>Ga0068858_100000440_pt1 | contig 43437 bp, 42 predicted proteins | sample KBSSwiS12_FD_66589 | JGI IMG/M metagenome (GOLD analysis project Ga0068858, IMG submission 66589) | Switchgrass rhizosphere microbial communities from Kellogg Biological Station, Michigan, USA - KBS Switchgrass S1-2 | ecosystem: Host-associated > Plants > Roots > Rhizosphere > Soil ...
ATGTCGTCGGCGACCTGCTGAACCGTCAACCCATTCGGGGACGCGGCGACCAGTTGCAATGCCGCCAAGCCCCTGGCCAGGGTCTGCGAGCCCGGCGCACCGTTGGGTGTCGGCTCCGTTCCATGTCGGGCTGCGCCCTCCGACGACATCGCGCCCCTTCCTTGACAGATTCACTCTGCGAGAGTGATGCTCTGACTATAGTGCACATGGATGTGCGATAAATGAGCAGAGTGCTTACAAAATACGAGAATTGGATTCTCGTAGTCAAGAGAGGGTGACGAGTGGGGGAGTTCGAGAGCGTCTGGAGCGATCTTCAGGGCGTCCCGTTCTCGCAGGGCTATCTCGACGCGGGCGGGGTGCGCACCCGCTACCTGCACGCCGGTGATCCCGGCAGCCCTGCGCTTGTGTTTCTCCACGGTTCCGGCGGTCACGCCGAGGCATATGTGCGCAACCTGGAGGCCCACGCCGAGCACTTCTCCACCTGGTCGATCGACATGCTCGGCCACGGATACACCGACAAGCCGGGGCATCCTCTCGAGGTCAGGCACTACGTCGACCACCTGATGGCGTTTCTTTACGCGATCGGCGTCGAGCGCGCCCATATCAGCGGTGAGTCACTCGGCGGCTGGGTCGCGGCGCGCGCCGCCATCGATCACCCCGACCGGATCGACCGACTGGTGCTCAACACCGCGGGCGGCTCGCAGGCAGACCCCGAGGTGATGAAGCGGATCATCACATTGTCGATGGCGGCCGCCGAGCACCCGACATGGGAGACCGTACAGGCCCGCATCAAGTGGCTGATGGCCGACAAGTCCAAGGATTACGACGACGTCGTCGCGAGCCGGCAGCGCATCTACCGGCAATCCGGTTTCGTCGCAGCGATGAAAGACATCATGGCGCTGCAGGATCCCGAGATCCGCGCACGCAACCTGCTGGGTGCCGCCGAGTACGGGGCGATCACCGCGGAGACGTTGGTGGTGTGGACCAGTGACGACCCGACCGCCGACGTCGCCGAAGGCCGTCGCATCGCGTCGATGATCCCCGGCGCGCGGTTCGAGGTGATGCCCGGTTGCGGACACTGGCCTCAGTATGAGGATGCCAAGACGTTCAATGCCTTACACGTCGACTTCCTGTTGGATCGGTAACGATGGGCCAGGACGCGGATGTAGCGGACGTCGTCATCGTCGGGGCCGGACCCGTCGGACTGACTCTGGCGAACATCCTTGGCCTGCAAGGTGTTCGGGCCTTGGTGGTCGACGAACGGCCCACGCTCATCGATTACCCTCGCGGCGTCGGTCTCGACGACGAGGCGATCCGCACCTTCCAGGCGATCGGGCTGGTGGACCGGATTCTGCCGCACACTGTGCCCAACCAGATCCTTCGGTTCTTCGACGCCAAACGCCGGCTGCTTGCCGAGATGGCGCCGCCCGACGCACGATTCGGCTGGCCCAAGCGCAACGGCTTCGTCCAGCCGATGGTCGACGCCGAATTGCTCGCCGGGCTGGACCGATTCGACCACGTCGAGGTGGCGTGGAATCGATGCATGGAAAGCTGCACCGAGACCGAGGACGGCGTCGCGGTCGAGTTCGCGGATGGCCACGAGCCCGTGCGGGCACGCTATGTCGTCGGCTGCGACGGCGGCCGTAGCGTCACCCGCCGTCTGATGGGTGTGTCGTTCGACGGCACGACGTCCTCTACACGGTGGCTCGTCATAGACTGCGCCAATGATCCGCTCGGCCACCCCAATAGTGAGGTGGGGGCGGACCCCGCGCGGCCGTACGTCTCGATCTCCATCGCACACGGAATCCGGCGCTTCGAGTTCATGATTCACGGCGACGAGCCCGATGAAGAAGCCGAGGATCCGGCCTTCGTCAGGCGCATGCTCGCGCAACTGGTCCCGCACCCGGACCGCGTCGACATCATCCGGCACCGGGTTTACACCCACCACTCGCGCATCGCGAGCGCGTTCCGCAAGGGCCGGCTGATGCTGGCCGGCGACGCCGCGCACCTGATGCCGGTATGGCAGGGGCAGGGCTACAACAGCGGCATCCGGGACGCGGCCAACCTGGGGTGGAAGCTCGCCGCGGTGGTCAACGGCCACGCCGACGACGCGCTGCTCGACACCTACGACGTCGAACGCCGCAAGCACGCTCGCGCGATGATCGATCTGTCCACCTTGGTCGGACGGGTCATTTCACCGACCAATGGACGCGTGGCGGCGCTGCGGGATCGTGTCATACACGCCGCGTCGGTCGTGCCGACCTTGAAGCGCTACATCCTGGAGATGCGGTTCAAGCCGATGCCGCGTTATCAGCAGGGCGCCGTCTTCCACGCCGAGCCGCCGTCCGACACCTCTCCGACGGGCACGCTGTTCATCCAGCCCCGTGTCGACACACGCGAGCAGCAGAACGTCCTGCTCGACGATGTGCTGGGTCCCGGTTTCGCCGTGCTGTGCTGGAGCAACAACCCGCGCGCGTTCCTCGGTGGGGAAGCGTTCGACCGGTGGAAAGCGTTGGGGGCCAAATTTGTTGCCGCCCGGCCCATGACCCAGCTGCACTGGACGGGCCACGACGACCCCGACGTCGTCATCGTCGGCGATCGCACCGGCGCACTGAAGTCGTGGTTCGACACCCACACCGATTCCGTGCTGTTCCTGCGCCCCGATCGATGCGTCGCCGGATCCTGCATCGCACAACGCGCGCCCGAACTGTCCGCATCACTCTTCAAAGTCCTCTGTTTGACCCAGGGAGGAGGCTCCGGTTCTGATGGCGACACTCGCCCTCTGCTGTATGTCGCACAGCCCACTACTGAATCTTCCGGGACCGTCGCAGGATCTTCTTGACGACATCGAGACCGCTCTCGCTGGGGCGCGCGACTTCGTCGCCGCTTACGACCCCGAACTGGTTGTCATCTTCTCGCCGGACCACTACAACGGGTTCTTCTACCGGACGATGCCGCCATTCTGCATCGGCACCGCGGCACAGGGCGTCGGCGACTACGGCACCCACGCGGGGCCGCTCGACGTGCCTACCGACGTCGCAACCGACTGCGCAAGGGCCGTTCTCGAATCCGGCATCGACATCGCGATATCGGCCAGCATGGACGTGGATCACGGCACGGTGCAACCGCTAGAGAAGCTATTCGGCGACGCAACGGCGCGGCCGGTGATCCCGATCTTCATCAACTCGGTGGCCACCCCGCTCGGACCACTGCGCCGGGTGCGAGCGCTGGGCGCAGCGGTCGGAACGTACGTGGCGACGCTGGGCAAGCGGGTGCTGATCATCGGATCCGGTGGGCTGTCGCATGATCCGCCCGTGCCTACATTGGCTACGGCCCCACCGGCCGCATTGGACCGGATCGTGCACGGTCAGCCGATGACACCCGAGCAGCGGCAGGCCCGGCAGGTCGCGGTGATGGAGGCAGCGCGCGAATTCGCAGGCGGGCAGGGTTCGCTTCAGCCACTCAATCCCGACTGGGACCGCGCCTTCCTCGAGTTGCTCGACACCAACCGGCTTCCCGAGGTCGATGCTTGGTCGAACAGCTGGATCGAGCAGGAGGCGGGTCACTCGGCGCACGAAATCCGTACCTGGGTGGCCGCATTCGCCGCGATGGCCGCGCACGGACGGTACAAGACCGAGGCCCGCTTCTACCGAGCGGCACCCGAACTGATCGCGGGGTTCGCCATCCGGACGGCGGTGCTCGATGTCTGAGGCCGAAATTGCCGGCTCGGCCGGCGTGTCGTTCGACCTCACCGTCGACGTGCTGGTGATCGGGTCCGGCGGTGGCGGCATGACCGCTGCGCTCGCTGCCGACGCGTCAGGCCTCGACACGCTCATTGTCGAGAAGTCTCCTCACTTCGGCGGGTCCACCGCGTTATCCGGCGGAGGCATCTGGGTGCCCGGCGCGCCAAGCCAGCGCAAGGCGGGATACGTCCCGGACCCCGACGCCGTCTTCGAGTATCTGAAGCAGATCACCGGTGGCATGGTGAGTGACGCGCGGCTGCGCCAGTACGTCGAGGCGGCGCCCGAGATGATGGAGTTTCTCCAGAACCTCAGTCCGTGGCTCGAATTCGTGTGGAAACCGGGTTATGCGGATTACTACCCCGAACTGCCCGGCGGTTCCGAGCTCGGCAGCACCATCAACGTGCCTGCGATAGATCTGCGCAAGCTGGGCGACGAGGAACAGAATCTGCTGCACCCGCTGGCGTTGGCGCCCAAGGGTATTTGGTTCGCCCCCAAGGACCTTCGGTTGTTCTACCAGGTACGCCAGAACTGGCGGGGCAAAGCTGTTCTGGTGAAGTTGATCTGGCGGATGTTCCGGGCGCGGGTGTTCGGTGACCGGATGGCCGCCATCGGCCAGTCACTGGCCGCGCGGCTCCGGCTGGCGCTCAAGCAGCAGGGCATTCCGCTGTGGCTGAGCTCACCCATGACGGAACTCGTCACGGACGTCGACGGGACGGTGACGGGCGCGGTGGTCGAACAGGAAGGGCGCCAACGACGCATCCACGCGCGGCGCGGCGTGATCCTGGCCAGCGGCGGATTCGACCACGACATGTCATGGCGCAGGCAGCATCTGCCGGTACTTGAGAAGGACTGGAGTTTCGGCAATCCCGCCGCGATGGGCGATGGCATCCGAGCGGGGGAGAAGGTCGGTGGCTCAACCGATCTGCTCGACGAGGCCTGGTGGTTCCCGGCGATCTGTTGGCCGGACGGACGGCTGCAGTTCATGCTCAACGAGCGCATGATGCCGTCGCAGTTCGTCGTCAACGGCGACGGCAAGCGCTTCATCAACGAGGCGGCGCCCTATATGGACTTCGCCCACGCGATGATCGAGGGCCAGCGTTCCGGCGTCGAGCACATTCCGTGCTGGCTGGTCACCGACATCCGGTCGTTCCACCGATATGTCGTCGCCGGTCACCTGCCGATCCCGAAGGTTCCGTTCGCGCCGGTACCTACCGGCCGGAAGGTGCCCAAGGCGTGGCTGGATTCCGGTGTCGTCAAGGAGGCCAACAGCCTTGAAGAACTCGCGGCGAAGATCGAAGTGCCCGCGGCGAATCTGCGAGCGACCGCCGAGCGCTTCAACGCGCTGGCGCGCAGTGGCCACGACGACGACTTCAACCGCGGCGATTCGGCCTACGACAACTATTACGGTGACCCGACGCTGCCCAACCCGAATCTGTACCCGCTGGGCAAGCCGCCGTACTACGCGTTCCAGATCATCCTTGGCGACCTCGGCACATCAGGCGGGCTGCGCACCGACGAATTCGCGCGCGTCCTTCGCGACGACGACAGCGTCGTGAAAGGCCTTTACGCCGTGGGCAACACATCGGCTGCCGTGATGGGACGCAGCTATGCAGGCGCGGGCGCCACCATCGGCCCGGCCATGACGTTCGGCTATGTGGCCGCCAAACACCTCGCAAGCACATCCGAGAACAATCAGCAAGACCGCTCGATCTTCCAAGGAGGAAGCAAGTGAAGATTTCCCTGTTCTACGAATTTCCGCTGCCGCGGCCGTGGACCCCGGACGACGAGCACAAGCTCTTTCAAGACGGGCTCGACGAGGTGGAGCTGGCCGACAAAGCGGGCTTCTCGACGGTGTGGCTGACCGAACACCATTTCCTCGAGGAGTATTGTCATTCGACGGCACCGGAGATCTTCCTCGCCGCAGCGAGCCAACGCACCAAGAACATTCGGCTTGGCTTCGGCATCATGCACCTTCCGCCCGCCGTCAACCATCCCGCCCGCGTTGCGGAGCGTGTCTCGACGCTCGACCTTCTCTCGAACGGCCGGGTGGAGTTCGGCACCGGTGAGTCGTCGTCGGTGGGTGAGCTCGGCGGATTCGGTATCGATCCCGCGGACAAGCGCAAGATGTGGGAAGAGGCTCTGGAAGTCTCGATCCGCTGCATGATCGAGGAACCCTTCACCGGATTCAAGGGTGAGCACATCGAGATGCCGCCGCGCAACGTGGTTCCCAAACCGCTACAGAAGCCGCACCCGCCGGTGTGGGTCGCGTGCACCAGACCTGCGTCGGTGTCCATGGCCGCGCAGAAGGGCTTGGGCGCCTTGAGCTTCGCCTACACCGGCCCCGGCCCGCTGACGGAGCGGGTCAACGGCTACTACAAGGAGTTCGAAGAGAGCGCTGTCCCCGTCACACCGCAGATGAACCCGAACATCCTTGCTATCGGCGGCGACCTGTCGATGATGGTGGCCCCCACCGACGAGCAGGCCATCGAGCGGCTCGGCAAGGGCGGCGGGTTCTTCGCGTTCGGCATCATGCACTACTACATGACGGGTATGCATACGCCGGGACGGACCGGAGTCTGGAAGCGCCATCTCGAGGAGATCGAGAAGGACCCAAGCATCGTCTACGGCCCCGGCCGAGGACCCATCGGCAGCCCCGCCACCGTGCGTGAGTTCCTGCGCGGCTACGAGGAAAGCGGCGTCGACGAACTGATCCTGCTGCTGACCCCCCGCCGTCACGAAGAGACGATGGAGTCCATCGAGCTGGTGGGCAAGGAAGTCCTGCCCGAGTTCATCGAGCGCCATGAGAAGGCGACCGCCGAGAAGGCCAAGCGGATGGAACCGATCCTGGAGAAGGCCGAGGCGCGCAGGCCTGCGTCGAACGCACCCGATTTCGACGAGACGTACGCCTTCGGTGGCCTGCCGACCGGTCGCGAGAACTACACGGCCAACGAGGTGTCCCTGGCGATGGACGAGATGAACGCCGGTATCGAAGCGGCTGCGGCGAAGCTCAAGTCCGGGCAAGGCTGGGACAGCAGAAACCCAAGCGCGGACGTGAGGAGCGCTGAATGATTACCCGAGCCAAGAAGTAGACCATGGGTCAGATCGACGACCTCCTGCGCTACGACGGTCGGCGAGTCGTCGTCACCGGTTGTGCGTCGGGCATCGGTGAGCACGTCGCTCGCCAGCTGACCGAGCTGGGCGCCGAGGTCGTCGGTCTGGACCTGAGGCGGCCCGCGCTGCAGCTCAAGGAGTTTCACGAAATCGACCTCTCCGACCCGGCGTCGATCGACCAAGCCGCGGCGTCGATCGACGGCCAGGTCGACGCGCTGTTCAACATCGCCGGAGTGTCGTCGGCCATCGGTGATCCGTTGCGGGTGGTCGCCATCAACTTCCTCGGCACCCGCCAGTTCACCGAGGCGTTGGTGCCGACGATGCCGCCGGGATCGGCCATCGCGAACGTGTCGTCGCTGGCAGCCGCCGCGTACCGGGAGAACGCCACCGTTACCGTGGGCCTGGTGGACACCGTGACGATGGCCGAGGGGATCGAATGGTGTCGGCGCAACCCGGAGGCGGTTGCCGACGGAGGCGGCTACCGGCTGTCCAAAGAAGCGATGATCCTCTACGGGATGGCCAAGGTTGCGGTACTGGGCGCCAAGGGAATTCGGATCAACTGCACCGCCCCGGGAGTCACCGATACACCCATCCTCGACCAGCTCAGGTCGGCCTACGGACAGGAGTTCCTGGACTCTTTCCAGACCCCCCTCGGCCGCGTGGCGGGCGCCGACGAGCAGGCGGCCGTGCTGGTATTCCTCAATAGCGGCGCGGCGTCCTACATCACCGGCCAGGTGATCTGGGTGGACGGCGGTTCGGTGGCGGAGCGAGTATTCGGCGACATGTCGGATGCGCGCGAAGCCCAACGACGAAAGGCGGAGTGATGGCCGGCATGAGTGACTTCCGTCGGGTCGCCGACGACGTCCGCAACTGGGGGCGCTGGGGCGAGGCCGACGAACTCGGGACACTGAACTTCATCACCGCGGAGAAGGTCGCCGAGGCGGCCGGCCTCGTCAAGCACGGCAAGGTCTTTCCGCTGGGTGTCGATTTTGGTTCGTCGGGACCCCAGGGCGCGTTCCACTTCCGGCAGAATCCGACCCACGTGATGACCATCGATGGCGGTGACGCTGCGACGCTGCTGGAGTACGGCCCGAAGTGGTTGAAGAACCCCGGCGCCAGCCAGCTCGCCGGTTACTTCGAGGGCAACCCGATGCGGTTCAACGACGACATCATCATCATGCCGTTGCAGGCCGCCACCCAATGGGATGCACTGTCGCACGTCTACTACGAGGACTACCTCTACAACGGTTTCCCGGCGAGTTCCGTAACGAGCGCGGGTGCCTTCCATTGCGGGATCGACAAGGTCGACAGTAAGGGCATCACGTCCCGCGGTGTGCTGCTGGACATCGTCCGCCTGCGCGGCGTGGAGACCTACTGCGAGATCGGAGACCCGATCACCCCGGGCGAACTCGACGCGGCGGCCCGGGCGCAGGGCGTCACGATCGGGCGGGGCGACATCGTGCTGGTCCGAACCGGCTGGTGGGCACGCTTTTTGGAGACCGGCGACGGCGCAGAGCCAGGCGCGGGCCTTGACTGGACATGTGCGTCATGGCTGCATGACAACGAGGCGGCCGCGGTAGCGGCCGACAACCTGATGGTCGAGAACCCGGTGTCCGGTGTCGATGGCGCGTTCCTGCCCATGCACATGCTGTGCCTGCGCGACATGGGCCTGATGCTCGGCGAGTACTGGGACCTCACGGCGCTGGCCGCCGACTGCGCCGCTGACGGCGTATACGAATTCCAGCTCATCGCACCGCCTTTGAGGGTGACCGGTGCGGTCGGCTCACCCATCAACCCGATCGCCATCAAGTAGGTAGGACATGACTGCAAGCACAACCACCGGCGGTGCGCCGCTGGTCGTCGGCCTCGGCGGAACGCTGCGGGCCAATTCGTCCACCGAGCGCGCGCTGCGGTACTGCCTGGACTCGGTCGAACGCCAGGGCGGACGGACGAAGTTCTTCGTCGGCCGCGACCTCGACCTTCCGATGTATGCGCCGCACGAACTGGAACGCACACCCAAGGCGCTCGAACTTGTCAGTGCGCTGCGCGAGGCCGACGCCGTCGTCGTCGGCTCACCCGGTTACCACGGTGCGGTGTCCGGACTCGTCAAGAACGCGCTCGACTACATCGAGGATCTCCGCGAGGATCCGCGGATCTACCTCGACAACACCCCGTGGGGCTGCATCAGTTGTGCGTACGGATGGCAGGCGGCGGTCGGAACGCTGGGTCAGCTGCGCAGCATCGGGCATGCGCTGCGTGCGTGGCCGACGCCACTTGGGGTTGCCATCAACTCCGCCGACGAGATATGGGATGGCGCCGGGTTGCTCACTGACACCGGGGTGCAGGGTAACCTCGACCTGCTCGCCACCCAACTTCTCACGTTCGCCCGCGCAGCCTGGGAAACGGCGTGACCGAATTCGCCCGCAAGACCATCCTGGTCGACGGCCTCGTCACGAGCTATCTCGAAGCGGGACAGGGCGATCCGGTGATCCTGCTTCATGGCGGTGAGTTCGGCGTCAGTGCGGAGATCGGGTGGGAGAAGAACATCGCCGCGCTGGCGCCGCATCACCGCGTGCTCGCACCGGACATGCTTGGGTTCGGCGGCTCCGCGAAGGTCATCGACTTCAATGACGGCCGCGGCATGCGGATCAGGCACATCGCGCGGTTCTGTAATGCGGTCGGGGTCGAATCAGCCCACTTCGTCGGTAACTCCATGGGTGCGGTCAACCTCTTCGTCGATGCCACATCGGGAGATCCTCTGTTGCCTGCGCGCAGCCTGGTGACGATCTGCGGTGGTGGCGAGATCCAGCGAAACGAGCATTCGGCCGCACTCTATGACTACGACGCAACGCTTTCCGGCATGCGCCGCATCGTCGAGGCGCTCTTTCATGACCCGTCGTACCCCGCCGACGACGCGTATGTGCAGCGGCGCTACGAGTCCAGCATCGCGCCGGGAGCGTGGGAGGCGCTCGCGGCGGCACGGTTTCGACGGCCGGGTTTGGAGCCGCCGCCGCTTCCGTCGAGTGCTCGTCCCTACGAGCGCATCGCCGTGCCGACGTTGGTGGTCGAGGGGGAGTGCGACAAACTCCTGCCGTCCGGATGGGCGGCGGAGATCGCGGGTCAGATTTCCGGCGGCCGTTCGTGTGTCGTGCCAAAGGCCGGCCACTGCCCGCAGATTGAGCAGCCTTCGGTGGTCGACCACGTGGTGGTGGACTTCCTGAGCGAGGTGCAACGAAAGGTGCCGGCCTCATGGTCAACGAACTGACGGGCAAGGTCGCGATCGTCACAGGCGGCGCGTCCGGGCTCGGCGAAGGGCTGGTACGTCGGTTCGCCGCCGAAGGCGCGAAAGTGCTTATCGGCGATATCGACCGTGATGGCGGCTCCGCGCTTGCCAAGGCCATCGGTGCCGACGCGCTGTTCGTCGAAACCGATGTCTCCGACATGGGCCAGGTCGGCGGCCTGGTGTCGACGGCGGTCGAGCGCTTCGGCGGGCTGGACGTCATGGTCAACAACGCGGGTGTGTCCGGCACCATGCACCGCCGCTTCCTCGACGACGACCTGGCCGATTTTCACAAGGTCATGACGGTCAACGTCCAGGCCGTGATGGCGGGCACACGCGACGCCGCGCGTCACATGTCGAAGCACGGTGGTGGATCCATCGTCAATATCACTTCGATCGGCGGGATCCAGGCCGGCGGCGGTGTGATGACCTATCGTGCCTCGAAGGCTGCTGTCATCCAGTTCACCAAGTCAGCGGCCATTGAGCTGGCGCACTACGAGATTCGTGTCAATGCCATCGCTCCCGGCAACATCAGGACTGCGATCGTCCGTAAGTCGGCTGCCGGTGAGGACCTCGAGAAGTTGGAGGAGTTCGAGGAGAAAATCCGCACGCAGATGCGGGCGGACCGCCCGCTCAAGCGCGAGGGCACCGCCGAGGACGTCGCGGAGGCGGCGCTCTATTTCGCCACCGACCGTTCGCGATACGTCACCGGAACCGTGCTGCCGGTCGACGGTGGCACGGTCGCAGGCAAGGTGATATCGCGCTCTAAATGACTACACCCCGCGCTGCCGCCGACATGATGAATCACGCGACATTAGCTCGCTGCGGTCCTGGGGACGGGCTTGATGTGGGCGAACGCGCTGCGGGCGTTCCAGGTGGGGAAGGCTCGTACCAGCCATGAGGGGCCGTGGAGTTGGATGCGGCCATCGCGGACGGCTTCGGCCCAGGCGAGCTGGCCGGCGTGCCATTTGACGAAGGCTTCCGCTTCCGCGGTGATGTAGAGGTTCTCGTCCAGGCCGGGGCACGTCTTGCAGATCTCGGGCTCGCGGCGCTCGATCAGCAGCCAGTAGCACTCGGCGCGCCGGGGGCCGGTGAAGTCAAACCGGATGACGACGCGTCGGTCTGGGAGTCGGTCTCGGCGAAGCATGTTGCACATTGACCAAAGGGCCACAAAGGGATCGAGGTGCTCGGGGGCGATCTCGAGCCAGTGGGCGCCCCACTCGCCGAGCGTCCTGCAGACCGCGAACAGATCGTGACCCGAGGGGGTGAGCTCGTAGTGGCGTCCGCGCCCATCAAGCTTGGCTGCCGACTCGACGATGCCGAGACGTTCGAGATGCTTCAGCCGCTGTGAGAGCAGGGTCCGGGAGAGCCCGGGCGCGCCATCCAGGATCTCACTGAAGGTTCCGCAGCCCAGGTACAGGTTGCGGATGATCAGCGGCGTCCAGCGCTCGGCGAAAATCTCGGCGCCGCGGGCGATGGGGCAGTACTGGCCGTACGTGCGCACGGTGCAATTATCGCAACCCTGATTTCGGCTGGAAAGTCCAGATTTTTGACTTTACGGCCGCGGTCCGCGGCGGTGCGATGAACCTCGAGACGAGGTGGTAAACGCGATGGAGATCGAAGGGTTCCGGGGCCGATTGATCATCGCTGACGACCCCGACTACGACACCGCCCGAGCCGTCTGGAACGGCGCCGTCGACCGGCGTCCCCGGCTGATCGCTCGATGCAGCGGGGCCGCCGACGCAGCTGTGGCCGTGCGTTTCGCCCGAGACCACCACCTGGGGATCGCCGTCCGCGGCGGTGGTCACAACGTGGCCGGTACCGCCATATGTGACGACGGCATCGTCATCGACCTGTCGGCGATGCGGGCCGTTTGGGTCGACCCTGTCGGCCGCACGGCGCTGGTGCAGGGCGGTGCGCTGTGGGGCGACGTCGACCACGAGACGCAGGCCCACGGTCTGGCCACCACTGGCGGCATCGTGGGCCACACCGGCGTTGCCGGGCTTACGCTCGGTGCCGGCATCGGCTTTCTCATGCGCAAGCACGGGCTCACTATTGACAACCTGCTGGCCGCCGAGGTGGTCACCGCCGAGGGCAGCATCGTCCGTGCGGCCGCCGACGAACATCCCGATCTGTTCTGGGCGCTTCGCGGTGGCGGCGGAAACTTCGGAGTCGTCACCACGTTCCAGTTCGCGCTGCACCCTGTCGGCCCGACTGTGATGGCCGGACCTGTCTTCTGGGCGGCCGAGGATACCACCGACGTGCTGCGCTTCTACCGAGACTTCATCGCCGAAGCGCCCGACGAGCTCGGCACCGTCGTCAGGCTCGGCACCGTCCCCCCGCTGCCTGTCATCCCCGATGACCTGCACTGGCGGCCGGCTCTGGCCGTCGCTTGCTGCTACGCCGGCGCCGTCGAAGAGGGCGAGCGGGTGGTACGGGACCTCCGTGGGTTTGGAACACCGCTCCTAGACCTGCTGTCGCCGACCCCGTACGCCGCGTTCCAGGGCGCCCTCGACGACACCGTCCTCCACGGGTGGCATTACTACTGGAAGTCCACGAACCTCGCCGGCCTGTCCAACGACACCATCGCCGTGGTCGCCGATCACGCGTACGCAGCCGGCTCGCCCCGGTCGTACTCGGCGATGTTTCACATGGGCGGTGCAGTCGCGCGAGTTCCCGACGACTCCACCGCCTACAGCGCTCGCGCCGTGGCCCACAACATCATCATCGACGCGGTGTGGCTCCCCGACGAATCGGGCGAGCACGCCTCGGCCGAAACCGCTTGGGCGCGGCGGTTTTTTCGGGCTCTCCACCCGCACGGCGCCGACAGCGTCTACGTCAATTTCCTTGATTCCGACGACGACACCCGCGTTCGAGAGGCTTACGGCAAGCACACCTACCGGCGACTCGCCGAAGTCAAGGCCAAGTACGACCCCGACAACGCCTTCCACCACAACAAGAACATCCGCCCCGATGAGTCTGGCGTCGATCGACGCGTGGCCCCTTCCTGAGGGTGAGTGTCAACCGTTTTAAATCAGTCGCTTGACTTAACCGCTTGGGTGCGGTTGACTGGTCGTGTGACCACCGCCAGGACCGTGCGCGCCGATCGGGCCAGCAGTACGCAGGAAGCAATACTGAAGGCCGCCGAGCGCCTGTACGCCGAGCACGGTGTGTTCGCCGTGTCGAACCGGCAGGTCAGCGAGGCCGCGGGGCAGGGCAACAATGCAGCGGTCGGCTACCACTTCGGTACCAAGACCGATCTGGTGCGGGCCATCGAGCAGAAGCACCGCGCGTCGATCGAGCGACTGCTCGAGCGGATGGTCGCCGATACCGGCGACTCGGCGGATCTGCGTGACTGGGTCGCGTGCCTGGTGTGTTCCCTTACCGAGCATCTGGCTCAGCTCGGCAACCCCACCTGGTATGCGCGCTTCGCCGCCCAGGCGCTGACCGACCCCGAGTATCACAAGATCGTCATCAAGGATGCGCTCGCGTCGCGATCGCTCGTGGCAGTGGTCGACGGCATCACCCGTTGCCTGCCCGATCTGCCGATGCCCGTCGTGACCGAACGCAACATCATGGCGCGCAACCTGATGATGCACACGTGCGCGGACTTCGAGCGTGCCTTCGCCGAAGGCGCCGATGTCCCGCGGACCACGTGGACCGCCGTTGGATCCGGCCTGATCGACGCGATCGTTGGACTGTGGCGCGCGCCTGTGACGGAGCACCCCTGACGTGAAGGTGATTGTCGACCAAGACAAGTGCGTCTCGTCCGGCCAATGTGTGCTCAACGCCGGCGACGTGTTCGATCAGCGCGACTACGACGGCGTTGTGATGCTCCTGGCCGACAGCCCGCCACCCGAACAGGCCGAGAACGTCCGTAAAGCCGTTGCGGCGTGTCCTGCCCTGGCCATCGACATCGAGGAATGACGAGAAACCGTATGTCCGACACCTTGACTTCCACTTCCGACGTATCCGCGGAAATCCCGGAGTACCCGATGGAGCGCGACGCACGTTGCCCGTTCGCGCCGCCGCCCCAGATGCTGGACATGAACGAAACGAAACCGCTCTCCCGCGTGCGGATCTGGGACGGCAGCACCCCGTGGCTGATCACGGGACACGAGGTGGCTCGTGAACTGTTCGCCGACTCCCGCATCAGCGTGGACGACCGACGGGATGGCTTCCCACACTGGAACGAGCACATGCTGTCCACCGTCGACAAGCGGCCGCGGTCGGTGTTCACATCCGACGCCGAGGAACACACCCGGTTCCGCCGGATGCTGTCGAAGCCGTTCACGTTCAAGCGCGTCGAAGGGCTGCGCCCCGCGATCCAAGAGGTGACTGACGAGTGCATCGACGCGATCCTCGCGGGGCCGCAGCCCGCGGACATGGTCGCTAAGCTGGCGTTGCCGGTGCCCACCCGGGTGATCAGCGAGATGCTCGGCGTCCCATACGAAGACCACGAGTTCTTCCAGCATCACGCGAACGTCGGGCTCGCCCGGTACGCGACCGCGGAGGCCGGGCAGAAGGGGGCGATGAGCCTTCACCAGTATCTGATCGACCTGGTCAAGAAGAAGATGGAGACTTCCCGGGGGGAAGGCACAGAAGACGCGGTGTCGGATCTGGCGGAACGCGTCAATGCGGGCGAGATCAGCGTCAAGGAAGCGGCGCAGCTCGGCACCGGGCTGTTGATCGCCGGACACGAAACCACCGCCAATATGATCGGCATCGGCATCCTCGCCCTGCTCGAGAACCCGGAACAGGCCGCGCTGCTTCGTGATTCCGACGACCCCAAATTCATCGCCAACGCGGTCGAAGAGCTGATGCGTTACCTGTCGATCATCCAGACCGGCCAGCGCAGGGTGGCCATTGAGGACATCGAGATCGGTGGCGAGACGATCAGGGCCGGCGAGGGCATCATTCTCGACCTGGCTCCGGCGAACTGGGATGCGAACGCATATCCGAAGCCCGACGAGTTGGACCTCAGCCGCGACGCGGGCCAGCAGCTCGGCTTCGGCTACGGCCGTCATCAGTGCGTCGGTCAGCAGCTGGCGCGCGCTGAGCTGCAGATCGTGTTCCACACGCTGCTGCGCCGCATCCCGACCCTGAAGCTGGCGATCCCGTTCGACGGGGTGCCGTTCAAACACGACCGCCTCGCCTACGGCGTCTACGAACTTCCCGTTACCTGGTGATTGGAGCGTCGACCATGTCAACTCAAACAGCCACGCTGTATCCCGCCGAAGGCTGGGGTGCACCGAAGAATCGCAAAGGCCACGCGGCAGGGGTCTCCGTTGGCCTGCCCGCGGGCACCGAGATCTTCTCGGCGGACAACCACATCTCGGTGGCCGACGACATCTTCTTCGAACGCTTTCCCGACGACCTGAAGGGCCAGGCGCCGCGCATCTGGTACGAGGACGGCGCGTACATGGTCGGGATGAAGGGCAAGTCCTGGGTCGGGGGTGACTTCGGCCGGGTTCTGATGCAGTACGACGACCTGGCCGGCGCCGCGTCCAACAACATCGACGCGCGCATTCGCGAGCTCGCCGAGGACGGCATCGATAAGGAACTGGCATTCCCGAATGCCGTGCTGGCGCTGTTCCACTACCCCGACAAGGCGCTGCGCGAGCGGGTGTTCCGTATCTACAACGAGTACATGGCGGACCTTCAGGAGCAGTCCAACGGACACTTCTACGGCGTCGGGCTGATCAACTGGTGGGATCCGAAGGGCACCCGTAGCACACTCGAAGAGCTGAAGGCGTTGGGGCTCAAGACCTTCCTGTTGCCCCTGAACCCGGGTAAGGACGACGACGGCAACATCTACGACTACGGCGGCTCGGCAATGGACGCGGTGTGGGACGAGATCGAGGAGGCCGGGCTGCCGGTCACCCACCACATCGGCGAGACCCCGCCCAAGACACCTTGCGAGAACAACAGCGTGGTCGTCGGCATGATGATCAACGTCGACTCGTTCCGCGAGCAGTTCGCCAAGTACGTCTTCTCCGGCATCCTGGACCGGCACCCCACGCTGAAGATCGGCTGGTTTGAGGGCGGAATCGCCTGGGTGCCAACGGCACTGCAGGACGCCGAGCACATGCTGGCGTCGTACCGGCACATGTTCAACCACCAGCTCCAGCACGACGTCCGACACTACTGGGACAACCACATGAAAGCCTCGTTCATGGTGGATCCACTGGGACTGCGGCTGATCGACCGGATCGGTGTCGATAACGTGTTCTGGTCCTCGGACTACCCGCACAACGAATCGACGTTCGGCTACTCGGAGAAGTCACTGGCATCGGTCGTCGAAGCCGTCGGTCCGGATGATGCGGTGAAGATCGTCAGCACGAACATCAAGCAATTCCTGGGAATCTCATGACGACGTTCGCGCAGTCGGCGGGGTCGTCTCTGATCGACATCCCCGACCTGCCGGACCGGTCGCGAATGTACCGCGAATGCGGTGCTCGACTTCGTGACACGATGCGGCAGAAGGGCGTCGACGCGCTCGTTCTGCTGGGCAACGGGAACGTCGTCTACTCGACCGGCATCAGCTGGCCGCTGCTCGATGCCGGCCTGTCCCATGTCGAGCGCCCGGTCGCGATTGTCCTCGCCGATGACGAGCACCCCCACTTGTTCATGCCGCTGCGGGAGGGCTCGGCTTCGGAGTGCGAGGTACCGGCCGACCACATGCATGGCCCGCTGTATCTGGAGTTCGACGAAGGCGTCGAACGCTTCGCCAAGGTGCTTGCGGACCTGGTGCCCGCCGGCGCGAAGGTCGCGGTCGACGAACTGACCGGAGCAATGCGCAGCGCTAAGGCGAGGCTGTTCCCCGGCGGGCCGCCGTCGGACGCCGGCCTGGTGGTCGGCCCGGCCAAGCTGGTCAAGACGCCCGACCAGATGTCGTGCATCCGCAAGGCATGTCGCATCACCGAAGAGGCGGTTTCAGACGTCCAAAAGTCCTTGGCTCCAGGTGTTCGACAGGTCGACCTGTCTGCAGCGTTCGTGCGGCGCGCGTTTGAGCTAGGTGCGACCGCCAACATGCTGGAGTCGATCTGGCAGGTCATGCCGACGTCAAAGGCCGAAGGCACCTGGACAACGACTGGTGACCTGGCCCTCCCGCTGCTGACCACCGAACGTGAGCTGCACCGCGGCGACGTGTTATGGACCGACATCAGCATCACCTACGACGGGTACTGCTCTGACTTCGGCCGTACCTGGTTGGTAGGTGAGGAGCCTTCGGACCGCCAGCACGCTCAGTTCGAGAAGTGGCGTGAGATCTTGGACGAGGTGCTCGCCGTGACGAAGGCCGGCGCGACTTCTGGTGATCTGGCCCGCGCGGCAATCGCCGCCAACGGCGGCACCAAGCCATGGCTTCCGCATTTCTACCTCGGACATGGGATCGGCACGAATGCCGCCGAAACGCCAATGATCGGAACGGATCTCGGGCAGGAGTTCGACGACAGCTTCGTCTTCCCAGCCGGGATGATGCTTGTGCTGGAACCGGTGGTCTGGGAGGACGGCACCGGGGGCTATCGAAGCGAGGAGATTGTGGTGATCACCGAGGACGGCTACCAGTCCATCACCGACTACCCCTACGCCCCATACGGACGGCTCTGATGGCACTCGAAATTCTGCCCGACGCAAGGGCTTTACGCAGTAGCAGGCGTGAGCGGGCGTTGGCCCAGATGGAAGCCAACGACATCGACATCCTCGTGCTCGGCAGGCAGGCCAACGTCCGCTATGTCACGGGTGCGCCGCAGCTATGGGTGGCGGGTACTCGGCCGTTCGGTCCGATCTGCGAAGTCGTCCGGTCGACGGGTGAGATTTACCTCAACAGCACGTGGGACGAGGGCATCCCCGACGAGATCCCGCACGACCACCTCTACGGGCTGGCGTGGAACCCGATGACCCTCATCGAGGTGCTGAAGGGACTGCCGGGCGCGGCCACCGCGCAGCGGGTCGGAACCGATTCGCTGACACCGACATTCGCACAGCTACTGCCGATGGCGTTCCCGAACGCCGAACTGGTCGACGCCGAGCCGGCGCTTCGGGCCGCGCGGCGGATCAAGACACCGGAAGAGATCGCGGTGTTGCGAGGGGCTCTCGGGGTCGCCGAGCGGGCGCTCGAGGCGGCGCGCTCGGAACTGGCGCCTGGCGTCACCGAGCAATCGCTGACCGGAGCGATGTTGGAGGCGATGGCCGCCGGCGGCGTCACCACGCCTGCAACGCAGGACGGCGCGTGGATCACCCCGAAGGAACACTCGTGGCGGCGCGACGCGACGGAGGGCCGTGTAAAGGGCGGTGACCTCGTTGCGTTCTCGGCGGGCGCGCTCGCCGACGGCTACGTCGGCGAGGTCGGCCGTACGTGGCCGGTGGGTCAGGTGGCCGGGGCCGACGAGCTGTTCCACCGTTCGGCTGACCTGTGGGCGCGGCTCCTCGAGGCGTGCACACCGGGCGGCGCGGCAGGCGACCTGCTCACCGCGTACGAGAAGGCCGGTGAATCGTTGCCCGCCATGCCCGTTGCGCATGGCCTCGGGCTGGGCTTCGACCCGCCGGTCGTCTCGGCGGATCTACCGACGACAAGCGCCGAGGAGCGGCTGGAGCCCGGAATGGTGCTCGCGGTGACCGCCTACGCGTGGGAGGCCGGCGTCGGTGCGGTGTTCAGTCGCGACGCGGTGCTGATTGGCGACGGCGGCCCCGAGGTGCTCACGTCGAGCCCTACATACGGCTCCGCGATCGCAAAGACCTGAGCCGACCGCAAATGTCGGCGACAGAGCGACCCGCACCCGAGGAGATCGTCCTCTACGACAAGGACCCCGAGACCAAGATCGCGACGATCACGTTCAACCGTCCCGAGTACCTGAACGCGCCGACGTCTGCGGCACGGCTGCGGTACGCGGATCTGTTGCGCGGGGCGACCGTCGACGACGACGTCAAGGTGGTGGTGATTCGCGGAGTCGGGGACGACCTGGGCAGCGGGGCCGATCTGCCCGACTTCCTCGCGGGCACGGAGGAGGACCGGCTCGCCGAGCTACGAGTCGACGACCCAACCGTCACGTATCCGCCCAAGGAATCGTTTCGGCATGGCGCCACGATGGGACAGTGGTATGCGAACGTCGCGGCAGGCAACCGCGCGCTCCAGGCGTTGAAGAAGATCAGCATCGTCGAGGCCAAAGGTTACTGCTATGGGTGGCACTTCTACCAGTGCGCCGACGCAGACCTGGTGCTCTCGAGCGAGGACGCGTTGTTCGGTCACCCCTCGTTCCGTTACTTCGGATGGGGTCCCCGGATGTGGACATGGGTATTGACGATGGGGCTGCGGCCTTTTCAGGAGATGGTCTTCACCGGACGTCCGTTCACGGCCGAAGAGATGTTCCACTGCAACTTCGTGAACAAGGTCGTTCCTCGGGATCAACTCGAGGCCGAGGTCGAGAAGTATGCAATGGCATGTGCACGAAACCGGCCGGTTGACAGCGTGTTCCAGCAGAAAATGTTCTTCGAGGTCGTCAAGCAGTTCCAGGGTGAGTACCTCGGCAGCCTGTTGTCCGCGGTCTTCGAATCGATGGGCGGGATGGCCCGACCCGACGGTAGCGACTTCATGTTGGGCGACGCCATCGACGCCGGGCTCGCCGACGCGGTCAACGACAACGATGCGAAGTTTCCGCCGGAATTCCGGTTGAGCAAGACCAGACGCGAGCAGAAGGACTGACTGTTGTTGCCACTGGATGGTTTCACCGTTATCGATCTGTCCGTTGGCATAGCCGGGGCATACTGCACCAAGCTGCTCGCCGACGGTGGTGCCGAAGTTATCAAAGTCGAAGCTCCCGAGGGCGATCCACTGCGGCAGTGGTCAGCATCCGGAGCCGAGATCAAGCCCGACGCGGACGGTGCACTGTTCAGCTTCCTGGCCGGTGCCAAGCAGAGTGTCGTGGTTGATCCGGCGAACGCCGACGATAAAGAGCTACTACGCGGGCTGCTCAGGACGGCGGACGCGGTGGTGTGGTCGCGAGGATCTGCCATTGTGGCGCTCGACGAGTTCGCCCCCATGGCACTGGCTGGTGCTTATTCTCAGCTGACCGTCACATCGATCACCCCTTTCGGCCTCGAGGGGCCGTGGGCGGACAAGCCCGCTACCGAGTTCACCGTGCAGGCGTGGTCAGGCGGGGTGATCGGACTCGGTCGCGGTGCCGCGGACCGCGCGCCGCTGTTTGTCGCGGGGCGAATCGGGGAGTGGCTCGCGGGTGCGTATGCGGCGGCCGGCACGATGGCTGCATCCTCCGGCCTCGTGGATGTGTCGATGCTCGAGGTTGAGATCCTCTGCCTTACTTACTATTCGGTGTCGTTTCACGATGCGCTGGACCGGCCGTTCCGTGACATTCGGCGCCTCACCATTCCCGGGGTCGCTACCGCGGCCGACGGTCTGGTGGCACTGGGATGCGGCACCGCACAACAATGGTTCGACCTGTGCGCCATGATTGGCTACGAAGAGTGGATCGACGAAGAGTCGGAGCTGTCCATCACCGAACAGGCCAACATTCACGCGGAGCAGATCTACCGGTGGGTGCGCGAGAACCGCGTCGACGACATCCTTGACTTGTCGACCGCCTTCCGGATTCCGAACGCACCCGTCGGAAACGGCGCCAACGTCGCCTCTTTCGACCAGTTCGTCGAACGAGGCAGCTTTGTCACCAATCCGCGCGACGGGTTCACTCAGCCCGGAGCCCCCTACCGCACCACTCCGTCCCTGGTGCGTGCACCGCAACCGGCGCCTCGGCTCGGCGAGCACACCGACCACCATCGCCGAAATGGACATACGAGTCGAAAAACGGCGAGAATTCGTACCCAAATGGACGTTTCGGCGAAATTGCCGTTCGAGGGACTGCGGGTCCTGGACATGACCAGCTTCTGGGCCGGGCCGTCTTGCACGCACGTGCTGGCGCAGCTGGGGGCCGAGGTCATCCATGTGGAGTCGACGCCGCGCCCCGATGGCACCCGGCTGATCGCAGGGGTACCAGTGACGGAGGACCAGTGGTGGGAGCGCTCTCCCATCTTCTCGGGCCTGAACACCAACAAAAAGAGCGTGACACTGGACATCCGGTCCGAGCGAGGTGTCGGACTGCTGCGCGATCTGGTGAAGACGTGCGACGTCGTCGTCGAGAATTACACACCCCGTGTGCTCGACCAGATCGGACTCGACTTCGACGCAGTGCACGAGTTGCGCCCCGACGCGATCATGATGCGCATGCCCGGTTTCGGGCTCGGCGGTCCGTGGCGGGACAAGCCGGCATTCGCGTATGTGATCGAGGATGCCTCCGGGATCACCTGGTTGACCGGTCATCCCGACCAGAATCCGGTGGAACCGTATTCCGTCGGTGATCCGAACGCCGGTGTGCACGGGCTCAACGCGCTGATGCTGGCGTTGGCGCATCGCCGGCGCACGGGTGAAGGCGTGCGGATCGAGGCTGCGATGGTCGACGCCGCGATCAACGTCGCCGCGGAGCAGGTCATCGAGTACTCGGCATACGGCAACGTGCTGCAACGCGAAGGGAACCGCGGCCCCACGGCGGCACCCCAAAACCTGTATCGCACGAGCGAAGACAACGAGTTCGGACGTCCCGACGACTGGGTGGCGATCGCGGTCGCCACCGATGAGCAATGGGTGAACCTTGTTGCCGCCCTGGGTAGCCCCGCATGGGCAACGGATGACGAGCTTGCGAGCATCGCCGGACGACGGCGGCGCCACGATGATATCGATGAGCACCTGAGCACGTGGTGTGCCGCACGAACAAGTGACGAAATCATCGAAACACTCTGGGAGGCAGGCGTGCCCGTGGCCAAGGTAATGCAGCCACACCGCGTCGGCGACTTGCCGCAACTCGTGCATCGCGGCTTCTACGAACTCGTCGACCATCCGGTGAACCCCACCGCCAGGCACAGCACGCTTCCCATGCGGATCTCTTCCGGGCCGGGTCGCTTCCACCGGACGGCCGCGCCGCTGCTCGGAGAGCACAACCATGAGGTGCTGTCGGGGCTGGGGCTGAGCGAGGACGATATCGCCGATCTCGAGGAGCGGGGAATCATCGGCAACGCTCCTGCGGGGCTTGCCATCCGTACCACCAAGACCGGGTGACCTCGTGACGCTGGGCGGCGCGCAAGCGGTTAACCTCGACGCATGGCGATCGATCCGTCCAAGATTCTGCTGACCGGGCGCGTCGCGGTGATCACCGGTGGGGGAGCTGGCATCGGCCGCGGCATAGCGGAGGGTATGGCTGCCTTCGGAGCGTCGGTAGCCATCTGGGAGCGTGATCCCGACACCTGTGCGGCCACTGCGGAAAGCATTGGGGTGCTGGGTATCACAACCGATGTCCGCGATAGCGAGCAAGTCGACGCCGCGCTTGAACGCACCGCAGGCGCGCTCGGTGAAGTGTCGATTCTGGTCAACAACGCCGGGGGTGTGTTCGACTCGCCGCTGCTCGACACTTCCGAGAACGGTTGGGACGCTCTGTACAAAAGCAACCTGCGCCATGTGTTGCTGTGCACGCAGCAGGTGGCCCGGCGCCTCGTGGCCGCCGGCCTGCCGGGGAGCGTCATCAATGTGACGTCGATCGAGGGTGTGCGCGCGGCGCCGGGTTACGCGGCATACGCGGCCGCCAAGGCGGGCGTGATCAACTACACCAAGACCGCGGCTCTTGAGTTGGCCACGCACAACATTCGGGTCAACGCCCTCGCGCCCGACCTCACCGTCACCGAAGGATTGCTGCGAGTGTCACCGAACGGTCTGCCGCAGAGCGCAAATCACATGATTCCGATGGGTCGACCCGGGCATGTCGACGAAATGGCAGGCGCTGCAGTATTTCTGGCCTCCGAGATGTCCAGCTACATCACGGGGCAGACCATCCACGTCGACGGCGGCACGCAGGCGGCGAGCGGTTGGTACCACAACCCGCAGACCGGTGACTACCAACTTGGACCCGGCTAGTTCAGTGCGCCCAGCCCTCGGCGGCCTGATCCTCGAAGGTGCGGTCGATCCGCTCGAACCTGCGCCGGATCGAATCCCGCGCGGCGCGGTGCGGTAACACGTAGAGGCGGTTGGCCAGGATCGCGTCGGCCGTCAGGCGCGCGACATCCTCGACGTTGAGCACGGAATCGTCGGTGGGGGCCGAGGCCAACTGCTGAACGGTCTCGGCCGGTGAGGGGGTGGCCGGCCCGTAGTCCGCGCTCCTGACCCGCTCGGTGTTCGCCAACAGGTCGGTCTCGACGATCATCGGGCACAGCACCGAAACCCCGATACCGTTTGGCCTCGCCTCCCTGGCCAGCGTCTCGGCGAGCGCGACCACACCGTATTTCGCAACGCAATACGGTCCGAGTCCAACGTTGGGGATCAACCCCGCGAACGACGACGTGAACACCATGTGGCGCTCGCCCCCTTGGGCGATCAGCCGGGGCAGGAACGCCTCGACACCGTGAATCGGCCCCCACAGGTCGACGTCGATCACGAAGCGCCAATCGTCGTGGCTGGTGTCCACGATCGGGCCTGCGTAGGCGATGCCCGCGTTGTTGAACACCACGTGCACGTCACCGAACACACGAAACGCCTCATCGGCCAGGCGCTCGACATCGTCGAGCTTGCGCACGTCGCAGACGACGCCGTATGCGTCGACGCCGTCGGCGCGCAGTATCGCGACCGCGTCGTCCAGCGCGGACCGGTCGATGTCGCCGAGCATCACCCGGGCGCCGCGGCGCGCGAACTCCCTTGCCGTAGCGAAGCCGATGCCGTTCGCACCGCCGGTGATGACTGTTGCGCGCTCGTCGAAATTCTCCACGCGGCGACACTACGGCTTGTCTGGGCCCGGTTCACCCAACTTGCGGCGGATCGCGTCCCACGGGTCGGCGTACTGGCCCGGCTGCTTCCAGTACGCTCCGCGGCGCGTCAGTATCGCTCGAATGAGCGGAGCGAAGAACGGCAGTATGTAACGAGTCCATCCCGCGTTCGCGCGCATCTCGGCGAGCATGTTGTCCCACGAATGGTGCTGGAACTGCAGAGCTTCCTGCGCGCGTGTGGTGTCCATCCACTCCGTGACGAACCAGGCGTCGTCGTTGTCGGGGTTACCTGGGCGCCCCTTGGGCAGCGCGCCCGTCAGCCCGCGCGTGGCGGCCAGCGCAGCGCCGACGTCGCCGTACTTGATCTTGTGTGAGTCGTCGCCCGCGATCAGAAGGATCTCGCCGACGACGTCGGCGGTGGTAGCCGCGGCGAACGCCCAGGCCACGTCGCGGACATCCACGCTGTGCATGTGATTGTCGCTGGGCAAGGCGCTCTCGAAGTACAGCGCGTCGGTGTTGAACTTCATGGCTGACGGGTCGACGCTCAGTACACCACCGAGTCGCAGCACCACCCACTCAAGGCTCGACGCCCGCACGATCTGCTCGGCCTCGATCTTGTGTGCGCTGTAGAGATCCGACGCCTTCATCGGTTCATCCGCGCGAAGCGGTGCGGTGAACCGCTGCGGGTTGCGTGCGCCGAAGACCGCGTTGCTCGACGCCTGGACCCAGCGCGGGGCCGACGGTTGCGCTTCTGCGATGTGCACAAGGGTGGCGGTCGCATCGACATTGATGCGTCTCGCGAGTTTCGGATCCCGATAGATAGGGGGCGGAATGATCGCGGCAAGGTGGATGATCGCCTCTGGAGCCACTTCGGCGACAAGCCGCTCGGCCTGGTTCCGATCCGTCAGGTCGGCCCATCTCGCCTCGGCGCCGCCGGGCAGCTGCGCGACGGCTTTGCGGTTGGCGGGGGTGTCGAGGTCGGTGGCGACCACATGGCGGCCTAGCTCCGTCAGCCGTCTGACCGTCGCGGATCCGACCAGGCCGAAGCCTCCTGTGACGAGCACGGTTCCCGTCATCACACTCCCTACCTGCGGATATGGTATTCTCTTTTTGCGAGAGTATCATACTCGGATGCGTTTCTGATGGCTGGAGGCGAGAAGTGGGAACTAGTACGACATGAACAGCGACGGCGCGGACAAACCAGAGGTCGCCAAGTGGGATCCCGGGTTCACCCGGCAGATCAAGAACTGGGTGGGCCCGGTCATCAAGCGGTACTTCCGTGCCGAGGTCCGCGGTCTGGACTCCATGCCGGCCGCCGGTGGAGCGCTGGTGGTGTCGAACCATTCCGGCGGTATGTTCACCCCCGATGTGCTGGTCTTCGCGCCCGCGTTCTACGACAAGTTCGGCTTTGACAGGCCCGTCTACACACTGGCTCACTACGGGGTGTTCATCGGGCCGCTCTCCGAGTGGTTGCGCCGCGCCGGTGTGATCGAGGCCAGCCGTGAGAACGCGGCCAAGGCGCTGCGATCGGGCGCGGTCGTGTTGGTCTTCCCTGGCGGGGACTACGACTCGTACCGGCCGACCTTCACCGAGAACGTCATCGACTTCGCCGGACGCACCGGCTATGTCAGAACCGCGATCGAGACCGGCGTGCCGATCGTTCCGATGGTGTCGATCGGTGCGCAGGAAACCCAATTGTTCCTTGCCCGAGGCGATTCGATCGCCAGGCGGCTGGGTCTCACACGGGCACGCATGGAGATCCTGCCGATCAGCATCGGGTTCCCGTTCGGGCTTTCCATGATCTTCCCGCCGAATCTGCCCTTGCCGTCCAAGATCGTCACCAGGGTGCTCGAACCGATCGACGTGGCGGCGCAGTTCGGCGAGGATCCCGATGTCAAGGAAGTCGACCTCCACGTGCGAGCCGTGATGCAGGTTGCACTCGATGAGTTGGCGCGCGAACGCCGGTTCCCGGTGCTGGGCTAACTTCCCGCGGTTGCGGGCGCCATCGCCGTCCCGACGGTGGTCAGCTCCGCGAGGCCGCACGCCCGCCGCATCTCGCCGAAGGCATGGACCATCGCATCCGTCGCCTCGTGCGGATCCTTGAACGTGTGGTCATCGGCCAGCACCGCGATGTCGACCTGGTCGACATAACTCCACACGGTCATGTTGAACGCGCTGCCCGCGGAAAGCACTCCGACGGAATAGATCTCGCTCACGGGTGCGCCGCCGATGTGACCCCGCTCCCGCGGCCCGGGCACGTTCGAGACCGCGACATTCATCAGCCGGTTGTGGGCGGCACGCTTGGCTTGCAGCCGGAACATCGCCGGCGCCAGCGGGGGAGGCAGGTACTCCATCATCCGGCCCTGCAACTCGGGACCGAGCAGATCGTGGTCTTCCTTCGCGTGTGTGGTGGCCAGCGACGTGAGTTCGACACGCTCCAGCGGATCGTCGATGTGCACCGGCAGCGAGACGGTCATGCCGCTGATCTCGTTGCCGGTGATCCGGTCGGTGGATCTGTCGGTGCTGACGGGGACCGTCGCGAGGATCGGTCGATCAGCGCGACCGTCGTAGCGCAGCAACAGGTCCCGCAGTCCGCCCGCGGCCATGGCCAGCACGACGTCGTTGAATGTCACGCCGAGATGCTTTGCGGTTTCCTTGACTTCGGCCAGCGACAGCGTGGCCGTCGCGAATGTCCGGACCGGAGAAACCACATGGTTGAGAAAGGTCGGCGGCGCCTGAAAGATCCTTGCGATGTCGGGGTGGTCCGGCCGCTCCTTGGTGTGCCTGCGTACGCGTGCGATCCCGCGGGCAGCGTCAGAGATCAGCCGCGGCAACGCGGCCATGTTCTGAAAGTGGTCGAGTTGCGCCTCCCACAGCAGCTGCCGTTTCGTGGGCGGGTCGCAGGTGATGTAGTCGACGTGCTCGTCCTGTGGGGAGCCGGCCAGGTCTATCAACCGTGCCAGCAGGTTGGCCGACGCGATCCCGTCGGCCAGGGTGTGGTGCACCTTGCCGATCAGAGCGAAGCGGTCGTCGGCCATGCCCTCGGCGAAGTGGAATTCCCACAGCGGGCGGCCGCGGTCCAGGGGAGTGCTGGCGATCACCCCGATGACTTGATCCAGTTCTCGCCGGCCACCGGGGGCGGGCACCCGAACCCGTCGTAGGTGGTAGTCGAGGTCGACCGGGCAGTCTTCCAACCACATCGGGTGGTGGAGCCGGGCCGGGATATCGACGAGCCGATATCGCAGCGGGTCGAGCAGGTGCAGCCGCCGAGCGATGGTCCGGCGGAACACGTCGAAGGTGAACTCGCCGTCGAAGTCCGCGGCGTGCACGACCGCGACCTTGAGCGTGTGCGTGTGCAGGTTCGGCGTCTCGCTGTACAGCAGCATGGCGTCCATGCCGTTGAGTCGCTTCATATCCCACCCCCTGTGGAATGACTATCGAACCACTCGGGGGCCCCGAATCCGGGACTTTGACAAAAGGCCTCGGGTGGTGAGGTGCCTAGCCCTGATCAGCCGCCAGCTTGTTTTGCAAGGTCAATGGCCGCGATCACCCCACCGTCACACAAGATGTCGGCGCCGGTGAGGTAACCGGCTTTCTCGCCGGCACAGAACGCGAGCAGCTCGGCGATTTCCTCCGGCTTGCCGAAGCGTTTCAAGGCGGCGAAGTCGATCATGGCGCCCGCGCCACTCTGTTCCTCCAACCGCCCCATCGGCGTGTCGATCGAACCAGGGGAGACGGACACGACGCGGGCGCCTCGGCGACCAAATCGCGGCGCCTGCGACTTGCAGTACCACACAACGAAACTCTTGCTGAGGGAGTAGGACAGGCCCGGTCGCGCCTCGTCTGGAGCGACATTGCACGCGGACATCATCTTCTCCATGAAGACGTCCTGATTCTCAAGGGCGTACCCGAAACTGTCGGTCGGAATGACTGTCTGGGGCGGCATGTGGGCCGCCATCGAGGCGACGTTGACGATGGCGAAGCCCGCATGCGCGAGCGGTAGGAACGCTTCGTTGATATTCACCGTCCCGACCGCATTGACCCGGATGATCAGATCTGCCGAGCCCATGCTGGGGCTGAGGCCTGCGGTGTGGATCACCGAAGCGACGGGTCCTACTGCTGATGACGTCTCGACGAGTTCGGCGACCGACTTCTGGTCGGTGATGTCGCAGACGACGGCGGTGCATTCGACGTCGGCTTCCCCGAGCGCCGCGACCGCAGCATCCAATCGATCTTGACTGACGTCGCAGATGACCACGGGGTGATCGCGTCCGACGATCTTCGCGGCGGCAAGCCCCATCCCGCCCGCGCCACCGGTGATGACCGTGACGTCAGGCATCGATGGCGTCCAATGCGGCGCGGGTGTCCAAGTCCATGAACGCTGCAGAGTACCGCTGCGCGAATGCAAGGCAGATGTCCGGACGCTGCCAGGCGTCGCCGCCCGACAGCGTCGCCATCCAGATCGCCAGACCGTGCGCGACGGATGCACGGTAACGCAGCCACACCTCCTCGGCGGTGGGCATCTCGTCGGCAGGCAATTCGAGCGCGCCCCGGTATTCCTCGAGCAGCTGCCGTTCGCTTTGGCGGCGATCCTCGATCGTGAGCGCGCCTTGCAGGAAATAGCCGAGGTCCAGCGACCAATTGCCGCGGCGCACCATCTGCCAGTCCAGGAACCCGACTTCGTCGTCGGGCAACACGTAGGTATTGCCGATGTGCGGGTCACCATGCAGCAGTGTCTGCGGCGAGGTCGTCAGCGTTCCGATGTAGCGGGCCCAGATGTCGACGAACAACTCGGTTCCGCTGAGCGCAAGGATCTCGGCGGCCACGGTCTCACCCAATCGCTCGTGGGCGATGTGCAACGGGGCGTATTCGAGCCCGGCGAAGGCGACGAAGGGTTCGACCCATGCGAGTAAGGGGTCGCTCGTCAGGCGCTCGCCCCAGTATCGGCTGTGCATCCGTGCAAGGCCTCGCACGCCGCTTGCCACCTGGGCGACGGTCATCGGCCGTGTCGAATCCCGGGGTTCAGCGCCCCGCGCGACCACGTCCTCCATGATCATCAGGAAGTCGCGGCGATCCTCATCGAGGATCGCCGTGTAGACAGTTGGATGGTCAAGTGGCAGAACGACTCCCGAGCTGAACAGCCGCGGCTCGTGATAGAGCCCGCTGGTGAGCGCAACGAGATCGGCGTGCTCGGGGTCGACGGCCTTGGCGAACACGGTCGCCGGCCCGGCGCCGGCGGAGTACTTCAACTGCAGCCGGGCACGGCGGTTGGTCCCGTCGTCGCGCAGTACGACCGCGACATCGTCGACCCGGGCGCCGGGGAAGTGACCGGCCAGGGCGGTCGTCATCCATTCCGCAGTGATCCCTTCCCATCCCTGCGGAATGGACAACTCGGCTACGGTCACGCGCTTACTTCAGGCAGCTGCCGCCGTCGACCGGCAGTGTCACACCGGTGATGTAGCGGGCCTCATCCGATGCCAGGAAGAGCACGGCGTTGGCGATGTCCTCGGGTTCGACCCAGCCGATCGGCAGCGTATGCATCAGCTGCCCGACGACCTTCATGTCGTCGGGGCCCGGGTTCTCCAGATCCGGGCGGAACAGCTTCATGGTGCCCTCGTTCATGAACAGCGGGGTGTTCACGTTGGTCGGGTGCACGGAGTTGACGCGGATGTTCTGCGCACCGAGTTCAACCGCGAACGTCCGCATCAGGCCCACCACACCGTGTTTGGCGGCCACATAGTGACCTGTGTGCGGGTAGGCCTTCAGGCCGCCGACCGAGCTGGTGAGGATGATCGAGCCGCCACGGCCGCCGGCCAGGATGTGGGGGACACCCGCCTTGACGCTCTTCCACACGCCGCCGAGGTTGATGTCGATCATGGCGGTCCAGTCGACCTCGCTGGTTTTGTCCAGCGTTTGGCCGCCGTTGCCGATGCCGGCGTTGGCAACGATGATGTCCAGCCGGCCCATCTGCTCGACGCCCGTGTCCACCGCAGCCTTGAGGGCTTCGAAGTCGCGCACGTCGACCTCGGCGGTGTAGATCCGCCGGTTGTGGCCCTTGACGAGATCGGCGGTCTCGGCCAGATCCTCCGGCGTCGATGCGGCGATCAAGTCAACCGTGTCGATCTTCTTGCAGATGTCGACGGCGATGATGTCGGCGCCCTCCTGCGCGAGCCGCACCGCGTGCGCACGGCCCTGACCGCGCGCCGCACCGGTGATGAAAGCGACCTTGCCTTCAACACGTCCAGTCATTGACTACTCCAATTCGTCGTTAGTGGAAGGGTTTTCACGGAATCACCGCGGGCATGGAGTCCCAGCCGCGGACGGTTGACGTCGGGGATAGCGAGGCGTTGGTCATGTCGACATCCCATTCGGGGAACCGCTTGAGGATCTCTTCGAGCGCGATGCGGCCCTCGAGCCGGGCCAACGCCGATCCGAGGCAGTAGTGGGTGCCGACGCTGAACGCGAGGTGCTGACGCTGATCGCGATGGATATCGAAGACGTCGCCGTCGAGCGGGAACTGGCGACTGTCCCTCACCGCGGCGCCGATCAGCATCATCATCACACTGCCTTCGGGCACTGCCTGTCCGTAGTACTCGATGTCGCGAGTGACGTAGCGGGCCACGTGCGGTGCGGGCGGCTCGAAGCGCAACAGCTCCTCGATGGCCTGCGGAATGAGTGCCGGGTTCTCCACCAGTTCGCGACGCTGGTCGGGGTGTTCGGCCAACACCTTGCCTGCCCAGCCGATGAGTCGCGTCGTCGTCTCGTTGCCTGCGCCCGCGACGACGTTGACGTAGATGAGGAGTTCCTCGCGGGTCAGCCGCCGAGTCACGCCGTCCTCATCGGTGAACTCGACGTTGAGCAGTTCGGTCATGATGTCGTCGGACGGGTTGTCCCTGCGCCAGTCGATGTAGGCCTCGAAGATCTGACCCGTGACGAGCCCGTCGTGGGCGGCCGCCATGGGTTTGCCCGCTTCGGTGCGCATCTGCGCGTTGGCGTGGTCGCGGATCTTTTCCTGGTCTCCCTCGGGGATGCCGAGCAGCGCGCTGATCACCTGCATCGGCATGACGGCACCGAGGTCGATGACGAAGTCGAACCTGCCCGTGCCCACGAGCGGATCGAGGGCGTTTGCGCAGTATTGGCGGATCTTCGGCTCGAGTGCGTTGATCTTGCGCGGGGTGAACATCCGCGCGAGTAGCTTGCGGTGGGTGTCGTGGATCGGTGGGTCCTCGAAGATCAATGCGCCAGAGGGAATCTCGATGTTGGCCTTGATCAATTCGACGATCGCGCCGCGTGCGGAACTGAAGGTTTCGTGGTCCACGAGCGCCTTGTTGACGTCGGCGAAGCGGCTCAGTGCGTAGAAGTCGTACTGCTCGTTGTAATACAGGGGCGATTCCGCGCGCAGGCGGGCGAACGCGGGGTATGGGTTGGCGTTGATCTCGACGTCATAGGGATCGAAGTAGACATCGCTTGCAGCACTGACCGTCACAGTGTCGCCTCTTTCTGGACCAGACATAGATAAGACAAAAGGGCCGCTTTTGTCTCACAACTCTGGCATCGGCCACGCATAGGTGTCAATAAGAGACTCATTTCTGACAACTTAAGCTCTCTGCTTACAAGAATCAGCTTCTCATCGGGCACGGTGGCCAGGCATCGAAACGGTGAAACCGAGCCGATGTAGCCGGCTTGGATCGCACCTTGCAGGTTCGCTGGATCGATGCCGATCCGGCTGACCGTCACGCCTGTGACACCACGGTGGTGACCGAGGTTCACGTCGGAGCTGGCTATTCGAACAGGCGCCAGATTCCTTCGTAGAGCTAACCCAACAATTCAGCAAAAAGCCGGGTCGAAGCGGCATACGATACAGCTTGATGGGAATTGTCTGATGGTCGTCAATAGATGTGACCTCAAGGTCAGCGAACAGTCCGGCGCTTGGTTCCGCAACCGCGACGATGCTATGGGCTGCGCTCAACGCCCACCGAGATCATGCCCGAGGAGAGGTAGATCGACGGCCTCATGTAGGAGCTGGTCGATGTTGCCAGCGCACCGGTCCGCCTTCTTACGGGCGACGCGAGCCGCTCGTCCAACACCGGGGAGAATCGCTATGAAGATCAAACGAATCATCGCCGTGGCCGGCGCCCTCACGGCCCTCACCATCACCGGGGTCGGGTACACGGCGCACGCCGATCCGCTCAGCCCCTTAGTGCCAAACCCGCCGTTCTGGTGCCCAGGCAACGGACCAGGCTTGTCGGCCAGCGGGTATGGCGGCTACTGCGAGGGCAAAACCTTCCCCGACGGCACGCGACTGAACGTGTACCGCCTCGGGTACTTCTGGCAGCCGATCCGGTGCATAATCCCCGACGGTTCGAAGACCCCGCCGCTTGCCCCTCCCGGTGGCTGCGGAGGCCTGCTCGGTTAAGTCCAACATGCTGACCGAGTCCCGAGATCGCTTTCATCCCAGCGCGGTGACGACTTGGGGAAGGTCCAGCGTCGAATGGATGCCAGGCGCAGCGGCGCAGATGTAGGGCACCGCGTTGACTGCGCGATTGGCGGTGTACGCGGGCGACACCTCGGCCATGCGCTCGAGCGGGATCGGCATCCGGAGGGTGACCTCCAGCGGTGCGTCGCCGTCGACCGACACATGCCAGCCGGTCTCCCGGACCTCCCATCCAGGGTCCAGAGCGGTGGTGCAGTACCACGTGGCCCGGAACCGTAGCAGCGGTTGGCCTGCGCGCATGCCTGAGATGGTGATCCGTTGAGCAGCAACGCTTCCCGCTTGCAGAGTGCCTGCTGCGATCGTCGTGTCTCGGCTCGCCACCGCCAGCTCCCCGCTCGCTTCAACCGAGTCGAGGGGCAGCCCGATCGCATCGGCGACCAATTGCAGCGACGGGCCGAAACTCGAGCGCAGGTAGTCGGCTCGGAACTGCTCGAAGGGCCCGGCTGGGCGGCCGAAGCCCATCAGGTCGAAGAGGAGCTCCGGCGAATTCCGTTGGGAGAGATCGGCATACTCGTCGATCTCAAGTGCGGTCAGCTCACGTTGAATCGAGGTGAGCACCAGGGGGATCGCCTCGGTGATGAAACCGGGGCTGCTGCCGGTGCTGTGCACCGATGTGCCGCCGAGTTTGCAGGCCGCCTCCACCTTCGCGCGGATGTCGGGATCCATCGACGGCGGATGGTGAAACGCGCCGCAGGTTGTGACGACGTTGATGCCCGCCGCGAGCAGCCGGCACAACTCGTCGAGACTGAGCGAGTTCGGCATGTAGAGCACACAGTCCGGTGTGAGTTCGACGATCTCATCGATGCTGGCGGTGGCCGTTATCCCGGTCGATGCCGTGCCGCACAGTTCACCGGCATCGCGGCCCGCCTTGTCGTGTCCGTGCACATAGACACCGGCGAGGACAATGTGCGGGTGTTCGATGACAGCGCGCAGCGCGCGGGCGCCGATCGTCCCGGTGGACCACTGCACCACTCGGTATTCGCGAGTCGCGCGTTCGTCAGCAGGGCTGGGAGACAACGGTTTTACCTGCATCGAAGACCTCAGCTCGCGAATCGCAGTAAGGCTTCCTGGGCGTACGAGGCGACCAGCGTGCCGTTTTCGGTGAGGATGTCGCCGCGGCCGAAGCTGCGGCCGTGCGCGAGTAGCGGGCTGTGCTGCCTGAGCAGCAACCACGTATCAGTGCGAAACGGCCGATGAAACCAGATGGTGTGGGATGTGACCGCGGAAGTGAACCATGTGCCGTTACCTCGCTGACTGACACCGTCCATCGGTCGCACAGCCGTACCGATGAGCGTGAGATCCGTACCGTAAGCGGCGAGCGCGGGAGCCAGCGCCGGATCGACGGCCGGGGTCCGCATCCACACCTCGAACTCCGGAGGGCCGGTAGTGGTGGCGTTGAGATCGACGGTCGCTCGCGTTTCCCACGGGATCAGGTCGAGGGCGACTTGATGGTCTGGGCCGAGGACCGGCGGCACCTCGTCGACCGTTTGGTGCTCGGGACCGTCCTCCGATGTGTGCATGCAGATCGATGAGGTCGCCACGGCGCCGCCACTCTGCCGGGCCGTGATGGTGATGGTGATGGTGGCGAAGGATCTGCCCTCGTGGTGGCGGGTGGCTTGATACCGGATGGGTTCGTCAGCCCGGCCTTCGCGGCTGAACACCGCATGCTGGGATTTGACGTCCTTGTCCGGGCAGGTTGCCGTTGCGATTCGGATGAATTGGGCGAGCAGTTGCCCACCGAATACACGGTGGTACTCCAGTCGCTGATTGCTGCCTTCGAACTCGGTAACGTCCGCGCCGGTGCCCTCGCCTCCGGTGTCCCGCGATGGCACCGGTTGGGGATCAAGGCACGCGAGCAGATCGGACCAGAGATCGGGCACTCACTGAGTGTAAGCCCGGTTCTACATCAGCGAGAACGTAATTCTCGTACTAGCTGGCGGCGAATCCGTTGGCGCAGAAGTCCCACACTTCGTCGGCCGTGATCGGGTGTCCCGCTCCTTCTTCGGGCTCGCCGCTGTGCTGTGCGACGAACATCACTGTCTGCATCGTCATCGCGGCCATCCGCTTGGGATTGATGCCGGGACGCAGTTGACCTGCCTCGCTTGCCGCTTCCATCAGCTCGGTGAGCAGGGCCAACAGCGGCGCGTGCGCGATGTTGACCTCCGAAGGATGCGAGACCAACAAGCGCGGGGCGAAGTCGGTGAACAGCGGCCGCTTCGCTGCCGGGTCGGGCCGCGAAGACTCGAACAGCAGCTGAACAGCCACTTTGAGGCGTTCGATCGGGTCTTTCTGGCCCGTCGTCGCGGCGCGGATCTGCTCGGCCGACCGACTAAGCGCGTCCTCGAACAGCGCAAGCAGGAGTTCGTGCTTGCCATCAAACTGCAGGTAGAAGCTTCGTAGCGACTGGCGCGACCGATCGACGACCTCTTGGACCGTGAAGTCGGTGCTGCCCTTCTCGATGATGATCGCCTGTGCGGCATCCAGGAAACGCTGAACGCGCTGTGCGGCCCGGAGCTTCGCTGTCTTGATCGATCGCTCGACCGCGCGCTGCTTCCAAGCAGGTTCTTCGCTGGGACTGGTCACCGGCGGCTCGGATCCAGGCCGATTAGGGAAAACATGCACTGACTGTACCGGAGAACGCCTTGCCATTGCGGTCCTCGACCCCCTCGCGGTTCACGTGTCAGAGATTGTAACTTTCTCATCATGAGAATAGTATTCTCATTTTGTAGATAACAGTAGTCTTTCGAATTTTCTTCTCCAGGAGCACCGTGCAGCTGACCTTCGACGCTGACGTCGAGGCCTTCCGCGCAGAGTTCGTGGCCTTCCTCGACGAGCACCTGCCGTCCGAAGCGGAGGCGCTGGAGCGGTCGCTATCGAGCAGTCATGTCCCGGGATGGGCGCGCCGCTGGCAGCGGCTGATGTTCGACAACGGCTGGTTGCTGCCCGGAAACCCACCGGAGTTCGGCGGGCGGAATGCCACGTTGCTGCAGCAGTATGTCCATCAGCAAGAGCTGGCCCGCCGACGCGTCTATCTCACTTTCAACCCGCAGGGCGTCGGCATCATCTCCGCGTCCTTGATCTCGTTCGGAACGCCGGAGCAACAGCGGCGCTGGGCGGTGCCGATCCTGCGCGCCGAGCTGACGGCGTCGCTTGGCATGAGCGAGCCCGGTGCCGGCTCCGATCTGGCCTCCATGCGCACCCGTGCCGACCGCGACGGGGACTGCTTCGTGGTCAACGGGCAGAAGGTGTGGACGTCCGGAGCCCACGACGCCGATGTGCTGCTGACGTTTGTTCGCACTGATCCAAATGCGCCCAAACACAAGGGCATCAGCGCCCTGATGATCCCCACTGACCTCCCGGGGGTCGTCCGCCGTCCGTTCGCGTCCGCATGCGATCAAGGCGACTTGGACTTCAACGAGGTCTTCTTCAACGACGTCCGGGTGCCCGCCGAGAACCTCGTCGGCCCGCTCGACGAGGGCTGGCGGGTGGCGAACGGCTCGCTCGGACACGAACGAAACATGTTGTGGCTGAGCTACGCCGACCGCCTGCAGGAATTCGTCGAAGATTTCCGTCCTTGGTCGGCGCTGGACCGCGACCGGTACGCCACGCTGGTCATGGACAATCAGGCGCTGCGGCTGTTGGGCTCGATGGCGCTGGCTCGCGCTGCGCGTGGTGACGAAGACGCGGCGGCGTTATCCGTGCTGAAGCTGTTCGGGTCGGAGGCGTCGCAGCTGGCATCCGAATATGCACTGGGCGCAGCAGGAGTCGACGGCCTCGCGCACCCGGGCTTCTCCGGTCCGTACTCGGCGTTCCACCTCGACTTGTACCGGTCCGGCTGGTTCGAACGCTATGTGCGGTCGTTCGGCGGCACCATCGCAGGCGGAACGTCCGAAATCCAACGCAACATCATCGCCCAGCGAGGGCTGGGCTTGCCCCGAAATTGAGGAAGCAGCCGTGTACATCGACTACGACGTCGCCGATCGCATCGCGACCATCACACTCAACCGGCCGGAGGCCGCCAACGCCCAGAACCCCGAGCTGCTCGACGAACTCGACGCGGCCTGGACGCGCGCCGCGGAGGACAACGACGTCTCGGTGATCATCTTGCGCGCCAACGGAAAACACTTCTCCGCCGGCCATGACCTCAGAGGCGGCGGGCCGGTGCCCGACAAGATCACGCTGGACTTCATCATCCAGCACGAGGCCAAGCGCTATCTCGAGTACACGCTGCGCTGGCGCAACGTCCCGAAGCCGTCGATCGCCGCGGTCCAGGGCCGGTGCATCTCCGGCGGACTGTTGTTGTGCTGGCCGTGCGATCTGATCATCGCCGCCGACGACGCGCAGTTCTCCGACCCGGTCGTGCTGATGGGTATCGGCGGCGTCGAATATCACGGCCACACATGGGAATTGGGCCCTCGCAAGGCGAAGGAGATCCTGTTCACCGGGCGGGCGATGACCGCCGAAGAGGTGATGAGCACCGGCATGGTCAATCGGGTGGTGCTCCGCGACGAGCTGGATGCTGAGACCAGGGCCTTGGCCGAACAGATCGCCAAGATGCCGCCGTTCGCCTTGCGCCAGGCCAAGCGCGCCGTCAACCAGACGCTGGACGTGCAGGGTTTCTACGCGGCGATTCAATCCGTGTTCGACATCCATCAGACCGGACACGGAAACGCGTTGAGTGTCAGCGGGTGGCCGGTGCTGGTGAATCTTGATGAGATGAAGGCCAACATCAAGTAGGGCTTCTTTTCGCGAGCAGACGCAAACGTCCCCGTTTTGTCGGCGTGTCGGGTGCTTTTGCGTTCCCCAGCTTGCGCGTGGGCCCAGCTCGCGCTTACAGCTGGGCCAGTCGCGGTGCCGAACCGCGGGCCCGCAGCCCCGCCCCGGCCTTCCGCGTGAGTTCCCTTGAGCTGCCGAGCAATCCGTCGAGCACCAGCGACCGCTTCACGTGGTGGTGCAGATCGTGTTCGGCGGTGAAGCCGATACCGCCGAGCACCTGCTGACAATGTCGGGCCGCCGTGAGCGCGGCCTTGCCCGCTGCGGCCTTGGCCAGCAGCGCGGTCAGATCAGGGTTGTCGTCGCCGGGCAGGCTCAGCGTCGCTTCGGCGCCTTCGATGGCCACCAGCGTCTCGGCCAGCCGGTGCCGCACCGCCTGGAATGACGAAATGTGTTTGCCAAATTGCACCCGGTCCAGCGCATGCTGACGGGCCAGGGTCAACATCGCCCTGGCCGAACCGACCAGCCACCAGCCCACCGCCCGGCGGGCATCGCCCAACCGCATCAGCTCGCCGTCGGGCACCTGGCGCAGCGGCAGCCCACCCAGCGTCGAGTTGTCGCTGTTCTGACGTTCCCACACCACCCAGCCGCCGCCGGCGTACGGCATCGGCGGAGTGCCGCCGGGCAGACCACCGATGGTCTCCAACAGCACGTCGTTGAGAACCGAGGCGTGCGAACCTGTTTCGCCCAGCAGCCGGAACACCAGCGGTATCGCCACATCTGGCATGTCGGCCAGCATGTCGGCCCAGCCCAGGTTGGCCAGCGCCGCGTCCAGCGCGGCGCCGGAGGTCGACAGCATGGTCTTGCGCAGTCCGTCTTCGAGTAACTGAAGCGATTCGGAATCCGGTGCTAGATCTGACTCGGAGTCCACGCCTATTCCTTCCCGAGGTCCAGCAGGCGACGCGCGATGATGTTGCGCTGCACTTCGGCGGTGCCGCCGTAGATGGTGGCCGCCCGCGAGTACAGGAACTCGGTGCGCCAGTCGGTGTTGTCGAGTTCGACGGCGCCCGGCAGCAGGTCGCGTGCGGTGTCGTAAAGCCGCTGTTCGGCGTTGGCCAGCAACACTTTGTCGATCGAGGTGTCGGGGCCGAGCTTGTGACCGTCCGCCAGCCGGTGCTGGGTGGCCCGCGACCGGCAGCGCAGCGTGTGCAGGGCCAGATACGCTTCACCCAGATCCGAATCGATAGAGGAGCCGAGGCCTCCGATTTTGCCGACCTCACCGATCAGTGCGTCGAACCGCGAGTACAGGTAGGCGATGCGCTGCCAGAAGCAGGTCGAGCGTTCGTACGGCAGCAGATCCATCGCAAGTCGCCAGCCGCCGCCGGGCTTGCCGAGCATCCGGCTCGCGTCGACCACCACGTCGTCGAAGTACACCTCACAGAACTCGTCGACATCATGCATGGTGCGCAACGGGCGCACGGTGATGCCCGGGGTGTCGAGATCGACGAAGAAGGCGGTGATCGCCTCGTGGTTGGGAGTGTCCGCGTCGCCGGTTCGGGTCAGCAGGATGCAGCGGTGCGAGTACTGGGCGAAACTCGTCCACACCTTCTGGCCGTTGACGATCCACTCGTCGCCGCGCTGCACGGCACGCGTTGTCAGCGACGCCAGGTCACTGCCCGAGCCCGGCTCGGAAAACCCTTGGCACCACTGCTCTTCGCCGCTGAGCAGTCTCGGCACCATCTCGGCGGCCAGTTCAGCGGGCGCGTAGTCGATCATCGTCGGTGCCAGCACTTCGAGCATCGAGTACGGCCCCGGCTCGGCCAACCGGCGGCCCACCACCTCCTCGCCGACGATGGCCCGCAGTATCGCAGCACCGCCTAGCCCGCCGGCGTGCTGGGGCCAGCCATAGCGACCCCAGTCGGCGTCGTAGAGCGCCCGCTGCACCCGGGCGAACTGGCGCATGTGTCCCTGCAGCGAACGGTCGGCGGGCGGGGTCAGATCGTTGTCGTCGAGCCAGGCCACCAACTGTGATCGGAACTCGGCTGTCGATGGGACCGTCATCCCGCCTCTGGCCTCCCGATCGCGTGTGGCCGACCCGAGTCGTGGTCTCCGCTGCGCCGGATGAACGTCATGGCACGCGTTTTCAACCGCCACCCGTCGTCGGTGCGCACATAGGTGTCGTTGTAGTACCCGATGCGCATGTCGTGCTTCGACTGCTCGATGAAGCACAGCGGCTGTGTGCCCGTTGCGGTGTCCGGATTGTTCGGATCGAGGTTGACCAGCGACGTGCCGGTCATGAACAGACCCTTGGGCGCCGCGTCGACGAGTTCGGGGAAGCGGGCCAACGTGTAGGTCGAGCCGAACGCGCTGTACGTGCCGTCGGGGGTGAAAACACTGATCAGCCCGTCGATGTCACCCTGTGTAATGGTGACGGCGTATTTCGCGAGGAGCTGCTGGATCTCGACCAGATCTTCAGTTCGCGTTGACTGCATCATGTCGGAAGACCTTACCGCCCTTCATTACAAAATTGACCCTCTGTGTAACGGTAACATCCGCCAGCGGATCACCCGGCACGGCGATGATGTCGGCGAGGTAGCCCCCGGCGATGCGACCGAGATCGGGCTTGTTGATCAGATCCGCCGCGACGACGGTCGCCGCGCGCAGCACTGCCGCGGGGGGCATGCCCCACTCGACCAGTGTCACCAGTTCATCGGCGTTCTTGCCATGCGGGATCGCCGGTGCGTCGGTACCGACTGCGATCTTCACCCCCGCCTCGTAGGCGGCCTTGATCGACGTCCGCGCCTTCGGGAACATCTCGGCGGCCTTGTCCTGCAACTCCTTGGGGGCTTTGGACACGTCCATCGCCTCCGCCAGCCGCCTGGTGGTCACCAGGAACCGGTCGTTATCGACGAGCATCTTGATGGCCTCGTCGTCGATGAGGAATCCGTGTTCGATGCAGTCGATGCCGCACTCGACGGCGTGCTTGACTGCCTCCGCGCCGTGCGTATGCGCGGCGACGCGCAGCCCGCGCCGGTGCGCCTCGTCGACGATGACCCGCAGCTCCTCATCCGAATAGTGTTGCGCACCTGCCTCTCCGGTCAGCGACATGACCCCACCGGAGCAGCACACCTTGATCAGCTGGGCGCCGTGTTTGATCTGGTACCGCACGGCCTTGCGGATCTCATCGACCCCGTTGGCGATGCCCTCCTCGACCGTCAGTTCCAGCACGCCCGGCATGAACGCCGCGAACATCGTCGGGTCGAGGTGCCCGCCCGTCGGGGTGATCGCGTGCCCGGCGGGGATCACCCGCGGCCCCTCGATCCACCCCGCGTCGATCGCCTTGCCCAGTGCGACGTCGAGCAGGTAACCGCCTGTCTTGACGAACAATCCGAGGTTGCGCACGGTGGTGAACCCGGCGCGCAGGGTGCGGCGGGCGTTGCCGACCGCACGCAGCACCCTGGTCGGGGGATCGTCCTGCACCTGGGACAGGACGGGATTCTCGCCCCGCCCGCCCATCAGCAGGTTGACCTCCATGTCCATCAGGCCGGGAAGCAGGATGGCGTCCCCGAGATCGATGACGTCACCTTCGACTGAGCCTCCGATTCCGACTATGCGATCACCGTCGACACGGACGATCCCCGGCCGGACGATCTCGCCGGCATCGACGTCGACTAGACCCGCTGCTTTGAGGGTCAGCACCGTCAGACCACCGGCTCCTTGATGCAAGTGATGTATGTGGCGCCACTGTCGAGAACGCGCGGCTGCTTCCACACCTCAACCGGGAACGACACGTTCACCAGCGACTGCATCATGTGGATGAGAGCCTTTGCGTCATCAGGCATTCCGTCCAGGGGGAACCTGGCGTCGCAGTAGGCCATGACCTCCTCGAGGCGAGGAAACGCGGTGTCGTAGAAGTCCTGCATTTCCGCCATGGTCGAGGCCAGCCGCTTCTGGTAGCGGTCCTGCTCGTTGGGCAGGCACCAGTCGGTGAACCGCTCGAGGTCGGCGAATTCCTCCGGCAACTTAGGCATTGATGGCGTCCTTCTCGCTGGCGGTCGACGTGGCATGGCCATTGGCCAAACCCTTTTCCTTCTTGTACGCATTCACGTAGTCCCACGCCGTCTTGTGCAGATGGCGAAGCAGAATCTCTTGGTCGCACAGCGGAAACTTTTGGACCACCCGCGTATTGATCATCGTCTGGGTGGCCTCCAGAGTGTTGGCGTCCTGGAACGCGTACTCCTTGAACGTGACCGCCGCTAGCTCGTGCGCGAGCCGCTCACGGGTGTTCGTCGCGGGAACGAAGTAGAGCGTGCACTCGAAGATGTGCTTGTCCACATCGGTGGGCCAATAGTGGTAGGTGAGGTACCAGCCCGGCGCCCAGAGCAACAGCGTGAAGTTCGGGAAGAACTCGAACGAGTCCTGGCCCCAGGAGTGGTGGCGCGAAGGGTTGACCGCCGGCGGCAGCTCGTCCGGCAGGATGCCCTTGATCTTCGGCCGGTCCCACGGTCCGAACAACCCGCTGTGCAGTACGCGTTCGATGGGCTTGACCATGTTCTCGTCCTTCGGTGGGCTCATACCGCCCCATGACGAGATCATCGAGTGACGGCCCTTGATGTCGTAGTGCAGAGCCTCAAAGCCGTACCCGGCCAGCTTTTGGGCTTCCTCCTTTACCGCTTGCTTCATGTGCAGGATCGGCGCGTGGTAGAACTCGACGAACGCGTCGATGAACAGCTTCCAGTTCGAGTTGACTTCAGCTCGGTAGGAATAGGTTTCGGTCATTTCATGGAAGGGATAGCCCTCCAGGCCCTTCGCGAAGTCGCCGAGATAGTCGGTGAGCGGTTCGGCGTCGTTGTCGAAGTTGATGAAGATGAAGCCCTCCCAAACCTCGCAGCGCACCGGAACCAGCCCGTAATCCGCCTTGTCGAGGTCGAAGAACTCGCCCTCCTGCTGAACGAAGGTCAGGTCGCCCTTTAGGGAGTAGCGCCAGGCGTGGTACTTGCAGGTGAACTGACGGCACGTGCCGGCCACCTCCTCGCCCGGATAGTCGTTCCACACCAGCTTGTTTCCGCGGTGGCGGCACATGTTGTAGAACGCCCGGACCTCGTTGTCGGTGTCCTTGACGATGATCACCGACGTTCCGGCGCCCGCCGACGGCATCTCGCGCGTGAAGTAGCTTCCCTTCTTGGGGAGCCGCTCCACCCGGCCGACGTTCAGCCAGCACTTCTTGAAGATGGCCTGCTGTTCGAGCTTCCACTGCTCCGGGTCGATCGAGTCGGTGTAATCGACCGGCGCAGTGCCGAGTTCCGGCCAGTTCTCAGTCCAACTGCCTGCCGCCGGCTTTGGGAAAAATGCCACGCTACTTACCTCTCCTGGTCGAGTTCTACGCCAAAGGTTTTCAAGGCCATCGCCACCGTGATGTAGCAGCCGATTGTGAAAACGAAGTCCATCCGCTGCCGCTGGTCGAAGCGTTCACCCAGCGCCGCCCACGTCGCATCGGACATTTCGTAGGAGTCCATCAGTTCGTCGACCCCGGCCAAGATCGTCCGGTCGAAGTCGTCAGCCGCCTCGCCGCGTTGCACGCCTGCGACGTCCTGTTCGGTGAGCCCCTCGTTCTTGCCCATCCTGACGTGCTGTACCCACTCGTATTCGGAGCCGGTGCGGTGTGCCACTCGAAGGATGGCGAGTTCGCGCTCTCGCGGCGGCAGCGTCGAGCGAAACAGCAGGTGGACGTTGAACCGCAGGAACTCCTTGAGCAATGCGGGGTGGTGGACGAAGGTCGAAAGGATGTTGCTCGCCTTGTCAGGGGTGCGGCGCTCCTTGGGGAGCATCACCGCGAGCGCCTCATCGACAGCGCCGTCCCACTCGTCCGCTGGCAGCGGGGCAAGTCGCACGGCCGTCTCCTCTCACTCGCGAGAATCAGATTCTCATATTTCGCCAATAGGTTTCCACTTTTCCGGCAATTGGTCAATGCCAGAGGCCAGAAGCGCCGGTCACGACGGTGCCGCCCTGAGCGCAACGGTGCTGCCAGATGCCCATCGGGTGGGTTTCGGACGTTGATTCTCGTACTATGAGAAGATAGTTTCCTCAGATAGAGAACAGCACTGCTCCATAGACGCCTCGACGTCGACGGAAGGAACAGGCATGAACAAAGAAGACATGATCCTGATCAGCGTTGATGATCACGTTGTTGAGCCGCCGGACATGTTCAAGAACCATCTGCCGAAGAAGTATTTGGATGAGGCGCCGCGGTTGGTGCACAACCCGGATGGCAGCGACACGTG
>Ga0068858_100000444_pt1 | contig 43311 bp, 46 predicted proteins | sample KBSSwiS12_FD_66589 | JGI IMG/M metagenome (GOLD analysis project Ga0068858, IMG submission 66589) | Switchgrass rhizosphere microbial communities from Kellogg Biological Station, Michigan, USA - KBS Switchgrass S1-2 | ecosystem: Host-associated > Plants > Roots > Rhizosphere > Soil ...
CAGGCTTTCGCCCATTGTCCAATATTCCCCACTGCTGCCTCCCGTAGGAGTCTGGGCCGTGTCTCAGTCCCAGTGTGGCTGATCATCCTCTCAGACCAGCTAAGGATCGTCGCCTTGGTGCGCCTTTACCACACCAACTAGCTAATCCTACGCGGGCTCATCCCTCGGCGATAAATCTTTGGACTTACGTCATTATCCGGTATTAGCAGCAATTTCTCGCTGTTATTCCGAACCGAGGGGCAGATTCCCACGCGTTACGCACCCGTGCGCCACTAAGGCCGAAGCCTTCGTTCGACTTGCATGTGTTAGGCATGCCGCCAGCGTTCATTCTGAGCCATGATCAAACTCTCAAGTTTATGTACGACGAGATCGAGGTGGAATGCCCTGATCAGGCCGCTCATTTCAAGGAGCCGCTCTGCACAATAATTCTTACGTATGGATACGTGAAGGACATTGTAGAGCGACTTAGCTTTAACCGAGTTACCAACGCCTTGAAAACGTTGGACCCGGAGCCGCCGCCCACATGTCCCTTCATCTAAACCGACAATGTCAAAGAGCGCAAAAGCCCGACGCCATCCCGAACCCCTTTTTAGTGGGGCGGTGCGGCGCCTGGTTTCTGGTGACCGTAGAAGCGAACCGTGTGGCCCGTCGCTGCGGTGAGAGGGCATATATGTAGGCGGCCCCGACCCGTCAAACCCTTTTTGCAATTTTGTTTCACTATGACCAGAAGTCATTGAAAAACATAAATATTCGTCATCATCTCCATGCTCCGCGCGCCTCGCCGGGCGGTAGAATCGTGCCGCGCGCCGTCGAATCGCGCTACTGGGTCGTCCGATTCCTGCGCGAAAACCGCGGAATCGCGCCGAATCCCGCTGGGCCAGCCCGGATCATCGCCGCCATGGCCGGACCCGACTCACACCGACTGTATATAGCTGCGCATCGCCTCGGCATCGGCCTCGATCCGGTCGATGCGGTATTTGACCAGGTCGCCGATCGACACCAGGCCGATCACGCGGCCATTCTCGATCACCGGAAGGTGGCGCACGCGACGCCGCGTCATCAGTGACAGCGCACCGATCGCGGGCTCATCGGGGCCGACGGTGATCGCCGGTGCCGTCATCACCTCGCCGACCGTGAGATCGAGCGCTGCGGCGCCATGCGTGCTGATGGCGTGGATCACGTCGCGTTCGGAAAAGATGCCAGCGACCTCGGCGCCGTCCATCACCGGCAGCGCGCCCACCCGTCGCTCGGCGAGCACGCCGATCGCCTCGCCCACGCTCTGCCGGGCGGTGACCGAAATCACCTCATGCCCCTTGCCAACCAGGATCGTCGCGATGGTCATCACTGCCTCCTAATGGCGGCGGAATTTGTCCGCTCGTCAGGCGATTGATGATCCCATGTTTTGCGCGCAAGGGGAAGTATGGACAGCACACCCAACGGCCTCGACGATTCCGAGCAGGCTGCCTTTGCCTGGACGCGCTATCGCCGCCTGATGATGTGGATGGGCCTCGCGTCGCTCGCCACCGCCGCGGCGGCAGTCGCCGGACTCGAATATTTCTACGGCCCGCTCAGTTGGGTCGCTATTCTCGCCGCGATCGGCGGGATCGGCGGCTCCGTGATGATGGCATCGGCGTTGATGGGGCTGGTCTTCCTCAGCGCGGGGACCGGGCACGACGACAAGGTGGACGGGCGGAGCTAGCGCCGCGCGGCGTGCGTTCAATCGCGACCAAAATAACGACGCACCTGAGGCGACTGGCCCAGGCTTGACTCTGCCCCGACAAACGCAGGCGAGCGGATCGCCGCAACCCCTAGTCCCTGATCGTCACATCCAGAGTCGCTTCACCATTAGCGGGGACGCTGACCCGCCATGTCTTGCCCCCTTTGCGCTCGGTCAATGGGGCGGTGGTCGCAGTCACCGGGCCGGGGATCGCGATTTCGAAAGTCGCTGGGGTGGCCCGGGCGTTGGTCACGGTGATGCGATACGGACGTTCCCTCGCCGCGGCTGATTCACCAGCGTTAAGCGGGTTGGGCGCCAATGCGGGCAGCGCGGTCACCTGATAACGCAGATCGCTATTCGATCCGACCTTGAACTCAACCTCCTCGCCGACCGCCAGATCGGCGAGTTCGCTCTCCCCGACGAGCAGCGATTTGTCGCCATGCGGTTCGAACACCGCGACGCCGCCAGCGGGTAGCGGCAGGCCGAGATGTTCCTCCCAGCGGTTCTGGACACGCAATATCAGCGCGCTCGAGGCGCTCTGCCGCTGGTCGGACGAGAATTGCCCGACATAGACCGCCTCGAACGGCACGCCGTGGCGATCGATCATCGCCACCTGTTTGCGACTGCGCGCCGCGACGGTGACGGGTTCGGGAATGCGGTACAGCTTGAGGTCGCCGAGATCCTCCTGCTGCGCCATCATCGCGGGCGGCGCCGGGGGTGGTGGGGGTGCCGACATCACGGTGATCGCCATGGGGACATTCTGGATGCGTTGCATAAATCGACGGCCCTTGATGGTGACGTCCCCCCGCTCTTCATAAACATCCGGCGGCCCCGACTCTGGCAAAGGCAGGCGCTCGACGCTCCATCTGTCATGGGTCGAGGTAATATCCATCGGCCAGCAACGCAGTTGCAGAGCCGGAGTCGATCCGCTCGGCGCCTCGTCCTCTGCCGCGCGCGCGGCGCGAGACAATCCACCCGCCACCGCCCGGGTATGCGCGCCGCGGAACCCTTCGCTGCCGCCATTGGCCACGGTCATCCAGGCGAACAAGTCGAGCGTCCGGCCGTCCGGCGCGACGCGCACGACGTAATTGGCCGACCAGTCAAAACCTTGCGCGAGATAGGATAGCTGCACCGTGACGGTCACCGCGCTCGGACTGTCGGTGACGACCGACAGCGTCGGGCGGGGGGAGAGATCGGCCGGGACACCAGGATAGGATAGTTTTTCCGGCAACCCCGAACAACGCAGCGCCTCGACCCCATCCGCCGTGGTCAACAGGACGCCGTCATCGGGACCAGATTCGATCACGCCTGCGCTGGTCGTCACCTTGCCGGTCTCGGGGTTGGTACGGCGAATCGTCACGCGGCGCTTGAGATAGGTGTCGATCAGCGAGGCGGGCGACAACAGCCGCGCGTCACGATTCTTCTCGACCACGCCGCGCGGCAGGCCGGTGACGATCGCGGTCTCCGGCAGCATGCCCTGCGCCACGCCCTCGAAGCGCAGCACCGCGCGGCCCGCCGGCACCGCGATGGTCCGCGTTTCCGTGATGAGCGCGAAACCGCCCGGCCAGTTCGGGTTCATCGCCCCCTCCGCGCGCGACGGATCGCGGTACAGCGTGACCGATACCTGATCGACATGATCGGAGGTGACCACGGGTTGCGCCGCCGCTGGCATGGCGGCGAGGAGCACAAAGGCAAGGACGACGACCCGGCCCATCGGATTAGTAGCGCGTATCGAACACCACGGTCAGCGATGCCTTGCCATTGGCCGGCACCTGCACCTTCCATTCCATCCGGTCGGCGGAGACGCGCGTGCCGACAATCGACTGGTCGATGATCCGCACATCGCCCCACAGCCCGTCCTGCGCCATATCGACTGTGGCCGACGCGGACCGCGCATTGGTGAAATCGTAGCGCATCGTCGTACGCCAGCGGCTCGTCGACAGGCGCTTGCGCTCGACCGTTACCGCCTGGCCCTTCACGTCGAAGGCCTCGCCCGTGCGCAACGACATTTGCGAGCCCATCGGTGTCCCCTCGATCCGGTTCTCGCCAACGAACTGCGGATCGCCCTTCGCATCGCGCATATAAACGCGAATGGTGCCCGCCGGCAGCTGATCGCCCAGCCCGCCGCTCTTGCCCGTCGAAAATTTGATCACGCTGGCGGCGCTGCGCGGCTGATCAGTTGTCGCCAACCAGCCATTGACCCATTCGTAGCTGCGCCGCGCGGCGGCGCCCTTCACGTCGAGGAAGCTAACCTGTTTCTGCTGCGCATTGGCGACGGTGGTGCGCTCGGCGAGCGGATAGAGATAATAATCACCGAGCCGCTCACGCGTGCTGCTTTTTTCGGTGCCGGGAGCATCGAGGCGAGATTCGCCAAGGCGCGAGAAATCCCCCATCGCACGATTCGGATTGCCGGCGACCAGCAGCAGGTTGGCGTCGCGATAGGACGTGCCGGTATTGTTTGTCAGCGTCACCCAGCCCTGCACGTCAACGGTCGACTTGCCCTCATCGAACAGCATCACATAGTCGCTGGTCCAGTTCATCCCCGGCGTCAGATAGGTCAGCGTCGTCGGGATATGCCCACCCTGCGCGGCCTGCACCGTCACCGACAGCGTAGGGCGAGCGCGCAGGTTGTCAGGGACCTTGTCGAACACCACACGCACCGGCAGGCCGTCGTCGCGCAGCACCTCGATGCGGCTGCCGATCTGCAACACGATACCGCCATTGGCGGCGAGCACTCTGGCCTGTTCGCGCGTCTCCGCGCCGGTTGCCGGGTTGGTGCGCACGATAGTGATGACCGACCCGACCGCCTTTTCCATCAGTTTGTCGGGCGACAGCAGATCATAGTCGAAATTCTGCTCGACCACGCCGAGCCCCGGGCCCGACAGCGTGACCGTCTCAGGGTGGATCTGCGCCGAGACATCAGGAAATTCCTGCCGCGAGCGACCACCGGGAAAATCGAGCTGGCGAACGTCCTGCACCAGCGCCTGGCCATTCTGGTAAATCGTCACCGCGACATCGCCCTGCGCGGAGGGGGCTGGCGCCGGGTCGGGCGCCGTCTGCGCCGATGCCGCCGCCGGCCAGACGAGCGCCGCCAGCATGATCCGTCCGCGCATCGTCACTCTCCCCCGCCGTGCCCGGGCGATGCTAGGGACAAGCCATGACAGTGCAAAGAAAAAAGGGGCCGATCCGCACTGGATCGATCCCCTTTTCGCATCCGGGCAACCGGCTCAGCTTGCCGGCGTCTCGGCCGGCTTTAGCCGCGGGCGACCGCGGCGACGCGGCGCTTCCTCGGCTGGCGCCTCACCACCGTCACTGGCGGCGACGGTCAGCGCCGGCGGCAGCAGATTGGCGTCGAACGAAGCCGGGATCTCAGCCTCCTCGCGGCGCGGGCGGCCGCGACGGCGTGGCGGCTCGACCGGCGCTTCGGCCTCAACCACGGGCGCCGGCGCCTGCACGGGCGCGGCCTCGAAACGCTCGGTGCGCTCGGTGCGATTGGCGCGCGGCTCGGGGCGATCCTGCTCGTAACGGGCATTGCTGCCGCCATTGTTGTTGCCGTTGCGCTCGCCACGATCCTGACGCTCACCACCCTCCGGGCGAGCCTGCCGCTCGGCACGCTCTGGACGAGCCTGGCGATCGGGGCGTTGCTCGCCACGATCCGGACGCTCGTAGCGATCCTGACGCTGCGGCCGATCCTGACGATCCTGACCCTGGCGTTCCTGGCGATCGTAGCCGCCATTGCCGTTGTTGCCGCCATCGCCGTTACCATTGCCGTTATAATGGCGTGGGCGATCATCGTCCTGCTGGTCGTCGCGATTGCCCTGGTAATTGCCGCCCTGGTTGCCCTGATAGGGAATGCCCTGGCCCTGGCGCTCGACGCGGGCGACGGGCTCGCCATCGTCATCATAATCCTGCTCGTCCTCGTCGAACGACTGGCCGGTCTGACGGCGCGTTTCCTCGAAGCGCGAGCGCGTTTCGGCGAGCACGCGGAAATAATGATCCGCGAACTGGAGATAATATTCGGTGTTCACCCGATCGCCCTGCATCTGCGAATCGCGGGCGAGGTTCTTGTATTTCTCCAGCAGCTGCGCGGCATTGCCGCGCGCGCGGCTGTCGATGCGGTTGCCGTTATCCTGACGACCCGGGTTACCACCCTGCGAGCGCTGTTGCTGCCCGCCACGGCCGCGACGGCGGCCGGCTTGACGATTGTTGATCAACTGTTGCTGTCCTCGTCCCTTAAAACCAACGCGGTCTCATGCTCCGAAAAATAGGAGGCGTGCTCCCCGGGAACGCTCACCGACCATCGGTCGAGCGATCCTGCCACGGTCGCCGGACTGCAGCGACTTCATGACCAAGGAGGCGGGCAACAGCCCGATTTCAACTGCTTATGGTTGAGATCGCGTGCCCCTGTCCGGCTCATAGCCGGTGGCGTGGCATTCGCCAAGAAGAATATTGTGTCCGATACGGGGCAGTTCAAGTCGCGACCAGCGCGCGTGGCCGCCCGCCAAGGTCGTTTCGTGGCGTAACCGCCAGTCCCTGTGCGACCAGCAAGGCTGTGACGGCATCAGCCTGGGTCGCGCCGATCTCGAGAATCGCCGCCCCGCCCGGCGCGAGCAGCGCGGGAAGCTGCGGTGCGATGATGCGATAATCATCGAGGCCGTCGGGCCCGGCGAACAGCGCGGCGGCGGGCTCGTAGTTCGACACCTCTGCCGGAAGCGCCTCGGTCGTCCCGACATAGGGTGGATTGCAGAGGACCAGGTCGAACGCACCCCTGATATCCTTCGCCCAGTTGCCGACCTGGAAGGCTGCCCGGCCCTCCATCCCCAGATCAGCGACATTCTCTTCAAAAAATTGTCCGGCACGCTCGGAACTATCGATGCCGAGCCCATGCGCTTCCGGCCATTGCGCCAGTGCGGCGAGCAACAGCGTCCCCGGCCCCGTGCCGAGATCGAGGATGCGGGCCGGCGCGCGGGCGGCGAAATGCTTGATCGCCACCTCGATCAGCGTCTCGCTGTCGGCGCGCGGGATCAGCACGCCCGGGCCAACCGCAATGTCGATCGTCCAGAAGGCGCGGGTGCCGGTGACATAGGCGATCGGCTCATGCGCCGCGCGGCGCTCGACCAGCCCGGCGAAAGCAGGCGGCACCGGCTCGTCGAGATGGCGCAACAGCAGCGCCTCGCGGGAGATGCCGAGGGCATGAGCCATGAGGAGTTCAGCATCGAGGCGTGGGGTTTCGGAGAAGGTGAAGCGGGCGGTCGCCTCGGCGAGAGCCTTTCTTACGCCCCTCCCGCTTGCGGGAGGGGTTGGGGGAGGGCTCGCGCTCACCACGAACGGTCCGCTTGAGGCGGGCCGGGAGCCCACCCCCCAGCCCCCTCCCGCAGGCGGGAGGGGGAGAAGTCAGGCATCCAGGCTCGCCAGCCGCTCGGCTTCGTCCTCGGCGATCAACGCGCCGAGCAACTCGTCCATCTGGCCTTCCAGAATTTCCGGCAGCCGGTGCAACGTCAGGTTGATGCGATGGTCGGTCACCCGCCCTTGGGGGAAATTATAGGTACGAATCCGCTCGGAACGATCGCCCGAGCCGACCATCGACTTACGCGCGCCCGCCCGCTCGGCATGGAGCCGCTCGCGTTCCGCCTCGTAGAGCCTGGTGCGCAGCACCTTCAACGCCTTGGCCTTGTTCTTGTGCTGCGATTTCTCGTCCTGCTGGATCACCACCAGTCCGGTCGGGATGTGGACGATGCGCACGGCCGAATCGGTCGTGTTGACCGATTGCCCGCCCGGCCCCGACGAACGATAGATATCGATGCGCAGGTCCTTCGCCTCGTCGATCTGGACATCGACCTCTTCGGCTTCGGGCAGTACCGCGACCGTCGCCGCCGAGGTGTGGATGCGCCCGCCGCTCTCCGTCACCGGCACGCGCTGGACGCGGTGCACCCCGCTCTCGAACTTCAATTTGGCGAACACGCCCTTGCCCTCGACCGAGGCGACGACTTCCTTATAGCCGCCCATCTCGGCCGCGCTGGCCGAGATCAGCTCGACCCGCCAGCCCTGGCTGTCGGCATAGCGCTGGTACATGCGCAGCAGGTCGCCGGCGAACAACGCCGCCTCGTCGCCGCCGGTGCCGGCGCGGATCTCGAGCATCGCGGCGCGCTCGTCGGCGGCGTCGCGCGGCAGCAGTGCCAGCGCCAGCGCCCGATCCGCCTTCTCCAACGCGACGCGGTTGTGGTGCAGTTCCTCCTCGGCCATGTGACGCAGCTCGTCGTCGCCGTCATGGGTCATGTGCATCAGGCTCTGGGCCTCGGCGCGCAGCCGCCGCACCTCGCCTGCGGCGCGCGCCACCGGCTCGAGTTCGGCATATTCGCGCGACACGGCGACGAAGCGATCGGACGCGAGCTCGCCGGTCGCCATCAGCGCCTGCAACTCGTCGCGCCGCGCCTCGATCTGCGCGATGCGGCTGGGGGAAATGCGGGTCATGCGGCGGCCAACGCCTTGGCCAGCGCGTCGAACGCGACCTCGCGCTGGGTCCCGTCGGCCAGCGATTTCACGGCGGCTGTGCCCTTGGCCAATTCATCATCACCGATGATCACCGCAAAGCGCGCGCCCTGGGCGTCGGCCTTGGCGAGACGCCGCTTCATATTGCCCTTGAACGCCATATCGACCGCCAGCCCGGCACGACGCAGATCGGCCAGCAGGCCCAGCGCCCGCACCGCCGCCGCGTCACCCATCGGCACGATGACCGCGTCGATCCGCTCGCTCGCCGGTTCGTCGATCAGCATCGCCAGCCGTTCGACCCCCGCCGCCCAGCCGACGCCCGGCGTCTCGTTGCCGCCAAGCGACCCGATCAGCCCGTCATAGCGCCCGCCGGCCAGCACCGTGCCCTGCGAACCGAGCCGGTCGGTGACGAACTCGAACGCGGTGTGGCGATAATAATCGAGTCCGCGCACCAGCCGCGCATTGCGCATCCAGGCGACGCCGGCGGCATCGAGCCCGGCCGTCACCGCGTCGAAAAACGCGCGCGCCTCGGGCGTGAGATAGGCATCGATATCGGGCGCAGTATCGGCGATCGGCCGGTCGCGCGGATCCTTGCTGTCGAGAATGCGCAGCGGGTTTTTGTCGAGCCGCGTCAGGCTGTCTTCCGACAGTTCGCCGCGATGCCCTTCGAAATGCGCGACCAGCGCGGCGCGCCACGCGTCGCGCGTCGCGGCATCGCCCAGCGTGTTGAGCTGCAGCGTCACGCCGTCGGCAATGCCCAGTTCGCGCAGCAACTGGTCAGCCAGCACCAGCAGCTCGACATCCGCCGCCGGCTCGGCCGCACCGATGATCTCGGCATCGATCTGATGGAACTGGCGGAAGCGGCCTTTTTGCGGCCGCTCGTAACGGAACACGGGGCCCGCCGTCGCCAGTTTGAGCGGCGCATGTTGCTGCCAGCCCTCGGTGAGATAGGCGCGGCAGATGCCGGCGGTGAACTCCGGGCGCAGCGTCAGCGAATCGCCGCCGCGATCGGGGAAGGTGTACATTTCCTTCGACACGACATCGGTGGTCTCGCCGATCGAACGCGCAAACACCTGGGTGTCCTCGAACACGGGCACGTCGATGCGCTGAAAGGCATAGAGCCGGCGGACATGCTCGAACGCCCCCAGCACGCGCGCGAAGCGGCGTTGCTCCTCACCGAAAATATCCTGGGTGCCGCGAATGCGGCGAGGTGTCTCTATGCGCGCCATGTGCGGGCGGTCTCTAGTAGAGCACGCGGCCAAGCGCTAGCACCCTCGCGGAAATCGCTCGTCCACGTTGATCGCCGCGGCAAAAGGCTGCGCGGGGGGAAATCGATAAATGCCCATGAACCTTGGCAAGAAAATCGCGCCGCCGCGCTTCGTGATGTTCGTCGTGGTCATGATGGTCGGCCTGTTCGTCGCGATCCCGCCGCTCGGCTGGGGCCGTGGCGTGATGACCGCGTTCGACGTGGCCAGTGCGCTGTTCCTCATGGCCATCTGGCCGCTCCACCGCAAGGGCACGGCGGACCAGATGCGCCAGGCCGCGACGGACAATGACGCCAACCGCACCGTGCTGCTTGGCGTGACCGGTGTGACGATGATCGTCATCCTCGTTTCGGTCGCCAAGGAATTGCAGAACAAGAGCGATCCCAAGATCATCGTCCTGGTCATCGCCACGTTGATCCTGGCGTGGCTGTTCTCCAACACGATCTACGCGCTGCACTACGCCCATCTTTTCTATTCGGATTGCGATGGCGACGGGAACGACACCGGCGGCCTAGAATTCCCCCGATGCGCCGAGCCGGATTATTGGGATTTCATCTATTTCAGCTTCACGCTCGGCATGACCTTCCAGACCAGCGATGTGGAGATATCGTCGCGCAGGATGCGCATGGTTTCGCTCGGCCAGTGCCTCGCCGCGTTCGTCTTCAACCTCGGGGTGCTTGCCTTCACCATCAACTCGCTCGGCGGGTAGGCGTTATCGGATTCAGCCTCGCTGAGCCCGCGGCAACGGCGACGCCGAACGAGCAAAAAGCGGCCGATTCGGACGTGTGGACGCACGTGTGACGCTTGCCTAAACCACCGCCCATCCACTCTCTCGTTCGAAGGCACCCCGCATGAACGCCAAGCTGCTTGCCCTCTTGCTATCGCCCGCCGCCATTGCGCCGGCATCGGCCGAAAATTCGAAGCCGCAACCCTTGCCCTATCTCGATACGATCCCGGCGCCGCGCGACATCCCCTATCCCGGCATGATGACGCTCGACATCGACGCGACCGATGTCGAGCGCGGCATCTTCGCCACGCATGAGACGCTGACCGTGAAGGATAGCGGGCATATGGTGCTGCAATTCACCAAATGGCTGCCCGGCGGGCACTCCCCGCGCGGCGAACTCGACAAGCTCGCCGGGCTCCACATCCGCGCCGCCGGCAAGGAGCTCGCATGGACGCGCGATCCGGTCGAGGTCTATTCCTATCATATCGACGTGCCGGCCGGCGCGCGCCAGCTCGACATCGACCTGCAATTCGTCTCCGCTACCAAGGCCGACCAGGGCTCGATCGTCACCAGCCCGGCGATGCTGCGGCTCCAGCCCAATTCGATGAGCCTTTATCCCGCCGGCTATTTCACCCGCCAGATTCCGGTGAAGATGACGGTAAAATATCCCGACGGCTTCATCGCGGCGAGCGGCCTGCCGTCAAAGGCCAATGGTTCGACCTATAGCTATGAGCCGACCAACTACGAAGTGCTGGTCGATTCACCGATCCTCGCCGGGCGTTACTGCAAGGCATTCGAACTGACCCCGCGCGTCACCCTCGACACCTGCGCCGACACCCCGGACCAGCTCGCCGCCAAGCCCGAGCAGATCGCTGCGCACACGCGTCTGGTCGAACAGGCCGTCAAGACGTTCGGCGCGCAGCATTATGACCATTATCACTTCCTCTTCTCGATCAGCGACCAGCTCGGCGGCATCGGCCTCGAACATCACCGCAGCTCGGAAGACGGCACGCGCCCCGGCTATTTCACCGAATGGGATACGAGCGCCGGCGCACGCAACCTGCTACCGCACGAATTCACCCATAGCTGGGACGGCAAGTTCCGCCGCGGTGCCGATCTGTGGACGCCAACCTTCAACGTGCCGATGCGCGATTCGCTGCTATGGGTCTATGAAGGCCAGACACAATTCTGGGGCTATGTGCTCCAGGCGCGCTCGGGCCTCGTCTCCAAACAGGACACGCTCGACCAGATCGCCGCGACCGCGGCATTCTATGACACCAACCCGGCACGCCACTGGCGCGACCTGATCGACACGACCAACGATCCGATCATCTCGTCGCGCCGGCCCAAGGGCTGGACCAGCTGGCAGCGCGCCGAGGACTATTATTCCGAAGGCCAGCTCGTCTGGCTCGAGATCGATTCGCTGCTGCGCGAGAAATCGGGCGGTGCCAGGTCGATCGACGACTTCGCGCGCGCCTTTTTCGGCATCAATGATGGCGACTGGGGCGAGGTGACCTATACGCTCGACGACGTCGCAGCGACGCTGAACAGCATCGTGCCCTATGACTGGAAGAACCTGCTCACCACCCGCCTGACCGAGCATGCCGAGGGGGCGCCGCTGTCCGGCCTGACGCGCAACGGCTATCGCCTGATCTATACCGCCACGCCGGCGCCGACCTTCACGCAGGGCGAAAAGACGCGCAAGAATGCCGACTTCACTTATTCGATCGGCTTCGTCGTCACCTCGGCGACCGGCGAGTTGAGTAGTGTGCTGTGGGACGACCCCGCCTTCAGGCAGGGCCTGACGATCGGCGACACTCTCGTCGGTGTGAACGGCATGACCTATAGCGACGATCGCATGAAGGCCGCGATCGTCCAGGCCAGGGACAGCCGCGAGCCGATCCGCCTGCTGGTCAGGTCGGGCGAGCGGCTGCGCGATATCGCCATCGACTATCATGGCGGGCCACGCTATCCGCACCTCGAAAAGATCGGCACCGGCGAGACGGGTCTCGACCGATTGCTGACGGCGAAGTGAGGGGAGCCACCCACCACCCTGTGTCCCGATCCTGTCGCAGCCCCGGCCGCTGACAGGCCGGGGCGCTCGGCAGAGCAGAGCCATATTTGATGAATATCGATCTCATTCCCGTTGGCGACAATCCGCCGGAAAGCCTCAACGTCATCATCGAAGTGCCAGTCGGCGGCGAGCCGGTGAAATATGAATTCGACAAAAAGTCGGGCGCGCTGTTCGTCGACCGCATCCTGCACACGCCGATGCGCTACCCGGCGAACTACGGCTTCGTGCCCCATACGCTGTCGCCCGATGGCGACCCGCTCGACGCGCTGGTCATCGCGCGCTCGCCCTTCATCCCGGGCTGCGTCGTGCGCGTCCGTCCGATCGGCGTGCTCAAGCTGGAAGACGAAGCCGGCGGCGACGAGAAGCTGATCACCGTACCGGTCGACACCACCTTCCCTTATTATTCCGATGTCGGCGAGCGCAGCGACCTGCCCTCTATCGTACTCCAGCAGATCGAGCATTTCTTCACCCATTACAAAGATCTCGAGCCCCAAAAATGGGTGCGGATCGGCAGCTGGGGCGATGCCGGGGAAGCGCGCCGTATCGTCGTCGAGGCGATCGAGGCCGCCAAGGCGGCCAAGTCCTGAGGCCGATCGCCGCCTGGCGCTGGTGCGCGCTGGCTGGCATCGCGACGACCGTCGCCTCGACCGCGTTCGGCTGGCTCGCGGGGCTCACGCCCTGCGGCCCGACCGGCGGTCTCAGCGCGATCATCGCCTTCGAGCTCGCCCGCAGTCCGGCCGAAGTCGCGACGATCTTCGGCACGGGCGCCTGCCGGGAGACGTTGATCGCGGCGCAGATCAAAGGGCTGTGGGTCGACGGTCTGGTGTTCATCCCGTGCTACACCGCCTTCCTCGCCCTTGCCGCGCTCGCCGCGCGCCGACCGGCACCGCACCTCGCCTGGGCGGCGGTCCTCATCATCGTCAGCGCGGGTCTGCTCGACGAGATGGAGGGCGGCCTGCTCTACGCCATCATGCGCGACCTGCCCGGGAGCCCGACGCTGATCGCGCTGCTCTATGGCGAGGTACGCGCGAAGTTCGCCCTGCTCGCGCTCGGCGCGCTGGTCATCGGATGGCTGCTGCTGCGTGACCGCCGACCTGCCGGCATGGCGGTCGCCTTGCCGACGGTCGGCGGCAGCCTGTTTTCGGGCGCGTTGATCGCGATCGACATGCACGCCCCGGCGCTGATGCAGGGCTATGTGTGGAGCTGGACCGCGCTGCTCGTCGCCGCGCTCATCGGCTCTTTCTGGCCGCGCGCTTTTTCGCGGGTGCCCTGAGCCCAGCCGCCACGCCGAGCGACGCCCATTCCCGCAACGCATCGGCGTCGTCATACACATCGTCAGGTGCGCGACGGTAGTTCATCGTGTCGACCCGCCCGTCCTTGAAGATCATGGTGAAGCGCACGCAGCCGGCGGCGTCCCAGATATCGTTGCTTTCGGCGTCGGCCTTGAACCAGAGCTGATCGTCGTCGACGATCGCGAAGATCGTGCCATCGAGATAGAGCGTCGCGCCGCCCATCATCTTGCGCAGCGTGACCGTGCCGAGCGGCGCCATCGCCTCCTCCACCCAGTCGATCAGCCCCTGGTCGAACGGCATCAACGCCCCGCCGTGAGCTTGAGCCCGGCAATGCACGCCACCACGCCCAGGATCAGCAACAGCCGCGGAAGACTCGCTGGCTCCTGATACCAGGCAATGCCGACGATCACCGTGCCCAGCGCGCCGATCCCACCCCATACCGCATAGGCCGTACCCATCGGGATCGAGCGCGAGGCGACTTCGAGCAGCCCCATCGACAAGGCGACCGAGGCGAGGAAGCCGAGCGTCCAGGGCATGTTGCGAAAGCTGTCGACATGTCTGAGGCAGGTGGTGAAGCCGACCTCGAACAATCCGCCGATCACCAGCCAGACCCACGCCATCAGCCACGCCCCGCGAGCTTGGCCAGCGCGGTACCGGACACGCGGTTCACGGTCCATTCGTCCAATGCCTCGGCCCCCATCGACCGGTAGAATTCGATCGCGCGCTCGTTCCAGTCGAGCACCGCCCATTCGAACCGCGTGCAGCCGCGATCGACCGCGATACCGGCAAGGTGTCTGAGAAGCGCTGCACCGATACCCGACCCGCGCGCCTCTGGCGTGACGTAGAGATCCTCGAGATACAGGCCCTTCCATCCGGTCCAGGTCGAGAAATTATGAAAGAACAGCGCCATGCCCAGCGGCGCGCCGTCGCGCTCGGCGATCACGGCCTCGGCCACCGGGCGGGCGCCGAACAGCGCCTCGTGCAGCAACGGCTCAGTTGCGACGACCTTGTCGGCTTCGCGCTCGAACTCGGCGAGCTCACGTACGAAGCGCAGGATCGTCGCCACGTCAGCCGGCGCCGCTTCCCTGATCGTCACACTCATATCGCCGTCTCCACATTCTCGATCCCGCGCCGCCGCGCGGCGATCAGGCACCCGGTGATGATCAGCGCCGCCCCCGCCAGCGTGTAGGGCGCGACCTGCTCGTGGAACACCACCCAGCCCCAGAATGCCGCCCAGATGAAGCCGGTATATTCGGTCGGCGCGAGATAATTGGCCTCGCCGCGCGCATAGGCCCAAGCAAGCAGCAGCAGCGAGGCGGTCGTCAGCGCCGCCGCGAGCAAAATCATCGGTGCATGCCGCGCATCGGGCATATGGAGGAGGAAGGGCGCGGCAAGCGCGAGGATCACGCCAACGATCACGCTCTGGAAGAACGCCACTTCGCTCGGCCCGGCGACCAGCGCCTGCTGGCGCATGAGCACGATATTATAGGCATAGCAGAAGGCCGAGACGAGCACGGCGAGCGTGCCGCGAAACCGATCGGGCGACGGCGCCGACGCCGCCTGGCCGAGCATGATCACGCCGACCCCGCCAAAGGCGATCAGCGAGGCGATGATCGCACGGCGGGAAATCCTCTCCTCGAGCAGGAAGGCCGCGCCGAACAGCGCGAGCAGCGGCGCGATGAAGGTCAGTGCGATGGCCTGCGCCATCGGCACCCGCGCCAGCCCCCAGAAGAAGGTCACCGCCATCACCGCCGACACAGCGCCGCGAATCAGATGGACGCGCATCGTCGCGCGCGACGGCCAGCCACGCCGCCGCGGCAAATAGATCAGCCCGGTCAGGATGGTTCCCGCCAGCGTCCGCCACAACAAGGTGTCATAGGCGCCGAGCGCGATGACCAGCCCCTTCATCACCGCGTCCATCGACGAGAAGATGGCGATACCGAGCACCGCGACGCCGAACGCCGCGAGCGTGGAGACGGGACGGGTGGTCATCGGATCAGGCGGATATCGATACCGAGATCGAGATCTGCGAGGCGGCGATCTCCGGTATAAAGCGGTGCCGTTCGCGCCATGGCAAGCGCCAGGCAAGCACGATCGCCCAGCGACGCACCAACCGCTCTCATTCTCGGACGAAGGTCCGCAACCGCCTGCGCCTCGTGCAGGCCGAACGATACGACCTCCATTTCGAAATCGCGCAGCATCGCTGCCACACCATCTGCGGAGGCACCTCGGTCGACGGCGCGTGAAAAACACTCGGAAGCGTTGAGCGCCGATATCGCGCTACCGCGCATCACCGGGATCACGGCCGTAGCGCCCTGTTCGTCGAGCAGCACCGCAAGCAACGCGGATGCGTCGATAACCGCGTTCACTCCTTGCCCCACTCCGCCGCGCGCTCGCGCAGAAACTGATCGACGCTGTAATCGTCACCGACCATCGTTCGAAACTTGCGCTGTGCCTCCTTCACGACCTGGTCGTAGGTGCGCAACGAAAGGCCACCGCCTTCCAGGCGCTCGACGACGAGCGAATCGCCGTCGCTGATGCCAAGCTCGCGACGTAACTCGGCCGGGATGACGATTTTGCCGCCCGCGATAACTTTGGCATGATAGGTCATGAGTACCCTCTTGGTACCTAGGTCATAACATAAGACCTAGACCGACACCATCTTCGCTCGCGTGATCAGCGCCTCGATGGCCCCAGGCACGCTTTTCCAGACCGACCGGCTAAAGTCTGCGTAACCGGCGGCCTCAGCGCCCGAGCCGGCCAATACGTAGCCCGGCATCGCCAGATCGTCGTCATCGTCCGGCACCGACGCGTTGGCATCACCGAGCAATACCGGAACATGGGGATTAGCCTCCAGTGCGTCCGCCAACTCCGCTTCGGCGGCGTTGCCGTTGCGAAAGCCCAGCAACCAGCTCGTGTAGAGGTGGCTGACGCTCCAATCTGAGCGATAGCGCCGAAGCAGCTTCGTCAACGCATCGCAGTCTCCCGTCGCGGGATACCAGATGTGGAGCAACTCGCGGATGCCCTGATTGTCATTCGGGTTGAGCCGCAACAACGTCTTGGCCTCCTTGATTGCCTCGTCACGCGCGCCAACCTCCCACAAGGTCAATGCTAGAAAATGCAGAACGCGCATGAACGGTCGCGTATCGATATCCAGCCAGAAATGATGCCGCGATGGTGCTTTCATCTCCGCCGCCCAAAGTGCCTTGCCTCGGGCAGCGCCATCACGAAGCACCGCTAGCCGCTCTGTCGCATCCCCGAGCGATCGGGCGATGATGGGCATTCGGGTCGATGGCGATCGCCTGCCGCGCCAGTTTCAGCTGGGTCTTGCCGGTCTTCGCATCCCAGGCGCGATCGATCAGGTCCTGGGCTTGGGTCATTAAGCGGCCGCCGCCTCGCGCGCGGCGTCAGCCGCCTCGATCTCCGCCGCCTTGGCCTCGACCAGCTTGACGATATGCTCGATCATGTCGGCACTCTGCACGTGATGGTCGGTGACCCCTGACAGATAGACCATGTGTTTGCCGTTGCCGCCGCCGGTCAGGCCGATATCGGTCTCGCGCGCCTCGCCGGGGCCGTTGACGACGCAGCCAAGCACGGACAGCGACATCGGCGTGCGGATATGCTGTAGCCGTTCCTCCAGCGCCTGGACGGTACGGATCACATCGAAGCCCTGGCGCGCGCAGCTCGGGCACGACACCACGCGCACGCCGCGATTGCGGATGCCGAGCGCCTTCAGGATCTCGAAACCGACCCGCACTTCTTCCTCGGGCTCGGCCGACAAGGAGACGCGGATCGTGTCGCCAATGCCATACCAGAGCAGCGAACCGATCCCGATCGCACTCTTCACCGTGCCGCCGACGAACCCGCCGGCCTCGGTGATGCCGAGATGCAGCGGACAATCGACCACTTCGGCGAGCTGCTGATAGGCGGCGACCGCGAGGAACAGGTCGGACGCTTTCACCGCGACCTTGTATTCGTGGAAATCATGGTCCTGCAGGATTCTGATATGGTCGAGCGCGCTCTCGACCAACGCCTCCGGGCACGGCTCGCCATATTTCTCCAGCAGATCCTTCTCCAGGCTGCCGGCATTCACCCCGATACGGATCGCGCAGCCATTGGCCTTGGCCGCGCTGACCACTTCCTTCACCCGCTCGGACGAGCCGATATTGCCCGGGTTGATGCGCAGGCACGCGGCCCCGGCATCCGCTGCCTCGAGCGCGCGCTTGTAGTGGAAATGGATGTCGGCGACGATCGGCACGCGGCTCGCCCGAACGATCTGCTTGAGTGCCGCGGTGCTCTCCACATCGGGGCACGACACGCGGATGATGTCGACGCCGGCATCCTCGCAGCGACGGATCTGGTCGATCGTCGCCTTGGGGTCGGAGGTCGGTGTGTTGGTCATCGTCTGCACGGTGACCGGCGCGTCGCCGCCGACGGGCACGTTCCCGACCATGATCTGGCGGCTGGTACGGCGCGTGATATCGCGCCACGGACGAACGGACATACGTTGAGAATCCCTAGGCTTCGTCGCCCTTATAGCGCGCCTCGACCCCGTCGCGATAGCGCCGGCTGCCGCGTAGCTGGGTTCCGCCCGATATCTGCACGGTAAAATCACCGCTGCGATCGGTCTCGATACGTCGGATCGCTTCGCGTCGCACGAGATGGCTGCGATGGATTCGCGCGAAGGCGGCACCCAGCTCGGCCTCTACCGCGCTCAGCGTCGCGCGGTGCAACAGGGTGCGCGGGCCCCAGCCGATCTCGACATAATTGCCCGCCGCCGACACCCTCTCGATCTCGTCGATCGGGACATGATGCGTCACGGCACCGTCGTTCACCGCGAGCAGACGTGGCGTTTCGGCCGGCGGGATCGCGGCGCGCACGATCAACCACTGCGCCACCAAGGCGATGGAAGAGAATTGCAGGAAGGTGCCGACATCCTTGCGATATTCGTAGAGCAGCGGGTTCTGCACCCCGACCATGAAGCGATATTGTCCACCTTCCGCCGCATAGGTCGCGACGCGGATCGCCACCATCAGCCCGATGTGCCACAGCGATGCCGGCACCGTGGCCCCCGCGACGATCAGCGCCACGCCCCACCACGGCAAGACCGCGCGCCGCAGCCGCATCACCATCCACCAGATCAGCGGCAGCTCGGTCAGCCAGGCGATGACGCTGCTGACCTCCCACAGCCAGACGTGCGCGGCAGTGACCGGAACATGCGCGGCGGCGAAATCGCTGACCATCGAGGTCGCGTTGGCGACCGTGATGACGCCGAGAATCACCACGAACCCGGCGCCGAACAGCAGCGCGAGCCGCTGCTGCGCCCCGTTCATCCCGCGCCACCCGCCGCTCGTCCCTGTGCCCGTCGCCATCGTCCCGCCGAAACCGCTGCTCGCCCCTCTCCGATACCGGGCGACGGAGCCGCCCGCTAGCCACCGCCCATCGGAACCCGGAGGCGAATGATGCAACGACATTACGGCATGGACTGGCTCAGGATCGGCGCCTTCGCGCTGCTGATCCTCTATCATATCGGCATGGTCTTCGTGCCATGGGGTTTTCACGTGAAGACCGCGCAGCCGGCGGTGTGGGTCGAGATTCCGATGCTGTTCACCAACCCCTGGCGGCTGACCCTGTTGTTCGTCGTCTCGGGATTCGCCAGCCGCGCGCTGCTGGCGAAATCGCCGGGGCCGGCGCGATTCCTCGGCAGCCGCAGCGCGCGGCTGCTGATCCCGCTCGCCTTCGGCATGGCGGTGATCGTACCGCCGCAGACCTGGGTCGAGCTGGTCGGCAAGCACGGCTATCGACACGGTTTCACCTGGTTCTGGCTGCACGACTATTTCCGCTTCGGCACGCTGTCCGGCATCGTCATGCCGACCTGGAACCATTTGTGGTTCGTCGCCTATCTGTGGGTCTACACGCTGGCCCTGTGTCTCCTCGCGCTCATCCCCGGCGCCAACCGGCTGCAGCCGGCCTTCGACCGGCTGTTCGGCGGCAGCCGTGGCCTGTGGCTGCCGCTGGCCTTCCTGTGCGTGACGCAATTCTGGCTGTTCCACCGCGACGAGGACACGCACGACCTGTTCGGTGACGCGCTCGCCCATCTGCAATATTTCCCGGCGTTGCTGTTCGGCTTCGGCCTGGCCGGGTCGCGCGCGGTGATGGCCGGCCTGTCGCGACACTGGCAGCTGTCCGCGACGATCGCGTTGGCCTGCTACGCGACGATCGCCGGCCTGCTGATGGCATATCCCGACTTCAGCTTTCCGACGCACGATATCGCGACCGCCTTCCGTTTGGCGCGCGAGATCGACACCTGGGCGGCGATCGCCGCGCTGATCGGCGTGGCGAACCGCTTTCTCGATCGCGACCATGCGTGGCGATCGACCCTCGCCGAGGCGACCTTCCCCTTCTATATCATTCACCAGACCGTGATCGTCCTGGTCGAATATTGGCTGCTCCCGCATCATCTCGTCGCGCCGGCCGAATTCACCCTCCTCTTGCCGGCCACGATCGCCGGGTGCTGGGCCTTCTATCTCATCGGACGCAGGATCGATCGCCTGCGGCCGTTGATCGGGTTGAAGCGCCGCGCCGCAGCCGCTACCGCCCCCTTCGATGATCGAAAGACCAGTCTGGACGCTGGCGATCCGCCGTGGCGCCAGAGCGATCGCGCGCAACCGGATCTCGCCTGACCTCGCCGGCGGCGCCGAACCGTTCGGCGCCGGCGAACGTTCGCGCCCGATGATGGCGCGGCATTACGGCATGGACTGGCTCAGGATCGGCGCCTTCGCACTGCTGATCCTCTATCATATCGGCATGGTGTTCGTGCCGTGGGACTTCCATGTGAAGACCGCCGAGCCCAATGCCTGGGTCGAGTTGCCGCTGCTGCTGACCAATCCGTGGCGCCTGACCCTGCTGTTCGTCGTGTCGGGCTATGCCAGCCGCGCGCTGTTCGCCAAGTCGGCCGGCGTGCGCGGCTTCCTCGCCAATCGCAACATACGCCTGCTCGTCCCGCTGGCCTTCGGCGTGACGGTGATCGTGCCGCCCCAGACCTGGGTCGAGCTGACCACCCAGCATGGCTATACTGGCGGGTTCGGGTGGTTCTGGCTGCACGACTATTTCAGCTTCACCCCGCTCGATGGCGTACCGATGCCCGACTGGAACCATCTGTGGTTCGTCGGCTATCTCTGGGCCTATACGCTCGGGCTCGCCGCGCTGATGCTGGTGCCGGGTGCCAAACGGCTGCAGGCGCCGTTCGACCATCTGTTCCACAGCCGCCGCGCGCTGCTGCTGCCGCTCGCCTTCCTGTTCGTGACGCAATATCTGCTGTTCCAGCGCGTCGCCGACACGCAGGACCTGATCGACGATCCGCTCGCCCATCTGCAATATTTCCCAGCCTTCCTGTTCGGTTTCGGCCTGGCGGGTTCGCCAGCGGTGATGCATGGCCTCGCGCGGCACTGGAAGCTGTCGGCGGCCATTGCCGTGATCAGCTACGCGACGCTCGCCGTGCTGACCTGGGCGGCGATCGCCTCGGCCCAGCTCGCGATCGGCGATGCCAGCCTGTCCTGGGACAACCTCACCCGGCTGTCCCGAATCGCCCGCGTGGTCGATGTCTGGGCCGCCATCGCCGCGCTGATCGGCATTGCCGAGCGCTTCCTCAACCGCGACAGCGCATGGCGCACCACGCTCGCCGAGGCGGTGTTCCCCTTCTACATCATCCACCAGACGATCATCGTCCTGGTGGAATATTGGCTGCTGCCGCTGCATCTCGATCCCGCGGCCGAGTTCGCCATCCTCGTGCCGGCGACGATCGGCGGATGCTGCGCCTTTTACCTGGTCGGGCGCCGTATCGACTGGCTGCGCCCGCTGATCGGGTTGAAGCGCGCCCGCCGCGCGTATACGGCCCCGCGCCATGACCGACACGAAGAGCTGGACGCTGGTGATCCACGGTGGCGCGGGGGCGATCGAGCGCGGCCGGACCCCGCCTGACACCGACGCCGCCGCGCGTGCCGCGCTGAACCGCGCGCTGGGTGCCGGCATCGCGATCCTCGCGGCCGGCGGTACGGCGCTCGACGCGGTCGAGGCGGCGGTCGGCATCCTCGAGGACGATCCCCATTTCAACGCCGGGCGCGGCGCGGCCTTCACCTATGACGGCCGTAACGAGCTCGACGCGGCGATCATGGATGGGGCGACCCGCGCCGCCGGCGCCATCGCCGGTGTCACCGCCACGCGCCACCCGATCGCGCTGGCCCGCGCGGTGATGGAACAGAGCGCGCATGTCCTGCTCGGCGGTGACGGTGCCGACAGCTTTTCGCGCGCGCATGGTCTGGAACAGGCCGATGCCGGCTGGTTCGCCACGCCCGAACGCCGGCGCCAGCTCGACGAACTTATCGCCGGCGGCGGCAAGTTCGACGTCGACATGAAATACGGCACGGTCGGCGCCGTGGCACGCGACGCCCATGGCCATGTCGCCGCCGCCACCTCGACCGGCGGGGTGACCGGCAAGCGCTGGGGCCGGATCGGCGATTCGCCGCTGATCGGCGCCGGCACCTATGCCGACGACCGCGCCTGCGCCGTGTCGTGCACCGGCGCGGGCGAATATTTCATCCGCCTCGGCGTCGCGCATGAGATCGCCGCGCGCGTCCGCCTCGCCGGCGAGGGCGTCCAGGCCGCCGCCGATGCGGTGATGGCCGAGGTCACCGCGCTCGGCGGCACCGGCGGCGTGATCGTCGCCGGCGCCGACGGCACGCCGGCCTGGCATTTCACCACGCCGGGCATGTATCGCGCCCGCGCCGCCTCGGACGGGACCAGACAGGTGGCGATCTACGGCGACGAGTAATTCCCTCTTCCCTTGAATGAAGGAAGGAGTGCGCGCGCCGCGCGTCATGGTTAACGCTTCGGCAACGGTTTCCCCCGATACCGCCTGATGCCTGGCGCTGCGCCCGGTGACGGGGAGCTGCCATGACGACCACCATCCGCCCGCACGAGATCGCGACCCTGCTCGATCGCGCGCCGGCGGGGATCAAGCTGCTGTCGCTCGACTGTTTCGACACGCTGTTGTGGCGCGCCACGCAATTGCCGCAGGACGTGTTCGCCGAGTTCGGCAGCGATGGCGGCGGGATCGAGGGCCGGGTCGCCGCCGAAAAGAAGGCGCGCGTCCTTGCCGCGCGCCGCGACGGTCGTAGCGAGGCGACGCTCGAGGAAATTCACGCCGCGCGCGCCGGCAAGCCGGATCCCGCCGGCGTGGCGCAGGAGCTCGCCCTCGAAGCACGGCATTGCTACGCTTTCGCGCCGACCGTCGCGCTGATCGCCGCCGCCAAAGCCGCCGGCCTCGGCGTGATCGTGGTCAGCGACACCTATCTTTCCGCGCCGCAGCTGCGCGCACTGATCGCGAGCGCCGCCGGCGATGACGTCGCCGCGCAGATCGACCGCATCTTCTGCTCGTCCGAATATGGCGTGTCGAAAAGCGGCGGCCTGTTCGGCCCCGTGCTCGCCGCGCTGGGCATGCCGGGCTCGGCAACCCTCCATGTCGGCGACAACCCGCGCGCCGATGGCGAAGCGGCCGATGCCGCCGGCCTGAACGCCGTGCATATCGAACAGTTCGACGCCGCGACCGCCCGGCGGCTGCGTTTCGAGGCCATGGCCTCGGTGATGGTCGACTCCACTACCCGCCTGTCGCGGCCGGCCATCCAGCCGCACCGCGCCGCGCTGGCGTTGCGTCCCGATGGCGACCCAGCCTGGTGCCTCGGCCATGACATATTCGGCCCCGTCTTCGACGCCTTTGCGCGCTGGGTCGGCGACGAGGCGGCCGCGCTCGCCGCCGCCACCGGGCGCCCGGTCAGGCCGGTGTTCGTGCTGCGCGACGGCCACCTGCCGCACCGCGTGTTCGGCGCGCTAGGCGGCATCGGCCACACCGTCGCGATCAGCCGCTTCACCGCGCGCCGCGCCAGCTTCGCCGACATTGACGCGATCCATGAATATCTTGAGACCGAGCATACCGATCGGCTCGATGCGCTTGGCCCGCAGCTCGGTTTTTCGGAGGTCGAGGCGCGCAGGATCGGCGCGACCGGTGGCGAGTTCCGCCGCAATGTCATGCGCCCCGAAAACGTCCGGCGGATCGTGTCGCGCAGCACCGCTTTCGCCAGGCGTCTCGTCGCGCATGTCGTGCGCGAGGCTGGCGTGGAACGCGGCGATGTCGTGATGCTGGTCGATCTCGGCTATCACGGCACCGTGCAGCGCCTCGTCACGCCGCTGCTCGAAGCGGCGCTCGGCATCACGGTCGAGGGCCGCTACCTGTTGCTGCGCGACAGCGGCCCGCTCGCCGTCGCCAAGCGTGGGCTGTTCGACGCGCGCCATTATGGCCATCGCACGCTCGCCGCGCTTGGCCGCCAGATCGCGATCGTCGAGCAGATCGCCACCTCGGGGATCGGCTCGGTGGTCGACTATGCCGAGAATGGCCGCGCCGTGCATCGCGCCAACCGCGTGTCGCCGGCCCAGGCCAGCGTCCGCGAGGCGGTCCAGGACGGCATCCTCGCCTTCGCCGCGACGGCGCCGGCGGCGGTCCACCGCCCGCCCGTGTCCGATAATGACGAGGCGCGCCGCCGCATGGCGATCGCCGTACTCGCCCGGCTACTGTTCCTTCCTCATGCCGATGAGATCGCGCTGTTCGCGGCGTTCGAACATGACGTCAATCTCGGCACGGACGATATGGTTGGGTTGCTCGATGACGAAGGCGCCGGCGCCGGGTTGCGGCGGCGCGGCCTGCCCTATCTGCGCTCGGCCGATCGCATGTTCCTGTCCGGCGAGGTGCAGCGCCACGGGCTGCCGCTCAGCCTGTCGCTGTTCGCCTCAAACTGCCTCGAGCTAGACCTGCGCGCCAGCGATTTCAACGTCGCGGCGCTGCCCGTGCCGGTGCTGATGGTCGATGCCACGCGACAGATGACCGCCCATTTCGACGCCCATGCCACGCATGACGGCTATCACGTGCTGACCATCCCGATCGGCGATGCACGGTTCAGCGTCGCGGTGCAGGTCGGCCTGATTGCGAGTGTCATCCAGATCGACGAAATCGCTTTCTATCGCGTTGGCGATTTCGGCCGCGACAAGGGCCCGCCGCCGCGTCCGATCGCGGCCGTGCCGGTGCACGACGCAATGACACGCCTCGCCGACGAACTGTGGCAGTGCCAGGAGAACAGCCTGATCTTCGTGCCGGCCCCGGCGATGAAGCATCCCGAGCCATTGCTGCTGTCGGTCGTGTTCCGCCCGGTCGTGGCGCGCCCGGCGATGGCACTGCGCGCCGTAGCCTAGGGCTGGCGGGCGCTCTATACCGGCGCCCATGAGTCGCATTGTAACCGCCGGCATGATCGGCGCCCTCGCGGCCGGGATCGGCCTGTCCGCCCCGGCCTAGGCCTATTGGGAATATGGCCATGAAACCGTCGGCGAGATCGCCATGGCCAATGTTCGGACGGCGACCCGCCGCGCGGTGAAGCGTCTGCTGGCGAACAGCGCCGCGCTTGGCACGCCTGAATGCCCGGCCAGCACGATCGAAAGCGCAAGCACCTGGGCCGACTGCATCAAGAAGCTCAAGGACGCCGACGGCAAGCCGCGCTTCGGCTATGCCTTTGGCTGGCACTTCCAGGACGTGAACATCTGCCAGCCCTTCTCGCTGATCGAGCCGTGCAAGGACGGCACTTGCGTCTCGGCGCAGATCACCCGCGACGTCGCCACGCTGCGCAACCGCCACGCGTCGCGCAAGGACAAGGTCCAGGCGCTGGTCTTCCTGATCCATTTCGTCGGCGACCTGCACCAGCCGCTCCACGCCGGCGAAAAGAACGACAAGGGCGGCAATGATATCGCCGCGACCTATGGCCGTTATTCACCGCCGCATTTCAACCTTCACTCGATCTGGGACGGCCCGCTCGCCGAGCGCGCCATCACCACCGGCCCCGCGCTGGTCCGGCGCTATTCGCCCGCGACGCGCGCCCGCGTCGCCGCCGGTACCGTCACCGACTGGAGCCGCGAAAGCTGGCAGGTCGCGCATGACGTGGTTTATGCAACCGCACTCAAGGGTGACCCGTGCGCGCCCAATCCGGCCAGCGTGACGCTCGACGACGCCACGATCGCCAGCCTCGTCCCCGCCGCCCGGCGACAGGTCGAACGCGGCGGCCTGCGGCTGGCGAAACTGCTCGACCGGGCATTCTCTTAAAAGCTCCTCTCCGACACGGGGAGAATCTTCAGCGCCGCCCGCTCCGCCAGCGCCATTCCCCATCCGTCTTCGCCGCGGCGATGGCGACCATCGTCGCGATCAATACCAGCATCACGATCACCTTCTCGGCGACGGTCGGCAGGATGCGCATCGCGGCCAGGATCGCCCCTGCAAAGCCCAGGGTCACCGCCCAGCCCTGCCACGTTACCGGCGTCGCGCCAAAGCCGAACCTTTTGGGTACGAACCAGTAGCCCTCGCGCACCTTGCAGGCGCCCCGCATCTCGTCGATCGTCATTGCTTGTCCTCCTTGGGCGGCCGGCCGCGCCGTGCCGCGACCGGTGCCTCGAGCTTCACGCCGCGCCGCGCCAGCGCCTCGCGTAGCAGGCATTCCAGCTGGGCGTTGACGCTGCGCAGGTCGGCCGCTGCCGAACGCTCGATCGCCGCATGGAGCGCGGGATCGAGACGGAGCGGAAACGCCTTTTTGGCCGGACCCGACACGTCCCGCCTACTGGTAGAGCGAGCCGGCGTTGACGACGGGCTGGGTGTCGCGCTCGCCGCACAGCACGACCATCAGGTTCGACACCATCGCCGCGCGCCGCTCGTCGTCGAGCTCAACCACGCCTTTCGCGCTGAGCAGGTCGAGCGCCATCTCGACCATGCCGACCGCGCCCTCGACCAGCGTCTTGCGCGCCGCGACCACCGCCTGCGCCTGCTGCCGGCGCAGCATCGCGCCGGCGATCTCCTGCGCATAAGCGAGGTGGGTGAAGCCGCATTCGTCGACCGTCACGCCCGCCGTCACGAGACGCGCGATCAGCTCGACGCGCAGCTCGGCCGCGACCTGGTCGTGATTGCCGCGCAGCGTCACTTCCTGGTGCTCGAAATCGTCATAGGGGTAGCGCGCGCCGATCGTGCGCACCGCCGCCTCGATCTGGACGATGACGAACGCCTTGTAGTCGTCGATGTCGAACAGCGCCTGCGCCGTGTCGGTCACGCGCCACACCACCTGCGCCGCGATCTCGATCGGGTTGCCGCGCAGGTCGTTCACCTTGAGCCGCTCCGAGATCATGTTGTTGGCACGCAGCGAAATCTTGCGCCGGCCATGCCACGGCAACACCCAGCGCAGACCGGTGTTGCGATCGGTCCCCTTGTACGACCCGAACAGCGTGATCGCGACCGCCTGGTTCGGCTGAAGCATGTAGAAGCCGACCAGCACGAAGGCGAAAACGACCGTCGCCGCCGTCATCAATATCCCGCCGAGCGCCGGGTCGCCTTGCACCGACGCCGCGCCGACCACACCTGCGACGATCGCCGCCAGCAACACCAGCAGCATGACATAGCCGCTCATCGTCGCCGCCTGCCGCTCGCTCGACAACGTCAGCGCATTGCTGCGCGCTACCTGATCCCCAACATTGCTCGCCATGACGAACCCTTCCCGTTAATATGATATCATATTTATATCGTGTTTAAGTGAGTCGCAAGCGGAATCGGAATGCGTGCCTCCCGCTTCCATTCGAAGATTTGATTCACGCGGAGACGCGGAGAAGAAGTGTTCACGGCGCAGCCACCCCATCACGGGCGCTGGCGCGGACACTCAGTCGCTGAGGAGAGACGGTCGCAACGACCGCAACACCTCCGCGTCTCCGCGCCTCCGCGTGAAAAAGAAACGATACCTCTTTGCGCCTTCGCGCCTTCGCGTGAATCAAATCGACGCCGCGGAACGCAAAAAGGGCGGCGTGTGAAACCACACGCCGCCCTTGCCCTGCCCCGCGGGGAAGGAATGTCAGTTCAGGACGATCGTCACCGCGCGGCGGTTCTGCGCCCAGCTGGCCTCGTCCGAACCCAGCGCGAGCGGACGTTCCTTGCCATAGCTGATCGTCGAGATGCGGCCGGGATTGACACCACGCGCGACGAGATAGTTCTTCGCCGCATTGGCGCGCCGGTCACCCAAAGCGAGGTTGTACTCGCGCGTGCCGCGCTCGTCGCAATGGCCTTCCAGGCTGATCGGCACATTGGGCCATTGCCGCAGCCATTGCACCTGGCTGTCGAGGATGCGCTGCGACTGCGGGTCGATGTCATACTTGTCGAGCGCGAAGTGGATCGTGTTGCTCAGCACCGAGCGTTCGAAGTCGGCGCGCGAACCGGGGCGAATGCTCGGGCCGCTCGGTTCCTGCGCCGGGCCGGCGACGGGCGGGAGTTCGGCTGGGTGCTTCTTCGCGCAACCGGTCGTCGTCGCCGCCAGGGCGGCGGCTACCAGCAGCATGTTCGTCAGTCTGGCCATGTGGCTTCTCCTTCGATCCTGTCGGGACGCTGCGCCAACAAACTCCCGGGCACCGTCGCGACTTGGTTAACGAGAGTCAACTCGTGGTTCAGGGGCGTAACGGTCCCCAGCTCGGATCCGATCCATCGAGCGGTGTCGGAATCCGGCGCAGGGCGACCCCGGTCAGGTCGACCGACCACAGATCGGCGACCCCGCTTCCGCCCTGGGTCGCGCGGAAGAACATCAGCACGCGGCCGTTGGGCGACCAGCTCGGGCCTTCGTCCTGCCAGTCGTCGGTCAGGTTGCGCTCACCCGCGCCGACCGGGCTCATCACGCCAATGCGAAAATTGCCCTGCATATGGGTATAGGCGATCAGGTCGCCGCGCGGGCTCCACACCGGCGTCGCGTAACTTCCTCCGCCAAAACTGATACGTTGCTGCTGCGTGCCGTCGGCGTTCATCACGTACAGCTGCTGGCTACCCGAGCGATCGCTTTCGAACACGATGCGTCCGCCATCCGGCGAATAGCTGCCGCCGGTGTCGATTCCCGGTGCATCGGTCAGCCGCTGCGGCGTGCCGCCCGCCAGCGGCACGCGGTAGACGTCGGTATTGCCGGCGACCGCCATCGAGAACAGCACCCAGCGGCTGTCGGGCGAGACGCGCGGCGCGAAGTTGAGGTTGGTGTCGGGCACCAGCAAGCGCTGCCGACCTGTCCCAATATCGTACACATAGATCGACGGGCGGTCGTTGAGGTAGCTCATATAGACGATCGAGCGCTGGTCCGGCGACAAACGCGGGGTCAGCACGATCGACTGGCCGTTGGTCAGGAAGCGGTGATTCGCCCCATCCTGGTCCATGATCGCCAGCCGCTTGATGCGGTGGCCCTTGGGCCCGCTCTCCGAGACATAGACCACGCGGCTGTCGAAATACGGCCCCTCGCCGGTCAGCCGCGTATAGACCATGTCGGCGCACTTATGCCCGGCACGGCGCCAGTCCGACGGCGGCACGACAAAGCCCTGGCGGGTCAGTTCGGAACGGGCATAGGTATCGTAGAGATAACAACCAACGGTCAGCGTGCCGTCGCCATTGGCGCGGACGAAGCCCTGCACCAGCGCCTGCACGCCGGCGCCGGCCCAATATTCGAACCCCGGACTGGTCACCTCGGGATAGCTGATATTGTGCAGTGCCTCACCGCTGACCGGGTTGAACAGGCCGGAGTTCTTCAGATCGTTGGTGACGATCAGGGCGAGCTCGCGGCCGAGCACATCGGTCGAGCCGGCGGCGGTCTGCTGCACCTCGGCGGTCGGCATCGGCGGAATGGCGATCTGCGCCGGGGCGGAGGTGCCGCCGACCACGTCGACGATCATCTCGCCGGGCGGTTGCTGGCCGGGCGCCGGTGTCGGTGAGCCGGTCTGCGGCGCTGGCGCGCTGGGCTGCGGTGCGACCGGTGCCGGCGAGGCAGCCTGTTGCGCGGCGGCGGCAAGCGGCGCGGTCCCGGCCAGCAGCGCGGCGATCAGCATCGGACGAAACAAGGTCATCATCATCTCCTCAGCCGGGCAGCTTGTAGCGCATCTTGAAGTCGCTCCAGCCCCTCGGCACGTCGTAGAGTTCCTGCGGCAGGTCGCGCAGCGGCGAACAGTGTTTGAAGGTGGCGATCGCATTGTCTTTCACGCGATCGAGATAACGGCTGTTGTCGTCGTCAGTGCCGTCATAGCCGACCACTTCGGGATTGCCGATCAACGTGCCGTCGCGGCGCAGCTTGAGGTGGATGACCACGCGAATCCGCTCCGCGCCCGGCCCGGGCTTGACCTGCTGGTTGGCGCAGGGCTGCACCTGCTGCTGGATCTTCGACGCGATATCCATCGCCGCCTGCGCGCTCATCGTCGCGGCCTGCGGCGCCTGCGAGGTCGATTTGCTCGGCTGGGCGCCGATGCCCCGCATGATATCACCCAAGGCGCCGCCCCGTGGCGTTTTGCCTTGCCTGGTGCCCGCGCCCGTTGCCTGAGCCTCGGCCCTGGTCGGTTTGGCGGCGGTCGTCGCCTCGCGGGTCGGCGGGGCCTTTGCGGCATCCGGCTTCTTCACCGCCGGCTTTTCCGGCGGCTTGGGCGGCGCGGGTGCCGGCTTGGGCGGCGGCGCGGCCTTGGGCTGTGGCGCGGGCGGTGTCGGTTCGGGCTCGCTTTCCTCGGCCGGCTTGGCCGGGGCATCCTCGGGATTGCCCAATTCGGGCGCCTTGCTCTGCGCCGGCGGGGTCAGCGATTGCGGCGCGGTCGCCTCGAGACCCACCTTGTCCACCAGCGACACCTCGATCGACCTGGGCGGCGGCTCGGGCTGCTTGTGCGAGAACAGCCCGAGCGAGAGCGCGCCGAACAGCAGCACGTGTCCGACGACGGCGATGCCCAGCCCGGCTTTCTCTGCCCGGTCCATCAGATCGTGGCCCGCCTAATCCTATTTGCCGTCATCGCCGACCGTGACCAGCGCGACGCGGTTGAGGCCGGCATGGTTGAGCTCGCCCATCACGTGCATCACCTTGCCGTAATCGAGGTGGCGGTCGGCGCGCAGGAAGATCTGCGGCGGCTTCCCGTTCTGCTGCTTGGCGGCGACCTGCGCCAGCGCGTCAGGCAGCACGGCCTCGGTCACCGCCAGCTTGTCGACATAGATATTACCGTCGCGGTCGAGCGCGACCTCGACCGGCTGCTGGTCCTGGTCGAGCGGCTTGGCCTTGCTGTCTGGCAGCTCGACCGGCACGCCGGCGGTGAGCAGCGGCGCGGTCACCATGAAGATGATCAGCAGCACCAGCATCACGTCGACCAGCGGCGTGACGTTGATGTCCGCCATCGGCGCGCGCCGGCCGCGGCCGCGCTGCGAGGGGAGGTTGATCGCCATCAGCCGCGCACCGGCTCGCCTTCGAGCTGGCGGCTCAGCGTGGCGTGGAAGCCATCGGCGAAGCGATTGAGCCGCGCCTCGATGCGGTTGATGCCATGGCTGAAGCGGTTGTAGGCGATCACCGCCGGGATCGCCGCGAACAGGCCGATGGCGGTCGCGAACAGCGCCTCGGCAATGCCCGGCGCGACCACCGCCAGCGAGGTGTTCTGCGCCTGGGCGATGTGCGTGAAGCTGCTCATGATGCCCCATACCGTGCCGAACAGCCCGACGAACGGCGCGACCGAGCCAACCGTGGCGAGGATGTTGAGCCGGTCGGACAGCTTGTCGATCTCGCTCGCCACCGCCGCGCCCATCGCTGTTGCCAGCCTTTCGCGCGTGCCACCGCGATCGACGGTCCCGGTCGCGGTCGAGCGACGCCATTCGGCAACGCCGGCGGACAGCACCTTGGCGACGGGCAGGTCGCTGTCGCCTTCCCGCCGGTGAAAGGCGTCGACATCGTCGGCCTTCCAGAAATCGCGCTCGAAGCGGTCGATCTTGCGCCGCGTGCCGCCGATCCGCACCGCGAAGCTGACGATGATCGCCCAGGTCCAGATGCTGGCGAGCAGCAGCCCGACCATCACGATCTGCACCAGCAGGTCGGCCTGCAGGAACAGCGCCACCGGCGACATGCTCGATGCATCGGTTTTCAGGAAGATGTCCATCACGCCCGTTCGTTCCCCGCACCTGCGAGACGTTGAAACGCCTCGATCCATTCCCCAGGCTGACGGCTTGGCCGACCCGAAGGCGCCACCAACGCCGCCGTCACCTCAGCTTCGCTCAATATCGTGTCGCCGCGCATGACTCTCTGCTGAATATCGACCGAGGCGGCGCGTATCTGTGTCAATCTGGACACCACGACCAGCGCATCGTCGAGTCTGGCCGGCTTGCGGTAGCGGATCGCGAGCGCGGTGACGGCATAAGCGCCAAGCCCCGCTTCCATCGCGCCGCGCTGGTCGATCCCGGCGAGCCGCAGCATGTCGGAGCGCGCCCGTTCCATGTAGCGCAGGTAATTGGCGTGATAGACGACGCCCGACAGATCGGTATCCTCGAAATAGACGCGCACCGCAAAACGATGCTCCAGCCCGTCGAAGCGCCCTTCGAGCGGATGGTCCTCGGTCGATGACGGCATCCGCGATCGTTAGCGGACAGCGGGCGGCGACGGAACCCCCTTCGTCCCGCCCGGGTCACGGCTCGACGGAGCACTCTGCACCGCAAGACATGCCGAGCCGCGCGCGTGCGCAGAAAGGGCGGCAGTCGCACGAACGGCGCTGAGCGGCGGCGAAAGAAAAGGAAAAACATCGTCTTCCACTATTCGCGGAAACCGGACATTCCCGCTGGACGTGTCGCCCCGGCTCCGGGCAAGCTGCGCCAATGACCATACCCGCCCTCAGCATCCATGGCCTTGCCAAGTCCTTCGACAAGCCGGTGATCGCCGGGCTCGACATGGAGATCGCCGCCGGCCAGCTTTATGCGCTGCTTGGGCCGAACGGTGCGGGCAAGACCACGACGCTACGCATGGTAACCGGCCTGACCCGGCCCGATGCGGGCACGATCCGCATCTTCGGCATCGACGCGCTGGCCGACCCGATCGCGACCAAGGCGGTCACCGCCTGGCTGCCCGACGAGCCGATGCTGTACGACAAGCTGACCCCGTCGGAATATCTCGCCTTCGTTGCCGGGCTGTGGCGGATGGACCCAAAACATGCCGCCGACGGGGCCGAGCGCCTGCTCCACTGGCTCGACCTGTGGGACCAGCGCGATACGCGCTGCGAAGGCTTTTCGCGCGGCATGAAGCAGAAGGTCGCGCTGGCCGGCGCGCTGATCCACGACCCGCAACTGCTGATCCTCGATGAACCGCTGACCGGGCTCGACGCCAATATGGCGCGTGCGGTGAAGGACGCGCTGCGCGCCCAGGTCGATGCCGGCAAGACCGTGATCGTCACCACCCACATTCTCGAGGTCGCCGAGCGCATGGCCGACCGCATCGGCATCATCGCCGGCGGCAAACTGCTGATCGAGGGCAGCCTGGCCGAGTTGCGCAACCATGCCGGCAATGAGGGCGGCACGCTGGAGGACATCTTCATCCGGCTGACGAGCGAAGCATGAGCGGCGGTGGCCTGTTCGCGCCGGGCTCCTTCGCCTGGCTGGCGCGGCACGAGCTGTTCCTGGCCTGGCGCAACCGGCCGCAGCGCGGCGCGTTGCGCTGGCTCGGCTTCGTATTCTTCGCCTGCTGGGTCGGCCTTGGCTGCTTCATCGGCTGGCTGCTGCGCGACGTGCCGATCCCGCTCTATCCGCCGGCGCTGGTCGCCGTGCTGGTGGCGAGCATCCTCGCCTTCACCTTCATGACCACCCAGGCGATGATCGGCAGCCAGCAGACGCTCTACGAAAGCGGCGACCTCGCCTTGCTGTTCACCGCACCGATGGAACCGCGCAACGTGCTGCTCGCCAAGCTGCTCGGCATCACTGGCGCGATCGTGATGACCTATGCGTTGCTGCTATTGCCGTTCGTGTTGCCGATCGCGGTGCTCGGCCATCCGCAGCTGTTCGGGCTGGTCGCCCTGCTCTTCGCGCTCGCGCTGGGCGCGGCGGCGGCGGGCCTCGCCATTACCATGCTGATCGTCGGCATCGCCGGCCCGCGCGCGGCCAAGACCGTCGGCAAGATCGTCGCCGCGCTGCTCGGCGGCAGCTTCTTCCTCGTCAGCCAGGTCATGTCGCACGCCGATCGCGGCACGCGCGCTAACCCGTTCACCACGCTGTTCCACCGCCTGCGCGAGAGCGGCTTCGGCAGCGAGGGCTGGAGCGCCCTGCCCGGCCGCGCCGCCTTTGGCGATCCGCTCGCCGCTTTGTTCATGCTGGGCCTCGGCATAGCGCTGTTCGCGCTCGCCGGCGCCGCGCTGCAACGGCGCTTCCTCACCGGCTATCAGGATGGCGGCGCCAAAGTGTCGCGCAGTACCGCGACCGGCCAGCCGATGGCGCGGCTGTTCCACGCCGGGCTGACGCGATCGATCTTCGCCAAGGAGTGGCGGCTGCTCGCCCGTGATCCGGCGCTCGCCTTCCAGCTCGTGCTGCGGCTGATCTACATGGCGCCGCTGCTGTTCGTCGCGTTCGGCAATGGCCCGCACCTCGCGCTCGCCCCGACCCTCGCCTTCGCCAGCGTGCTGGTCGCGGTCCAGCTGGTCGGCAGCCTCGCCTGGCTGACCGTCTCGGCCGAGGACAGCCCCGACCTCATCGCCGTCGCCCCGGTGATCAAGGACGATATCGACACCGCCAAGCTGCTCGCCGCCTTCGCCATGGCCGCCCCCTTCGCGCTCGCCTTGCCGATCGCGATCGCCTTCCACACCCTGTCCGGCGCGCTTGCCACGCTGGTGATGAGCGCGATCGGCGGCGGCCTGTCGGGCATGGTCGAGCTCCAGTTCGGCAAGCCAGGCCAGCGCGCCAGCTTCGCGCGGCGCCGGCAGTCCGGCTCGTTCGTCGCCGGCATCCTTAACCTGGTCATCTCGTTCGCCTTTGGCAGCGTGGCCGGCATACTGGTCTATTTCCTGAGCTGAACGCTCAGTGCACCGTCTCGCCGCGCGCGCACATCGCGACGAACTTGGCGATCCGTGCCGCCCGTGTCTCGGCCTTCTTCGCCTCATGCACGCGATACAGGATGGCGTAGCGGTTGGCGCCGGTCAGCGCGTCGAAGAAGGCGCGCGCCTCGGGCTCGGCGTCGAGCGCGGCGGCGAGGTCGTCGGGCACCCTAACGCTGCCCTGCGGGGCATAGGCCGCCTCCCAGCGCCCGTCCGCCTTCGCCGCGTCGATCTCCGCCAGCCCAGCCCTGGCAACGCGTCCAGCGGCAAGCAATTCGGTTGCCCGGGCACGGTTCTTCTCGGACCATTTGCTGCGGGGCTTGCGCGGTGTGAAGCGGATCAGCCACCAGTTATCATCATAGGGGTTGAGCCGGCCGTCGATCCAGCCATGGCATAGCGCGCCATCGATCGCCTCCGCCTTCGAGACGGACGCCACGCCCGCACCGGCCTTGGCGAGCTTGAGCCAAACACCCGGCGACGAGCGCGGCTGGGCGGCGAGCCACTTCTCCCATGCGGCAAGGTCGGCAAAGGCGCGGATCGGCAGGCCGGCGCGCTCTTCCATCTCAGGCCGCCCGCTTCTCCAGCGCGTGGGCGGCCTCGGCCATCAGCAGCGCGATGATCTCGGCAACGGGCTCTTCCTTGGTCACCATGCCGACCGACTGGCCGGCCATCAGGCTGCCATGCTCGACATCGCCGTCGATCACCGCGCGACGCAGCGCGCCGGCCCAGTAATGCTCGATCTGCAACTGCGCCTCCATCATCTCGACCTTGCCGTCGTCGAGCAACTGGGCGACCTCGCGCTGCTTGGCGGTGAACAGTTCGCTCGATGCGTTCTTGAGCGCACGCACCGGGATGACCGGCAGGCGCGGATCGATCTGGACACTGGCGATGGCGTCGCGGGCCGAGGCGCGGATGAAGGCCTTCTTGAAGTTGGCGTGCGCGATGCTCTCGGCCGCGCAGACGAAGCGCGTGCCGAGCTGCACGCCGGCCGCGCCCATGTCGAGATAGGCGGCGATCGCCTCGCCCCGGCCGATGCCGCCGGCGACGAACACCGGCACCTGTTCGGCGACCTCGGGCAGGATCTCCTGCGCCAGCACGCTGGTCGATACCGGGCCGATATGGCCGCCGGCTTCCATCCCCTCGACGACCAGCGCGTCGACGCCGGAACGGATCAGCTTCTTGGCCAGCGACAGCGCCGGGGCGAAGCAGATCAGCTTCGCGCCACCCACCTTGATCGCGTCGATCGAGCCGGTCGGCGGCAGCCCGCCGGCGAGCACGACATGGCCGACCTGGTGGCGGTTGCAGACCTCGATCAAGTCGAACAGCCCGGGGTGCATGGTGATGAGGTTCACGCCGAACGGCTTGTCGGTGAGCGACTTGGTCGCGGCGATCTCCGCGTCGAGCAGTTCGGGGGTCATCGCGCCGCACGCGATCAGCCCGAAGCCGCCGGCATTGGACATGGCGGAGACGAGATGGCGTTCCGACACCCAGGACATGGCGCCGCACAGGATCGCGACCTCCGATCCGAGAAACGCGGCACCGCGCGCCATGCGGCGCTGAAGGCGCTCCGCGCCGATCGAGGTGGTGGGGGAGGCGGTAAGGGTATCGGTCATGCGGCGCCTCATGCCCGTACGAGACGCGTCGTGCAATCTTCTGGAATCCCTCTCCCCTTGTGGGAGAGGGAGGGAGCCGCGAAGCGGCGGAAGGGTGAGGGGGAGTAATGGAGCGCATCGCATGCGACTCCCCCTCATCCGCCCCTTCGGGGCACCTTCTCCCACGAGGGAGAAGGAAGAACGTTACGCCTCTTCGTCCGCGTCGAGCCCATAGGCGGTGTGCAACACGCGCACCGCCAGTTCGGTCTCGTCCTCGTGGATCAGCACGCTGACCTTGATCTCGCTGGTCGAGATTGCCTGGACGTTGATACCGCGCTGGCCGAGCGTGGTGAACATCGTGCTCGCCACGCCGGCGTGGCTGCGCATGCCGACGCCGACCACCGAGATCTTGGCGACACGGGTGTCATGCACCAGCTCGGTAAAGCCGATCGTTTCACGCGCCTGGTTGAGCGTCTCGATCGAGCGGGCGAGGTCAGCCGCCGGCACGGTGAAGGTCACGTCGGTCGAGCCGTTCGAATGCGCGATGTTCTGGATGATCATGTCGACGTTGATGTTGGCCTCGGCCAGCGGCGCGAAGATCGACGCCACCGCGCCGGGCTTGTCGGGTACCGCGGTCAGTGTGATCTTGGCCTCGTTCTTGTCGTGTGCGATCCCGGTGATCAGCTGGCGTTCCATGTCGTCGATTTCCTCCTCGCCCACGATCATCGTCCCGGGCAGCGTGTCAGCCGCGTCACCGTCGACGAAGCTCGACAGCACCTGGACGCGGACCTTTTCCTTCATCGCCAGCCCGACCGAACGGGTCTGCAACACCTTGGCGCCGACGCTCGCCAGTTCGAGCATCTCCTCATAGGTGACCTTCTTGAGCTTGCGTGCGCGCGGCACGATGCGCGGGTCGGTGGTATAGACCCCATCGACATCGGTATAGATGTCGCAGCGATCGGCCTTCATCGCCGCCGCCATCGCCACCGCCGAGGTATCCGAGCCGCCGCGCCCGAGCGTCGTCACGCGCTCGCCGGTCGCCACGCCCTGGAAGCCGGGGATCACCGCGACCTCACCGGCATTGAGGCTCGCCTCGAGCGCGGCGGTGTCGATGTCGGCGATGCGCGCCGAGCCGTGCCCGTCCGAGGTGCGGATCGGCAGCTGCCAGCCCATCCAGCTGCGCGCCTTGACGCCCGCCGCCTGCAGCGCGATCGCCAGCAGGCCCGAGGTGATCTGCTCGCCGGCGGAGACGACGACGTCATATTCGCGTGGATCGTAGAGCGACGAGGCCTCGCGGCAGAAATTGACCAGCCGATCGGTCTCGCCGGCCATCGCCGAAACGACCACAGCGACCTGGTTGCCGGCCTCGACCTCGCGCTTGATGCGCGCGGCAACGCTGCGGATGCGCTCAATCCCGGCCATCGACGTGCCGCCGAACTTCATCACAATGCGTGCCATGGCCGGTGTGGCGCCCCCAATTCGCGAAGAGCGCGCCTGATAGAAACGTGACCCCGCCAAGGCAAGCGTTCGCCGCATCGCAGCGCGGCAAGCAAATCTTTCGGCGCGTCAATTGCGGACGCATTCCGCTTGGGGCCTGCCCGATCGATTGGTAGGAAGCGACCATGCAGACCACCACCCCCTCGACGATCGATCCGAACGAAGCCGCGCATTTCGGTGCGATGGCGGCGGAATGGTGGGACCCGAAGGGCTCGTCGGCGATGCTCCACAAGCTCAATCCGACGCGGCTGGGCTATTTGCGCGAGCGGATCGACGCGCACTGGCATGGCGACGGCGCGGTCTTCACGCCGCTGGCCGGCAAGCGTGCGCTCGACGTCGGGTGCGGCGCCGGCCTGTTGTGCGAGCCACTCGCCCGACTCGGCGCGGCGGTGACCGGGGTCGATGCAGCGGCCGAGAATGTCGCCGCCGCCCGCGCCCATGCCGCGCTGTCGGGCCTCACGATCGACTATCGCGCCGGCGGGATCGAGATGCTGGCCGGCGAGACGTTCGACCTGGTCACCAGCCTGGAGGTGATCGAGCATGTCGCCACCCCGGCCACTTTCGTCGCCGGCCTCGCCGCCGCGCTGGCGCCGGGCGGACTGCTGATCCTTTCCACTCCCAACCGAACCGCGCTGTCGCGCCTGGCGCTGATCACGATCGGCGAAGGCACCGGCCGCATCCCGCGCGGGACGCATGACTGGGAGAAGTTCCTGATGCCCGATGAACTGGTAGCGCTGCTCGAAGCCGCCGGGCTGAAGGTGATCGACACGCGCGGCCTGTCACTGTCGCCGGCGCGGGGCTTCGTGATGTCGGACGACGTGAAGCTCGATTATTTCGTGACGGCGGTGAAGGCATAGCACGGGCGTTTTTCGAGCGTCCACCCTGCTCAGCGCGGAGGTGCGAAAATGCTACCCTGCTTCGTGCTTTTTTCGCGAAAATTATCCCCGCTGTTTCAGATGTTTGCCGACAGCCTCCCCTGTTCTTGGAAAGCAGGGTGGAATTATGCGGAGAGCAGGGGCGAAGCGCCGTGCAGCAAGGCACACGCACCCCCGATGCAGCGGAACGTTTCGGTCCGGATCGACGATGCCAAAGAGCCGGTGCGAGTCGCGTGGCCGCAAGGTTCGGGACTGATTTGGCGGGCGTTGAATCGGGGCGTCGATGGCGCAGGTTAACCGCTGTCCTTGAGCGCGCAGCTAAGAGCGCTAATGTGCTGAAATGCCTAAGGACGTCTCATCAAGCTTTGACATTCCGGCGTCCGCAGACAATCACTTATTTCGACGGGCGAAAATAACGCCGCATCACTTCGCCTCGCCGCAGACTCTCGCCATTTTTCGCCTGGATTGGCCACGCCTCGATATCGCCACCATCGCCAAGGAGCAGGATGGCCCAGAAATTCGACGGTCGCTGAGCGAGCTGTTTGGTAGCGCGATGCTCTCGAGCGAGTCCCACGGCGAAGTGGCTAGCGTGTTGTCGGCAGCGGGAGACGCATCCTGACGCGCTATCATGCCGACCTTGCCGGAACCCGGCATCGCTTCGCCGATCTGCGGCAGCTGCTCGCCGTGGCGAGTCCGCTCAGATCGGGCGATGTGCTCGCCGGCATCGCCGCCGACAGCGCGGAGCAGCGCGTCGCGGCGCGCTTCGCGCTGGCCGACCTGCCGCTCAGCACGCTGCTCGACGACCTGGTCGTTCCCTATGAGGCGGACGAGGTCACCCGGCTGATCGTCGATCGCCACGATGCGGGCGCGTTCGCCGCCATCGCGCATCTGACGGTCGGCGGCTTTCGCGAATGGCTGTTGTCGAACGATAATGATGGCGCCGCCATCGCCCGCGTCGCGCCCGGCGTGACACCCGAAATGGCCGCCGCGGTGTCGAAGCTGATGCGCAATCAGGATTTGATCGCCGTGGCGCGCAAGATCGAGGTGGTAAGCCGCTTTCGCAACACCATCGGGCTGGCCGGGCGACTGTCGGTGCGGTTGCAGCCCAACCACCCGACCGACGACGCGACCGGCATCGCCGCCTCGGTGCTCGACGGGCTGCTGATGGGCGCGGGCGATGCGGTGATCGGGATCAACCCGGCGCGCGACGATGTCGCAAGCACCGCGACCCTGCTCCACCTGCTCGACGAGATCCGCCTGGCCTATGCCATCCCGACCCAGTCCTGCGTGCTGGCGCATGTCACCACCACACTCGATCTGGTGCGGCGCGGGGCGCCGGTCGACCTCGCCTTCCAGTCGATCGCCGGGACCGAGGCGGCCAATCGCGGCTTCGGGATCGATCTCGCCCTGCTCGCCGAGGCACGTGACGCAACGCGGTCGCTCGGGCGCGGCACGGTCGGCGACAATGTGATGTATTTCGAGACCGGCCAGGGCTCGTGCCTGTCCTCGGCCACGCATCACGGCGTCGACCAGCAGACGCTGGAGGCGCGCGCCTATGCCGTGGCGCGCGGGTTCGACCCGTTGCTGGTCAATTCGGTGGTCGGCTTTATCGGGCCGGAATATCTCTATGACGGCAAGCAGATCGCGCGCGCCGCGCTGGAGGATCATTTCTGCGGCAAGCTGCTCGGCCTGCCGATGGGGGTCGATATCTGCTACACCAACCATGCCGAGGCGGATGGCGACGACACCGACACGATCCTGACCTTGCTCGGCGTGGCGGGCGTGACCTTCATCATGGGCGTGCCGGGCGCCGACGACATCATGCTCAACTATCAGTCGACCAGCTTCCACGACGCGCTGTATCTGCGCGAGGTGCTGGGGCTGCGGCCGGCCCCGGAGTTCGAGGCGTGGCTGGAACAGATCGGGCTGGCCCGGGGCGGGCGCATCGACGACCGGGCACCGCCCGCGCTGTCGCTCGATCGCATCGCCGCGCTGATGCTGCCTTATGGCTGAGCCCCCTGCCTTGCGCGACCGGCTGGGCGCGCTGACCCAGGCGCGGGTGCTGCTCGGCCGCGCAGGGCAGGGATTGCCGACCCGGGCACTGCTCGATTTCCAGCTCGACCATGCGCGGGCCCGTGACGCGGTGCACGCCGTGTTCGCGCCCGAACGCGTCGCGGTGGCGCTGGGGCGGCCAGTGATCGAGGTGCGCAGCCGGGCGGCCGATCGCGATGACTATCTCAGGCGGCCCGATCTTGGCCGGCTGCTCCACCCGGACGACATCGCCAAACTCCCCGCGACCGGCGACACGCTGGCGATCATCGTCGCCGACGGGCTCTCCGCGACGGCGATCCACGCCCATGCCGCGCCGCTGGTTACCGGGCTGCTCGCGCGGCTGGCGGGCTGGCGGATCGCGCCGATCATCCTCGCCCATCAGGGCCGCGTCGCGCTCGGCGATGCGATCGGCGCCGCGCTGGACGTCGAACTGGTCGTGATGCTGATCGGCGAGCGCCCGGGGCTGAGCGCGCCCGACAGTCTCGGCGCCTATCTCACCTGGCAGCCGCGGCCCGGGCGACGGGACAGCGAACGCAACTGTGTGTCGAACATCCGGCCGCCGCACGGCCTGGGTTATGACGCCGCCGCGGACACGATCACCGCGCTGCTCGCGGCCGCGCGGCAGCGGCGTTTGACGGGGGTTTCGCTGAAACTCGGCACGGGTGCCCTGCCGGGTTAGGCGGACCGGTCCGCCGTCACCTCGTCGGAAGGATCGTCCCGCAGCACCGGCGACGCCAGCGTGAACCTGATCGTCGTGCCATGGGGCCCAGTCGTCGCGACGTCGATCTCGCCGCCATGCGCTTCGACCAGGGTCCGGCAGATCGACAGGCCCAGGCCGAGGCCCGATTCCTTGGTCGTGAAGAAGGCCGAGAACAGCTGGTTCGACTCGATTGGGATACCCGGACCGTTGTCCGTCACCGAGATCGCGACGATCTCGTCCGAGACGCGCTCGCCCCTCACCGTCAGCCGCAGGTTCGGCACGGCGCCGCCGGCGTCGAGCGAATTGTGGATCAGGTTCATCAGTATCTGCTGGACCTGCACCGCCACCGCCACGATCATGTCGGCGTCAGGCGCGATCTCGCAGGACAGACTGAACGATTTTTTCGGCGTGCCCGAGCGGAGGATCTTCTCCGCGTCGCGGCAGATCGTGGTGAGTGAGACATAGTGCTTCGCGCCGCCGCTGCCCGATACCACCGCGCGCACCCCGCGAATTATCTCGCCGGCATTGCGGACCTGCGTCGCGGCAGTGTCGATCGCCTCGATCAGGTCCCGCTCGGGTGGATGTGCCGCGCGCTTGAGCAGGCGCCGGCATGCCGCGAGATAGTTGGTGGCGATGGCAAGTGGCTGGTTGAGCTCGTGCGCAAGCGTCGACGCCATCGCGCTCATCGCATCGACGCGCGAATGATGCGCCAGCTTGGCCTCCACCTCGCGCAGCTTTCTTTGCGCGGTAATGTCGTGGTCGGTACCGTGAATGCCGACGATCACCCCGTCGGCATTGCGCGTCGGCACTGCGACGATGTGCCGCGTGCTTTCGGTGCCACTGGGCAACGTCACGTTGAGCGAATATTCCTGTCGCGCGCCGGTGGTCAGCACCCGCTCGATCCGCTGCCTGATCGCCTCACTGTCTTCCGCGCTGGCATAAGCGCGGATATCGGCGAGCTTCGTCACACGATCCGCCGGGTCGCGCTCGTACATTTCATAGAGATGCGGCGACCAGAGGAGCTGGCCCGTCGCGGCATCGAGGCGCCAGTCGCTCATCGCCCCGATGCGCTGCGCCTCGATCAGCCGGCGGTTTACCGCAGCGAGCGCCGCGACCTGGCTTTCGCGCCGGCCGATCCCGGCGATCAGCGCCCAGGCCGCGGCGAGCGTCGCCGCCGTGAGCACTGCGGCGGCGAGGAAATAGGCCCGTTCTCGCGCCGTGACCGGCGCCATAACGGCGGCCGTTTCGAGGCCGGCGGTCACGAACAGCGGATAATCCGGCACGCGGCGATGACTGAAGAAGCGCAACGTGCCATCGATCGTGCTGGGGGCGACGAAGGTGCCATCGCGCCGCGCGATGCCCAGCCGCGCGATGCGTTCGCGCGAAAATTTCTGTCCCCAGCTCACCGTTTCACCCATGCGGCGAACGCGGACAACCCCGTCCAGGCCGTCGAGCGAGATCAGATCGGTCTTCGCAAGGGCCACGCCGTGCACCATGTCGATGAAGATCTCGGGTCGAACCAGGATGTTCGCAGTGGCGTCGCGCGCCGTATCGCGCGCGCCGGACAGGCGGGTCAGGAAGATCACGTCGCCGCCCACCTGCCGAGAAGGCACCGGGGGACTGATGAACAGCCGGCCCGTCCAATCCGCGCCGGGCCGGGGCACGGCGCGGTCGATGTCGCCGGTTCTCCGTGTCGTCGCCAGCAGGCGGCCGTCGGCGCCGACGACATTCACCGCCGAGAAGAGCGGGTTGGTCAGCGCTGGATCGTCGATCACCTGCGGCAACCTGCCTGGCGGCGTGCCGGTCGCCGGCACGTAATTTTTCATCGCATGGTCGAGCGCGATGTCTGCGAGATCGAGCGTGCGGCGCACATATTGCCGAAAAGCGGTGGCGCGATTTTCATTCTGCCGGATCGCTGCGGCAACCACCCGTTCGCGCTCGAAGCGCATCTGATCCACCAGCATCAACCACAAGGCGGCGATCATCGCGCCGGCGACGAGACCGATAATCACCTTCGCCCGGCGCGCGGATAAGCCCATGAGGCCGGTCAGCTGGTGATCGCGCAGGTCGAGCATGTCGGCTCCGGTC
>Ga0068858_100000445_pt1 | contig 43300 bp, 67 predicted proteins | sample KBSSwiS12_FD_66589 | JGI IMG/M metagenome (GOLD analysis project Ga0068858, IMG submission 66589) | Switchgrass rhizosphere microbial communities from Kellogg Biological Station, Michigan, USA - KBS Switchgrass S1-2 | ecosystem: Host-associated > Plants > Roots > Rhizosphere > Soil ...
GCACTTCATCTCGATACCCCTCGCATAGTCGCGACGACTTCTTCCTTGGTTCGGAGAGGGCTGTCGTTCCAGTTGATAATATTGCGGTTAACCCGCCGCTCTAATTCGCGTACAGCGGCGCGAGTGGCTGACGCTCCCAACTGGGATGACCTCGAACCGATCGCCGGTCCCGCACAGCAGGACAACTCCGCCCCAAAGTGGGAAGACCTGGAGCCAATCGCTGGTCCCCAGCAGCAAGCGGCTGCTCCGAAATGGGAAGACCTAGAGCCGATCGGCAAGGAAGAACCGCGCCCCAAAGAAGAACCCCGCCGCTTCGACCAGGCGCACGAGCATCCGGAAGGAGCCGAGCCCCCCGGCGATGAGCCCTCGACCTTAAGCTCAGCTGCGCGCGGCGTAGCCCGTGGTGTTGCCCCCGGAGCCGCCGGCTATCTCGGTGGTATGGCTGGGCTGGAACTCGGAGCCGAAGGCGGTGCCTTGCTTGGCGGCGCGGTCGGTTCGGTGGTGCCTGGTATCGGCACCGCGATCGGCGCCGGCGTCGGTGGTTTTGTTGGCGGCGCTGCCGGCTTATTCGGTGGCGGTGCCCTGGCAGCTGGGGCCGCCCGTAAAGCTCAAGACACCGTCGCAGACCGGCTCGGGCTCGACAGCCCCGAGTCACGAGAGCGTGATGTCGAAGCACATCCTTATGTGACCACGGCGGCCGAGCTCGGCGGCGCTGCTGCCACCCTATCCCCCGGTAACCTGAGCACCAAATTGGCCACCCGGCTGGCGTCGGGTGGCATCATGGGCGCGGTCGACGTTGTCAATCAAGGCGTCACCAAAGGCTTCGGCGATATCGACCCGGCCCAGACAGCGATCGCCGCCGCCGGCGGAGCGGCTCTGGCTGGACCCGCGCGACCGTGGGCCCGTGGCGTGCTGGGCAAGGCGTTCCCCGAGAAGACCTTCGGCCCGGTACAAGCTGAAGCCAAGGCTGCCGAGCCAGAGGTGATCCAGCCTGCGGGTAATGGTGTGACCTGGGGTGAGGGCCTAGCCGGCGATCCCACGATCCAGGCCGGTCTAAACCGCGGCAATGCCCCTTCCCCGGGGGTCGACGTCACTGAGGGACCAGCCCGCGTCAACATCAACCCACCGCGCGACGAATTCGCCGCCAATTCTAATGCCCCCGAGCGCAATGCCGAGGGGGTCGCCCCGATCCAGGAGCTATCCAACATACGCCCCGACAGTGATGTGCGGCTGCCCGATATGGGTGGCGCCGGCGACCCGTCAATGATGCAGCGATACGGAGAGAGGACAAGGCTGAAGATCCCCGAAAGGTTGCAGCAGTGGCGTGAAAAGAATCCTGAGAACTATCCGCCGTTGCCCGGCGTTGGAGAAGTGGCGGCTCCCGAGGCCGCTGCCCCGTCGGAGCGTCCCCCAGCCCCCCCACCCCAGGCTCCGGCGGGGCCTGACCGTATTCGTGTTGTCAACTCCCTCATCCGGCAGGCCCAGGACATGGGTGTCCAAGTGCCGATGGAGGAGATCAACCGCCGCGCCGACCGGATCTTGGCGGAGCAAGCAAACCAGCCGGCGCCGCGCGCGCCGATGCCCAACGTGGACGTCAACGAGATCCCGGCCGCCCTGCGCCGCGTTCCCGCCCGGGAAGTTTCTGCTGAAATTCCTCCTGCCGGGGCACAAAAGTTACCGAGCGGGAAACCCGAATCTGAAAATTTTGGGGAACGGGGGGTTGGCGGACAAAACAAGAACGTGGTTTCGCCGGCTGAGAACGCCGAAATCGGAGCGCTGAAAGAAGCGCCACGACCGCAGTCGCTGTCTGCCGCTGCTCCTGAGGGCGGCGCCGCCGGCACCTATGGCGAACCACCGGGCGCCGCCGATCTGAAATGGCGCGGTGGCTTCCAGGGGCTGCGGAATGCACTCAAGTCCGCCATGGGGAAGCTGGGGAAAACGCCGCAGGAGATCTTCTCTCCTGAAACGATCAGCGACGATAGCGAGGCTATGGACAAAGTGATCCGTGCCACCTTCGGCCCGATCGCAAGTCGCGATGTCGCTGATGTGCAGTCGATCAAGGAGTCCTTAGCTAACACACAGGGGCATATTCAGAAACTGCCAGCGAAGGTACGAGAAGAAGCAATCCAGAATTATGAGCGCGGCACGGTGCCGAAAAGCAACCCGCTTTCGGGTTGGGCGGAGAACCTCCGCCGTATCGCCCAACGGCAAGACACCGATTTAGCCAGAGTTGGTGGTGAAGCCGAGTATGGCAACAGCCTGGCCGCCATGTTCGAGAAACCGGAGGAAGCCAGAAATTACATCAAGCAGTTTCGCGACGACAACAAACGTAACCCGACCATCGGCGAAATCATGAAGAAATATCAACTGCACGATGAGTTCAGGGACGCCGACGGCTCGCCCAACGTCATGCCGATCGTGAACGCGCAGAATTTCGCTAAGAGCCGGGTCATTACCAAAAACACCATCGTCGACCAAGGGCGCAACACCCAAGTTGGCAATCACATGATCCTATCCGAGCATCAGGCACCGGGGTACGAGGCCATCGATACTCGCTTGACCAAAGGGGTGCCACTCTACGCCCCGCGCGAAGTCAAGCTGGTGCTCGAACGCTATCTGAACCCGTTTACCCGGGATCCCGCGGTCAAGGACGCGCTCGATGGAGCCATGTATCTCAAGAACGCCACCAACGCCTGGAACCTGGCGATCGACACCTATCACATGAGCTTTATGGCTCAAGAAGGCGTTGGCGCTGATGTGGCGCGCGGCTTTAGCCGGTTGTTGTCGAACCCGCAGGAAGGGCTCAAAGACATCATGAAAGCCCCGATGGCGCCCTATACTCTGGCAAAGGCCGGGAAACGCAGCGTCATGGATGCGCTACAACACCCGGAAACCGTCAAGGATGAATTTCAACGCGGTGTCCTGAAGAACCTGCAAGACGCCGGGTTCGTCCCCGGCCGTGTACACGGGACCGAAGTAACGCCGGAGTTAGAGACCGGCTTCATGAAGAACTATACCAACGCCTTCAAGCCAGCGTTCGAGCAGTACAAACACGATTTGGTCCAGCGGGGGCTCAAGGCCGGTAAAGCGCTTAACAAAGGCGAGCTGATGGGAGCCGTGTCTCACGCCGCACTCGGCAGCGTCGAAGCGTTCAGCCGCGGCTTGCAATTGCTCATGCATCCATTCTTCAATACCTACATTCCGTTGTTGAAAGCCGGCGCCGCCTATAAAGCTCTGGCCGCCTATAAGCTTGACAACCCCGGGCTTGGCGAAGAGCACTATACCGAGATAGCCAAGCGTTACATCAAGACCACCGACAACGCCATGGGTGAGCTGAACCAGTCAACCTTGTATTGGCCCCCCATGCTCAAATTTCTCGGCAACTTGGCGACCGTGTCGCTCGGCTGGAACGTCGGTAACTACCGACAGGCCGGCAGCGCCATCAACGCGCTGGTCCGCAGCAAAGGCCGCGCTGCCTTCACCAACAGTCCAGACTTCAATCCGGCGATCCCATCACTCGCCGCCGGTCTCGTTGTCGCTGGTCTTTTCAATATTCTCTACCAGACCGCTAAGACCGGTAAGCCACCAGACAGCCTCACTGACGTCGTGGTCGGTCGCACCGGGGGTAAGACGAAAAGCGGTCAACCCGAGCGCGCCATTCTACCCGGCTACGAGAAAGACTATCTCGAAGCCGCTAACATCATCGGCGGACCTGAGCCAACGAGCAAAGGCGTGCTGCATATGGCCTACAACAAGCTGGCCTCGCTGCCACGCAGCATGCTCGATCTGGCAACGAACCAGAATTGGGCCGGCAAGCAGATCGTCAACCCCAATGATCCTTTTCTAACCCGGATGCAAGGCTACCTGGCCTATGTCGGCAAGAACGTGCTGGAGCCGATCGGCTTCCAGAACATCACTCGACCGGAAAAGAACCCAAACACCAACATCTCCACCGCAGAGAAAGCCATTGGTATCCGCCATGCGCCGCAGCAGTGGCAAGAGCCGCAGAAGTATCTCAGCCGGGTGCAAAAAGAGAACGCGAAGGCCGCCAAAGACGCGAAGAAATTCCACGAGAACACCGGTTACTAAGCCGGCGGTTATACGCGATCAGGTATATTCGCTTCTTATACGCACTAGCGTATCCCTAGCCAGATCGGCGCACTCTCTCCGGGTCAGTTTCCAATTCGTCGGCTTACCCTCTTCTGGGGCGAAGAATTTTGTCGCAGACTTCGTTGATTTCTGGGTTGTAGCAAGCTGGATTGTCGTTGATCGCGTCGATGCGCGAGATTGCCGCCAACAGTTCAGCGTTCTCGGCGTGCAGGCGCTCGATCTCAGCTTCAAGCCGCTGGCGCTCCTCGCAGTTGATCCCATCGTCGGCGCAGTTCACAGCTGCTCTCCCCTGGCGCGTTTGATGAAGTAGCCCGATATATCAACCTGACCCGTTGATATATAGCAACATATCAGACGCGGGCTATCTGTAAAGGCTTCCTTTACGATTGGCCCGCACTATACCGCGATGCCGTTGCAGTCGAAAGCACAAAATCGTTGGGCACACACGCCTGAAGGGACCAAAGCTCTCGGCGGCCCGGACAAGGTCAAAGAGTGGGAGCGGGCGACCGATTTCAGCCATCTTCCCGAACGCAAGGGCTATGCCAAAGGGGGCCTCGTGTCAGCAGCTGAATACGCCAGTGGCGGTCCGGTCCGCAAGGACACCGTCGACAAACACTACAAGACTCCGACCCGGACCAAGCTCGGCCAGTTCCTGAGCACCGAAGACCGGTTCACCAGCGGGCGCAAGCCGGCCGGTTACCCCGAGGAAGCCCAGACCGACGAAACTTGGAGCAAACCCAAGGGGATAGGCCAGACCGACGAGGACGATTGTGGCGACGGTAAGTCGCTGAAGCCGATCAAGCCAAACGCCGCCGGCCACGTCTCCTACGCCAAGAAATAACCCAGAAGGTATAGGATAGGCCCCTGGCCATAACCTGGGGGTTATCATGCGCTCGCGCGTGCGCCGCAAAGGCTTTCCTAAGCATCTTCGCCGATATCTGAACGACGAGATCAATTTTGACGACGATTGGGCCGACCAAGTTGTCGGCAACGACTATGACTGTTTGGGAGGACCGATTGACCGACCAACCGATCCCTCTCAACAGGGAGGAAATGCGGCTTAGGATGCGTCTTTCCCGTTTGCTGGGCCCGTTTGTCCGGGTTGAGGACGAGTCCCTGATTGATCGGGATTTTGTCCAAGCTGTGGTCGGCCGATTTCTGTCGGAGGGTCCTTCACCGCATGATGGTTAAGGTTCTTCTCCATCCATGAGTTGGGAAGGACGTCGATCTCGTAATATTTCTCGACCCCCTGCGCCGCAATATTATCAAGCCCGGCGGCAATGCGACCCCGGTTTAGCCGCGCGGCATAGAACTTTGTCAGCCCGTCGCGCACGCGATCGACGCTGACCTTATCGTTGCGTAGATACTCATCAAGTGCCGGCTTGGAGATCCGCACCTGCCGGGTACTGGTGAGCCAACGCACAGAGACGCGCTTCATCGAACGCGCTTCGCTGCCCGTAGGCCACAGCGGGGCCACCCGGTCCGGGGCGCCACGCCCTTGCGGCGCATCGGAAGTCCAGATGATCTCGCTTCGGAGTGCTGCATAATTGTTGATGAACATCGACAAGTGGTGCTTGACGAATTGCGATTTGCCAGAGTGAATATCGGCATCTTTGAGCCGGAACCGCTGTGCCAAGTAAGTCTCAACCAGAAACTTCTCCAGCGCCGCCAAATCAAATTGGGCGTTCGCCATGCTCGGCAGGCTGTTGACCAGTTCAGCGGCCATCAGAAGGGTCGCGATTGCCGCCATCCAGTAGCGCTCATGCGGCTGGTAAGGGTGGACTTTATACATTAGCTCGCCCTGGAGCTTGCGGTATTGGACATCCAATTGGGTTGGAGAAGAGCCAAGTAACTTGGCGTACTCGCGGCCAATATGACCGTGATTGTGGTCGAGCGAGGCCACCAAAGGCGCGATCACGTTGAAGTCAAGATAACCCTTCTCACCTTGCAGGATCGGCGGCACTTCAAACTCGAAGCAGCGCACCAAGGCGGCGCCGTCTTGTTTGCTCACCATTTCAAGATATTCTGCTAGGCTGTTATTAGAGGACGTTAGTAGCATGTTATCCCACATGCCCTGCTCGCGCTCCTTGCGGTTGGCGTCAAGCTTGAGCCCGTCACCACCCTGGGTGATCTCCATCAGGGTGTCTTTGACGGTGTCGAACATGGTGTTGCGGATATCGTCCCAGATCGTCGGCAGGTGGCGGATCCGCCCCATGCGCTTCATCAGCCCGAGCTTCGAGCTGTTGGGCTTGATCACACCAGTGCGGGGACGCGCCCAGACGGCGCAAGCGATCGCACTTGCAGTCGACTTGCCGCCGCCTGAGTCCCCTCTAACCATGACCACGGTGCTCGGCTGCCCCGAGAAGATCATTAGCGGAGCAGCGAAGGCCGAGAGAACGATCGCGTCATGTGCTGGTGAGCCCATAGACTGGATGGCGCGCACAGCGTCGAGCCAAGGCTCTGGTAGACCGGTAACGCAGTAAGTGTCTTTCAGTTCCTCGTCGCCACCATGCGCTTGGCGCACGCCGTCCGGCGCGTAGCGGTGGCCGCCATAGGCGAAAGCGCGCGGCGAGCCTTGGTATTCGCCCTCCTTACGCTCCGGGTATTCCCAGCCATAGGGTATGTTGCGCAAAGCGGTGGACTCCATTGCCAGCCGGCCACGGAAATAGCACATCAGCTGTGTGACTTTTGATGAATTTTGCATAACGAGACACCCCCCTTGGTTCAGTGCTTTGTAGGCCCCCATGTTGACGTCGTCGAACGACGAAGGCGCGATATTGATCCATACCGGCGGCCGGCTGCGGTCGAGAGTGCACAGCACGCGCAAGCCATAACTGTTGCCGCGTTCTTCCAGATAAGCTTCACCGTCTAAAATTTTGGACATGAACAGCCGTATCGGTTTTTTGTTCTTGCCCTTCTCTTTGAAGCAGATGAAGCCGTCTTCATTGTAGAGATAGATGCAATCGGGAAACTCTTCTTCCGGCGGCAGCGGTGGCCGCTTGTCGGTTACTTCGGCTTGCTCGGATATATTGATATGACGCGCTGACGTGATTTCACCTTCTGCGTCGGCGACAGCATGCGTCGGTTCCGGTTGAGCGTTAAGCGGGGATGTGATTTTTCCTTTAAGCGGACAGGTTTTGCATTGTGGAGCGCCATCCGCCTCGAACGCCGCGCACGATGGATAACCCAGCCCAATCCGCTGACGATCGGCAAACTTACGATCAAACATAGCGTCGCTATCAGTAGGAGTATATCCACCATGTTGGTTCCCCAGCTGATGAAAAATCTTGCGGCCGTTCATCAGGAAAGTACAGGCCAGCGCTTGCTGATGCCAGACCGGTTGACCGACGTCTTTGCCGCCGGTGGCCAGCGCGTCCTTGAACATCGGGCACAGCGCTAACACGGGTGCCGGTTCGACCGTGCCGCCGCCCATCGGGAGGTCGTCTTTGCCGGTGAGCGCGCGCGCCGAAGGACCGGTCTTAGCGAGATCCTCGCTGAGAAAAAGATTTCTGACCGGGAGGATCTTGGTGTCGCGAACGACTATCTGCGTCGGAGTGGCGTTGCGGAGTGACTTCCAAGCATCGAGGTTTATATCGCCGTTAAGGTCCAACAGTTGAACCTTGTCGCCCTCTTTGTTACGCTTGTAGTTCAACGTCTCCGGCGGGCGCAGGATGCGCGCCATGTCGGTGGAGATATTGTCATGCTTGAGCCCGTGTTGGGTCAGTAGACCGTCGAACCGTGAGGCCGTTTCTAGCCAGAGATCTTTTGAAAGAGCTGCGGGCAATATCCAATAAGCGTGCAGACCTCCGCCACTGTCCACCAATGCAGTGGGGTAAGGTGATCCAGATACCTCACAGAAGGATTTAATGGCAGCGAGAGCCTCTCCTTTGGAGGGATACTTATCCACGTCCGCGAATAAAAGCTTAGACGACAGGGCATTATCAATCGAGCGGACCGCGGAATAGCGTCCATTCTGCTTTGGGTCACCGTGGTCTTTCTGAAGCGATGTGCAATAGTATAGGTCGGCGACGTACTGGCTACCCTTGGGCCCTGTCGCCCACTTAATGAACTTGACCACTTCTTCTTGAGTCTTAAAGGCTTGGCCACCGGTGATGCCTTTCTGGTCTTGGCGACGCCAATGCAGGTTGACCCAACCCGAAGGATCATCCGGGTCAGGCCAAACAAGCGCCCGCTGGAGGAAGTCAGCAAGCGTATAGGTCACGGCCTACCTCGCCGGCGGGCGCATGGCCGCCAGAAGCGCGTTCATGTCCGGGGGCGCGTCTTCGATCGGCTTCAGCAGCTGCGAGGGCGGCACATAAGTGTTCGTCACCGGGGCAGCATCAAGCGGCACCTGTGGCGTAATATCTTCAACCTTGCCCTCGATCGCCTGCACCGGGGCTTGGCGGAGCAGCGTCGGTGTAGGCGCGCCGTCGTTCGCCGCCAACCGTACGATGCTGCGACCGTCTGGCCCTTGACCGAGAATGCGATAGGCGGTCGGCTCCTCACGGATCCGCTCCATCTCGGCGATAGCCTCGTCCTTCAACCAGTCGGCGACCACGTAGGTGAACTGGGCGTGCGGCACATCTTGACGCATTTGTGCCCGCGTCAAGTAGCCGTAAGACGCTAGCCGTGGGTGCCGAGCCTTGAGAGTGCTGGTGAACTCGACCAACCCCTTCATGGAGGCCGCAGGGATACGGAACAGGACCGGCTCGTCAATGCGACGGCCAATAGCCCGCTCGATTATCGTCTGCGATCCGGGGAACACAGCCACGCGCAAGCTGTCGGTACAGGCGCGGCCCTTGCGCCCATTCGGCTGCATGCCCCAAACGTGATGCTGGCAGGTCTGACAAAAGTCAGATTGCTTACCACTTTTGGTTTTCGGGTCGTACTCCGGCACGCTATCGTCGGGGGCAATGCCGTCCGTCGACTGACAGTCAGGCGAGCCAGTATGCTTCGCGTCGTAAGTCTGCTTATAGTACGTGTGCGAAGGAAATTCGCCGCCGCGCAGAATAACGAAGTCAAAGTGTTGCGCCGGGTTCTTACCGTCGTCTGCGAGCAGCAAATGGTCTTCGCCATTGTGGTGCAGCTTGAACTGCTTACCACTGGTAGAAATAACGCTATAGCCTAGGCCAACACCGATGCCGGCGCCAAGGGTTTCGCGTTCGATCGGCCGGTTATCGAAATACTTCGAGGGGCCGCCGGCAAGGCCGGGTAGAACCAGATCATTCGACATCGTCTAACCTCTTCATGGGAGCTTTGGGGGCCGTGATACTCAACCTGCGGAACGTCGTTAACTCCACACCAGGGACTAACGTCTTGTTTTCCTCTACGAAATTCCGGCACGCAGTCATGTTCGCCTTCCAATCGAGCATGTCCCAAGCCCGATTTTCGATGATAAAGCCCCGGAAATCTTCCGGGTCCATGATACGCGCCGTCGTCTTGCCTACGGTGTGGATGGTGCCGTGGGGGGTATTGATGGAGGACGCCCCACTAGTCTCCAACCTTTGGGTTGCGATTTTACTAATCTCTTCGATGATGGCCTTGGCTGTAACATAAGGCGCACTTTCTTTCAACTGCTTTTCCATCGTGTCAATGGAAGCGTGCGCTTCGTGCCACAGCTGCGCGATCTGGTCGTCGTTGAAGTTAGACAGGTCCACGACTAGCCTCCTCGACCATGGCTAAGAAGCCGTTTTGTATGTTCTCTTTGCGACGGAGTATTCCGTACATCCGACGCTCAGCCGGAGTTGAGACAAGGTACAGGATCTGTTGTTTGTGAGCCTGACCAATACGCCTGATCCTAAAGTTGGCTTGGTCGAATACATCATAGTCAGCGATCGGCGAGTACCATATGATAAGATCAGCGCTCGTGAGCGTATTGCCGTGTCCAATCGGGCCAGGGTGAGAGACAAGCGCTTTGTACTCACTAGTGTCCTGAAACTTAAACAGGACTTCATCGCGCCCTTTGTCGCCGATGATCGCAGTTGAGTTGGCACCGAGGCCCTCCTTGGAATTGAGAAACTTGCCTATTTCCGCCACCATATGGCGGTACGGCGCAAACACCAATACTTTTCGCTCGTTCTCTTCGATAAGATCACGAAGAAGGTTAAGGCGTGGGCGAGCATCAAGACAAACGTAGGCAGGGGCCTCAGAATATACATAGCCGCCAGAAATCTGCAAAAGCTTGTTAGCCATGGCGCCGGCGTTTGCCGCAGTAATTTGTTTCTGCTGTACCATAATCGCCAGCTTCGCACGAAACTCATTGTAGGCTTTTTCCTGCTCCGACGAGAGCGCACACTCCACAGTTCTGTGGATAATATCCGGCAGCTCGATGACGTCATCGAGCGAGTAGCGCCGGCTCGGCTGCATCATCGCCAACGCGCGCTCGGTGGCTTCCGGCTTGGGCCGCCAAGTGAACTGGTCGACCCGGTACATCAGCGCTTCGCGGCAGCTCTTGAAGTATTTTGTCGTCGTGTGCGGGGTGATGATTTTGCACTGGCCCCAGACGTCGGTGACTTCGTTGGGCATAGGGGAACCCGTAAGGCCCCACACGTGCTTAAAGCGGCTAGCAAAGCCACGCATTCCTCTAGCTCGATCAGAGTTGTTCCGGTAAACAGCAAGCTCGTCAAGCACAAGAGTGTCGATGTCGGTACGCGCGGCGAGTTCGTCATGGATTACCTTGAGCCCGTCGTGGTTGATGACGAATATGTCCGCTTCTTTGTCGTCGAGGAGCTTGAGCCTTTGCGCTTTCGGCATGCCTTTGTCGGAGCCGAGAACCACTGCTCGTCGGCCGAGGAGGGTACGGTCAATCTCGCGAGCCCAGACAAAGTTAAGAGTAGAGAGCTTTGCAACGACAAGGAGCTTTCTAGCTTCGCCGCAACGGTTAAGGTAATCCCAAGCCCACAGAGCTGTCTTAGTCTTTCCAGTTCCTTGCTGATTGAGAAGATATGCTCTTGGATTTTCGACGAGCATTTCTGCGCTTCGGCGCTGTACTTGGAAGGGAGGTCCACCGGGGAAGTCATAGTACAGCTCCATGGGGTTGGGGATGTCGTGGCCCGCAGCGCGCAGCATGCGGGTGTGGAACGGGGTATGCGGTAAGACCGTGCGACCGTCGGCCAGTTTACCGATCGGTTTCTGGCTGTCGCTCTCGCTGTCGATAAAGCCCGTCCCGACCGGTAGGACCAGGGCTTTGTGCTCGCGGGACAATAGAACGGACATTGAGGATCTCCGGGATCATCTTTGCCATATCCACGGAGTCAATGACAAGCGTTATTCCGCCGGCATCTGCAATCTTGGTTAGCGTGACTTCTTGGAGCGGCGTCGGTTTCTTGCCAGGCGCTTTCGTTTCAATACCAATAAACCGACCACTTCCGCAGGCCAGGCAGTCAACGGTCTTCGATCCAAGCCCGGTCTGGACCGGCCAGAACTGATAGAAGCCGAGCGCTTTGAGTTGTTTCTTGACTTCATTCTTGACCCGTCCTTCAGGCGTCATTCAGCGGCTTCCGCCCAATGCTCCCGATCACGCAGCTTTTGCATGCGGTGGTCGAACCCATCCCGCAAATTCTCGATGCGATTGTTGAGCGGGTTCTCGTCGACATGATCAATCTGCCCTTTTGGCCACTTGCCATAATGCCAAAACCAGACCATGCGGTGATAGCCGGTCATACGACCACACACCTGTATCTGCTTAGCAATATACGGCTTTTTTCGCCCCGAAGACCCCACGTCGCACACGCGCGTCTTCCCCTTCATGATCTTGCCCTTGCGCTTCCCCGTACGATACACGAAAGCGCCAGCCCGGTAATCATAATCGTATTTCGCTTTCACTTCCCCCCACGTAATGGGGGGGTTGTAGACTTTTGTCATCTTTGCCATTTTCCCTCACCTCTTCTCTGCGTAATACTCGTACATCATGTCACCGAGCCGGCGCTGCTTCAGCTCCACGATGCCTAGTTCATGCTGCGCCCAGGCCTCAGTAGCTGTCGAACTCAGCCGGCGGTTCTTGGTCCGATCGTTGAACAGGAAGCCGACGTGATACATAACCCACTGGCCTCGTTTGGCTGTGGCGATACGTTGTAACAAAGTGGTCTTCGACATTTCGACAATGGTCACGCGGCACGCTCCTTACAGCCCATGAGCTTGCACCAACGGCAATGCTTACCAGGACTAGGATAGAAAGCCCCAGTCGCCACAGCATCTTCATAAGTCTTGATCCGGGGCATAAGCTGGGCCCAAAGGTCATCAATCTGAGATCGCTTGATCCTTTCGGCGGAGATGCAGTTATGGGAGTTTTTTCCATCGTCTTCCTTCAGCCAGACAAACATGCTCTCGATGACTTTCAGGTCGGGAAACTTCTGGAACATCAGCGCTGCTCCAAGCCAGAGCTGCAACGGCTCTTCTAACCGTTTGCCGGTCTTCCAGTCGACCAGCCAGGCGACGTTGCTTTCATGGTTGACCACGGCGAGGTCAACGATCAACCGCATCCACGGCCAAGCGTCAGCGTTGTTGCGCCGGAAAAACTCAGTCGGCTGAAACTGGTCTGACAGCCCCCATTTCTCTTCGACGAACCGTTCGCCCGGCAAGCTCTTCGCCCAGTCCACCCAGTATTGCAGGAAGCCCAAACGTGGCGGCAGCGGGATGTCGTCCTTGATTGCCTTGTGCAACGCGATGTGAACCTCGTTGCCGTAGTCGATGGCTTCGCCGCTTGGCGGCGGCAGAAGCTTATCAAGCTCGGCTTTATGCTTGCGGCCGCACTCTTCATAGCCCTTCAGTTTGGTGTAGGTGAAGCTAAACGGATTAGTCATCGCTCCTCGCGTTCTTCGGCGGTCTTAGCCCGTACTTGCGTTCGAGATAGATCTCGAACACCGCAAGCGCGCGCCAACACATGGCAGCGCCAGCTTCTTCACTGGCGTCGGAAAAATCAGTCTCGTCGAACTCGCCGGCGTGGCGGAGCATGCAATCCATCTGGTCTTTGCTTTTACCACGCGCCCAGTGCAGCGGTTGGCCTGGATTGTGTTGTTGGTTACCAACCCAGGATACCCGCGCCACGCGCGCCAAGGCATTAAAGAAGTAACCAACCACCCCCTCATAGAGGGGATAAGTCTTGCGATCCTGCGCACTGAGACCGTCGAGCAGATCGCGCTTTAGTTGGACGACCTGGTCTGGGGTACGTTCGACGATCTTCATGTTCGATTTCCTCGGTCCAGAATCGGTACCCACAAGGGCACCGGCGATGACGAAGCTCCGCCCTGGTCTCAAACACATGCGTCCTCGCATCACATCGCGGGCAATGAAAGCTCATGGCAGCTGGTACTCGTCGGGCAAGATCCACGTCCGCTTGCCGCAAGCGCGGGCCGCATAGTATTCAGCTTGGGCGCCGTCAGAGTTTTTCCAGCCCGGCAGTAACGCTACACACTGCGCCCACCGGCACACCCAAGCTAGGTCGTGCTCCAGATACAACGCGACGTCATTGGGCATCCCAACAAGATCGAAGAAATCATCCTGTTCGACCGGATTGAAGACGTAGTAGCCCTCTTGCCGAAGCCGCTCGGCGGCGAACTCGAACCGCTCTTTGAAGTTGCGGATGCCCCGGATCGGGCCGGCCAGATACAGCCTACGTGCGCTCGTCAAGCTCGGTTTCAAGGAGGTCGTGCTCGGATTGGCAGCCCCCGCATAATCCGTCGTTGTCAAGGAACTCTCCGTGCTCGATCGGCTCTTCACAAATCTCACAGCGGTATTCCATGGCGCCCCTCCTGCGTCAATCTGTCGCTGCATCACGATATCGTGAACTACTTGCAATCTCCATAACGCTGGCCGTAGCCAACGTCACAGTCGAGCGGGAGATCGGCGCACCATGCCGGCGGCAAGGTCATTTCCTGTTGGATGGTCATCAGCGCGCCACCCACGTACTCGTCGGGCACGCAGAAGACTAGTTCATCATGGACTTGATGAATGAAGCGGAGACCTCCGGCTTTGAGTCGCATGGCGATGTCAAACATGACGACGCGCGCCAGAAACTGAATGATGTTTTCCAGACACGAAGCCCCGTAGATTTTCTTGGGCACGACGCCGCCGTCGAACCACCAGAGTTCGCCGAAATCGCCGAGCATGGCACCAGGGTAACGGATCTCGCGTCCGCCAGGGCCTTGGACCACACCGCAGCCATCGCGATTAAACATGCGAATAGGACCACTGACCCAGTCGGCAGCAGAGAGCTTGCCCAGCCATGAGCTGTGCAGCGCGCGGTCGAGCTTGCCCCACATGCGCGGGACTTCGGAGTAACGTTCGCGGTAGGCTCCAACCGACTTCTCGGCGAGTTCGGGTGTCCATACATTGGTCAACATCTCCATCTGTTGGGGGTTGAGCATGCTCCGACCGGAACGCAGTACGCTGGCGTAGAATTTATCCTTGCCCATGCCGTAGCCACAGCCGAGAATACCGGCCTTGCCGATGTGGCGGGCGACGCCTTGCATAGTGTTCTTGTTCACCGGCTGGTCGAAAATATCCGCAGCCAGTTGTGAGTACGGATCGCGCTTGTCGCGAAACTCACTGAGCAGCTTGTCGCAGCCGCAGAACCAGGCGACTAATCGCGCTTCGATCTGCGCCAGGTCGCCGACAACGATCTTATGCCCCGGCGGGGCCATCAGGCTCTTGCGTAAGACCGGATCGCCCATCCTCGCCGACGGAAGATTTTGCATATTGATCTTCCAGTCGCCGGAAAGCCGCCATGTATGTGCTCCCGAGTAGCGCAATGGTATCGGCATCAAGGGCGCCTTGTTCGGCCAAGACAGCCCGGAAATTGAAATAAGCCTTTCGGACCGCTTCTCTTCGAGCGTCGACTTCACTCCCAGGCGTGCCGCTGCTAGACATTGGACCTCTGTCCTTTCATCTTCGAGTAAATCGGTCATGAATCCGTCGGTCTTGGCGATCGCCGGGATCGGGCCGTTCTTGCCTTGCTTGTATTCGATCTCGACGCCGGCATCTTTAAGGAGCTGGAGGAAACTGCCGTTGCCGCTAATTGTGTCTTTGTCGGCTCCGACAGCTTCACATAGCGCAGCTTTCTCAGCTCTAATTTTCCGCAAGTGGTCTTGGAGAAGCTCCACGTCGCATTGAAATACCGGCTCGATACATGTGCGGAGCACTGCGTCCATAACGTCGTACTCTTCCGCAGGAAATTCGTCGTGTAGCGTATCAAGGATGCTTCGGAGCAGAGCCGTGTCGTTAAGACAATAGGCTCCGAAACGAGCCCATAGACCTTGATCTCGCTTGATGTCTTCACGGTGCATACCTACGACGTTATGGATCTCAGTGCCCTTGTGACCGACGCCCAGATGCTCCGCAACGTCTGCAAGACCCAGCTTGCGAAGACGAGTGCCAAGCAGAGCGCGAGCCATACCCAGGCCATCGACCATACGAGCAGGACGAAAGCCAAAGCGCCAAGCCAGGATAGCGTTGTCGAAGAGGGCATTGTAGGTCACCGTTGTGACGTTAGGCGGAAGCGTTGCGAGGTAGCCGGCGATATGTGGCCCGTCAATCAGGATCGGGTCGTCGCTGTTCTGTGCGACACCCATGCAGATCGCTTCAAACCTCGGATCAAGGATGTACTCCGCAGGCGTCATCTTGCGCAGGGAGTAGTCCCTGTCGTAGTACGTTTCGAAGTCGAGGAACAGCAACACTATTCGCCCCAGCCGCGCACATAGCAGACTACAGTGTTGCCTAGGATGCACATATGGGATCGACCATCGGGGCTTTCACGCGGGTCGATCTGCTGATCCTCGGTCACATGGTAGTTGTTCGGATACCACTTGTAGCCGTACTCAGCCTGCACAGTAGTGGGTAGGCCGCTCACGTCCGGCATCAGCTCCTCTTTGCCGTCCGTTGACACACGCCGCGCCAGCACTGGAAAACAATCCTGTCGCGCGCCCGTCCCGTAGCAGCACAACGGTCGTCGATGCTCAATCTGATAGTCGCCTTTGGGGCGATGCCAGGATGCGTAGAAGTCAACAATGCGTTGTTGCTCGGTAGTCTCGCCGGGTTGGTGCTCGTGAGCAAACACAAGACTACAAAAAACAAGGATGATGCCACCTGCCACAGCAAGCATAAGGGCTGCCATAGCAACGTTGATAAGCCTGTCGGTCCAGTCGTTCATCACGGCCTCACCATGTTGGTGTAGTGGGTCGTGACCACGCCGCCGACCCCAAAAGTCGAGTGCTCCTCAGCGTCGTAGAAACAGTCCACCAACTCGCCCTTCTTGTGAAAGGCGGTCGCCTCGGCGAAATACTCTCTTCGGCAGATACCTTGGCGGATGTGGCAAAGAGCGCGGGCGAGCGCGAAAGGGTCTGACTTGTCGAACGCCCCATAGCGTTTGGCTGCGTTCAGGACACTTTGTTCGTTATGATAGTTGTCAGACACTTCGCGCCCGCCCGCACCAAGTCCCAGAGGAGGGTAACGGTGCGACCTTATGACGCGGTCGAGGGGCTTGTCAACTCAAAAATTAATTCCCCGGCAAAACCAGATAATCTTGCAGCGGTTTATCCGGCCTCTTGTCGTGTATCCAGCCGTCCGGCCGGGGGTAGCAAAGCGCTTCGACCTTGATTTGCTCGGCTTCTAGCGTGTTCCACTCGCTGCAACACTCATAGGCAACAGGCAAATCTGGGTCCTGCGTTTGCAGGAAAGCGATTAGCTCGCGCACTGTCATGCTAGTCCTCGTCAAAATACAGTTTGCCGTCTTGCTCATACCAGCAACGGGTCGGCTTCTTGCCGCCGTTGCTCCATGAGATACAGCTACCGGCTAGGACCAAGAGCCCAAGCGCAACGACAACGTAGGTAACTCCGATCAGGAGCCAGAGCATCGCCGCGTGTCCCATTGTTCCCCTCCGCTATAGACTGGCGCGTACATTTTCAGCCACATCTCAACCGCGTCAAAGTGACGGCTCATCAACTCACAGTTGAGCGGTATGCGGGCTGGATGATCGGGCGGTGTATGCTCGAACCGTATCCAGTCGTCAACAATCTCGCCCCACTGGGTGTTGCCCAACTCGCCGCAGACCACGTACCACATCTCCGCCATCGTCGCTACCTTTAAATAAGTTGCCGCCTTGCTTCGGTTTCACGGGATAACTAACACGCCGGAGTAGTGAACAGCGTGCGGGAGACGCCCGAACCGAGCCGTGAGCTTGCGCTGTGCCCGAGGGATAGGATACCTCCGGCGGCAATGGGCGCACATGGTTGCCCGTCTCCCTTCAGTTCCTAGGCCGCAACGTGGGCTTGTCCGTGCTCACGCTCGCGGGCGTCGATCTCGCTCATGTTGCGCGCTGTCTTGCGGGCAACGTCGCGGGTATTGGGGTTAGCCGTGGCGACTGTGACCTTAATCTCAGACCACTTGTCGAAGACCGTCCAAGCGTCGCCAATACGGCGCACTCCATAGCGTAGTTTAGTCATGTGAACTCCTTTGGTTTGTCGGCTTCTTTACACTCTTCCACACTGTAGGTGTGGGGCTCACAGTCGGTTCTGATCCAGATACCTTCTGCAATCTCGGAAACCTCTTCAAGCGCTTTGTTGGCGGCCTCGGCCTCATCGGCCGCACGCACATAGATGTGACACTCCTCCTCGATCAACCGTGTGACCGTGACCCTATACGCCTTCCAGCCCATTGAACAATTCTCCCATCTGGTACGCTCGCAAGCGCTGTTCTACCATACGGTAGAGCCGTGCCAACTCAAGAATGACTTCGTCGTTAACATCACTCACGATATTCCTCCTTGAACGCCCGCACGAGTTTCGCCAGCTTGTCAAACTCGACCGCCATAGCTTCGAGGTCGGTTTCAGGTTCACTCCAATCATTAGTCTCTAGCGCGTCCTCAAGGATTGCACGCAGTGGTGCCGACCAAGATGCATCATAGTCGAACCCGGGTAGGCTCACCGTCATGACTAATTCGGGATGGGTGTATAGATCAAAGTCCGGAGGCTCATCTTTCATTACTTGGGCGATGTAGCCGTTCATGTATTCGGCAACCAACTCGTCCCAGTCCGTGCCCTCGCTCACGATATAGGCGTCGGCATCGGGGGTGAATACGGAATCGGCGAACGGTGTACTTTTCATGGTCCTATTCTCCATAAGGTTTCTAGCCAATAGGCGTGCCCGCAGGGGATGAAACACAGTCCACGGACACGCCACGCAATGGGATAGTAGGGGATCACTCGAACCCCTCGCGCGCGTCATCTTTGCGCTGGCGCGCTTCTTCGGCTGCCGCATACTCAGCGTCGGTTAGCTCGCGGTCCTGTTGCCATTCGATTTGTTCTAGCAAGTCTTCGATGGCCTCGTCGCGCGTGCGCCCGCAACCTACCGGCCCAGTGCCGTCATAGGTGTCATCGTCAACCGCAGTCCAGTCGAAGTTGCGCATGGGGATCGGTTTGATCCAATAGTCGGTCTTGATCTTCATAGCTAACTCCCATTCTCCACACATTGATCACAGTTGCGGCTAAGCCGATGGCCCTTGGCACCGTGCGGCGGGTTCTCGGCGTAGGCGTCGGGGGCGAAATAGCTCTCCGCTACTAACCAGCTATCCAATAATTCCGCCGCTTCCGCATAGGTATGGCGGAAAGCAAGAGCGCGATAGTTTTCGTCAACGATATTCCACGCGCCTTGGCTGCCTACGATCTTGTATGCCATGTTCAAAACTCCTCGCGTGTAATTACTGGCCGATTGCCGTATTTTTCATCGGGATAATGATAAGAGCTAGCGACGTCGCGCGGTATGGCGTCAGGATTGCGACGTTGCCACTCATGGCGCAGCGCTGCGCCGTGCGCAATAGCTCGTTTGTGCCAGTTGGCGATAAGTGTGGGGACGTTACGCTGCAAATATAGCGCCAAACCGATTTCGCGCGTACGCGGGAATAGCTCGCATTGTTCGTGATAGCGCTTGGTAAGTACTTCGGTTGCATATTGGCGTTCCATTGTTCAAAACTCCTCACGAGTTACGTTGACACCCTCGCGCATCGCGCGCAACAATAAAGCTTGCATATGGTTGCTAGTGGGATAACTGCCGACCGTTTCGCCTTGGCGCTTGCGTGTATCAAGCCATGATACGTGGGCCATGGTCTGGCGGGTATCAGTGTAGCGTGTTATGCGGGCGCTGAGGATGCATTGGATTGTCATAGCTGCCCCCTTTCATCAAGTTGTTTGTCAAAATCGGGCATTTCATCGTCTGTCGTTTCATAGGCGACAATGCGATCAGGTCGCTTAAAGTCGATGCAATCAAGCGAAAGCTCGCCAACGTCGCCCAGGTTCTGATATTCGTCACCGTCGAAAGCGACATAGACGTCGCCCCATTTGACAAACCAATCGGTCACGTCATCCCAAGTCTTACCTTCGGGTAGTTCAATTGTACCGAAAACGCTGCCCGAATAGGTAGCTTCAATTGATACTTTCATGTTTCACCTATCTATGTTGCGGTCAGGTTTAACCGTGTGACCGTGTCACGAGACTTTCACAACAAAGCCGCTGGTGTCACGTTTTGCCTTGTTCCCTTTCGGCGACAAGGCAATCACATGGCCGCGCGGGCCGCGTGGGTCGAGGTGGCGCAAGTCGTGACTGTCGCCATCTGTAACCGTGTAACCGTGCCACGTTGCGGGCTTGTCGCCAGCAAAGACCACCGCGACGTTGACGCCTTGTTCCAGTAGCCGAATGGCCGTTGCGTCGTTTTCTTCGCTGCGGCTAAAGGTTAAGTGATAGTTTGCCGGACGCTTAGCGACACGCGAGAACCTATTCGGATTTTTGGTATAGTCCACAAACTGAATATCCGGGAACAAATCAAAGAGCGTGCGCCCCTTGCCGTCGCGAATATATTCCCAACTTATGTCCGTGCTGCCGTTCATGCGCACGCAGAGCGTCTTGCCCTTGCGCTTAGCGTTGCGGAGCTCGGCATTAATCGCCCGCACAACGTCGGCCATATAGGCGTGTCGTTCACGCATAAACCGGCGCGCCTTGGCGATGCGTGATTGCAGCACGCTCGGGTAATACGTAGCTGCGCCGCTATGGGCGCCAAGGCAAAGCGCTTTACAACCCGTAGAAAGGAATGGACAAAGATTGCCAACGCCCGCGAGGTCGGCCGGAGCCATATAGTGAATGGCGTTCAAGTAGCCGTATTTGTCGGCTTTGATAGCTTTCGGGCTATCCGTGCTGAAAATGCGGTTGCGCATGACCTTAGTCCTCCCGCAGAACAAGGCATGGCTTCACATGCTCGGCATCGGGATGCTTTGCATAGAGCGCGTCAATCGCCGCAGAGCGGACTTGCGCAGCGTCATCAACGGTAACCGTGACAACGTCAAAATGCGTTGACAGTGTTGTGCAAGCCGGGAAGTTTCCCGCAATGCGGTAGCCGCATTTCACGCGATATGTTTTCATCGGGCGTTCCTATCAGGGTATTAGGGTTGAACTGATTGCAGTAGAGCACGAAAGACCAAGGCGCGCCAGTGTAACCGTGCGCCTTGGTTACTGGTTAGTTAGCGTGCTCCTGATGTTGGTAACGGGATATATGGGCCGCCGAACGACGAACGCACCACAGACACAGTTTCGCGAACAACGTAGGGGCTTGTAATACTGCATCCGTAGTTTTGCTCTCGCGCGGCCCATCTGGCAAAGCGCTTATTAGGCGCGTCAACATATTCTACTGCGACGCGGTTGCCATAGTAGAAGGTAACTTTCCAGGTTTTAACCTGTGGGATGTTGCGGGACATATCGCCTTCCTATTTTAATAGGGTTGCTCGAACTGTACGCCATGGACCTGTGCCGAGTAAATCGTAAGCGCTAACGGGATGCCGAGAACCTTATCCAATAGCTGCATATAAGCGGCTACGAATTTAGGACCGTGGCCATCGCCGTTGTGATCATGGTCCATGGTCAAGCTATGGGCCAACTCGTGCAAAATAATCCAGGCAGGCGTTGCTTCGCGTATTTCGATGTAAGGCCGGCAACCGCGTGCAACGGCAGTCTTGATCCGCTTACTGATCAGTTCCGCACGCGGTGCGCCGATCTTGCCCAACGATAGCCATACGCCATCGATGAACATTTGCGCGCGATCAAACGTCACTGTGACGTTTGTACGTGGGAGGATAACTTGATCCTCCCACGCATAGACGCGCGACTTTTGAAAGTCGCGACACATTAGGACAAGTATCCCGACACGTTGCCATTGCCACCAATCGGCCGATTGAGATTGACACGGTTTCCCGCTTCGCGGCCATGATGGTAGGCGCCGTGATTGCCGATCCGGGCGCTTGATGTGACAGTTCGCAACTTTACGCCGGTCTTTTTAAATTCTTCTTGGATCAATTGACCCTTAAGAACCATAAGGGCCGTTCCCGTGCTTCCGCTCGCGTGCTGGCGTTCAGCCATAGCTTCGTCATTTTCTTTGCGCATCGCCCGCAACCGTTCGGCAATACGCATGGACATGCCGCGCGGGAATGACTTGAGCGCGCTCCGCTTCTGGCCGCCGGTCAACGCCCGATATTCTTCCGTCGTTTGGTAGGCTTTGGTTTCGCCAGCAATGCCGTGCTTGATCACATCAAACAAGTAGCGCAGCGCGTCGGCATCATGCTCCTGCACAAAAAAGGCATAATAGACTTGACGCTGATAACCCTTGTCCGTTCTCTTGTAGTCCGTGCCGAACCATGCCCGGCCGCTAAAGAACGCGGCCAGACTAGGCACGGCCCAATCCATAGGACCGCGTTGCGAACCATCAACCGGAATGGTGACGGTAACGCACGGGCTCTCACGAACGTCGCACTCGTCCATGGACAGATTGTAGGATTTGAGCAAGCGACCCACCATGGCCATAGCGGCCATGGCTTCCGCTTCCGTGCAACCGTTATCCGTGGTCTTGCTGGCAAGGGCACGGATTTTGGCTTTAATTCTCGACAACTCTTCATTCATGGTCTTGATCCTATCAAAGGGTTAAGGGTTGAACGTCTAGCCGCGTGCCTCGATGGACTACCTTGCCGCGCGGCGCGACACTCCGAAAGGGTTAGAAGCCGTTTTCTAGCACGTCAATAGCTTGCTCTGCGAGCTCCATGGCGCGCGTTGCCGCCATGTTGTCGGTCCCGCGTGTATGCTCTATCAGGACCGCGATATGCTCGCGAAGCTTGGCAAGGTAGTCTTGTGCCTGTTCGATGTTTTGGTAAACGTCGCTTTTCATCTGGGTTGCTCCTATCGTTTAACGGTTTGATGGTGTCGTGGGGCTAGTTCCCACAGTTAGCCTTGTCCCACGTCTCGCCGGTAATCTGCGCACCATGGGTCAAGCGGCCATTCTGCGAGCCGGGACAAGAGCAAGCGGCGACAAGGTAGCCGCCATGATCATCCGGCATGATCAAGCCCCTATGAGCTTTGCCGGATTTGCGAAACGCAACCTGCTTGGGCTTGCGGTCAATCTCGTCACAAGCAGCAAGAAATCGGCTGACAGACAGCGAACCATCCGGCAACCGGATGGCGTCGCGTGATATGCTAGAATATTTTCCCATAGGACACTCCGAAAGGGTTAGTAGGAACCGGGGCGATTAAAACCGTTCCAGTCAATCGAGGGCGTGTCGTCGGGCGTGTCTTGCGTCTCGTTGTTGTCGCAATGGAACACACGCTGCCCGTTGTCGTCATCCCATGCGGATACGTACTCCACCGAACGCATGCGAGCATAGTGCAAGCATGCCTTGTGAACGTCGTCGATAGTCCCGACAAACGTCGTCTCTTGCGGCATGTCATCGGCGGCAAGGTCACAAATTTCGAGGGTAAAGGTTCGCTCGATTGCCATTGGTTTGCTCCTATCAAAGCAATACCCAACATACGCCACTCGGCGAGGATGGCAAGCGCAAACCAAATGGCACGGTTAGCAAACGGTTAAACGGTCACCCGGTCGGGCCTCACTAGGCATCGCCATTGCGGCACGGTGACCGTGTGACCGTTGACCAGGGGAAGTTCCATAGTGGGGGTTGACCGTGTAACCGTGTGCCCGGGCGCGGCTTGGCGGCAACGGCCATTGGGCAGCATTGTGTGATAATGTGCAAAATCGGCAGACACATAAATTCATCAATCAGATCAAGGGGCGGGGAGATAATGTGCTATATACTATACTTTTAAAGAAAGAAAGTAATATGACTTTTTCTGTTTCTGAGTTCCCTCTTAACCCCGCCTTAACCTTCTAAGGGCTCCCTCCCTCTACTCTCTACCCCAAAACAGCGGCACAAAGCGCACATTGCTAATTCTCTAGTATTGTCAACGGTTTAAATGTCCCACGGTTAAAAGCACATTGCTGCGCATTAGTGTGCACATTGCCACTGCGGCTAACGGTCACACGGTTACAGTGTGTCACCGTGTCACAGTGTATTAATGCGAGCATAGAATTGATCACATTTTTGTGATCGCTGTTCGGGGGAGGGGTGCGACGCTGCGCCGCAGCTGACAGGGGTTGACCGTGTCACCGTGTCATGGAGGGGCGAGCCCTCCCCCCATGCTGGACAGGCGGTGGGGTGTTGTATGGTGCAAAAGAGGGCCCCTGAAAATACCGGTGACCCCAAATTGACTTTTTAACCTTTTGTTAAGCTCTGTCAGAAAACCGCGTAACTATTTTGCCACAGATTGACGGTTGACCACGCTGCCGGTTCGCTGCATATTTCACCCAAGCTGGCCACTGTGGCTCACGCGCGGGGAGGCTGTGATCAGGCCGATGAGCCGCAAGGGGGCGAGAGTGGGGGCGACTGCCCTGCCCGGCCGCTGATGGACGGTCGACTCCGTCTCCCGCAAGGGACCGTGGAGGCATCGTAAGTCGGAACGGTAGGGATCTGGGGGCCACGCCACGGGGTGACCCTCGAAAGGGTGTCGGTTAACCACCGGCGCCCTTTCTTGTTGACGGTCGCACGGTCACACGGTATCACCTCACGCACCTCGGAGAAATTGACTGGCATCACCAGTTAGAGGAACCGGGGAGCCAGCGGTCGCCGGTGCGCTAGGGGGCTGTCAACCCCAATGCCGGTGAAGAGTTGACAGCTTCAGACGGGGATTAACGGCGCGCCCGTTCGACCGTTTATCAGGAGCAAGCAGCGTATGAAGCGCAGGTTCATCAAGGTCAGCTCCGACGGCAATTACATCTGGGCGGTCGCCGACGACGGCACTGCCTGGTACAAGATGTTCAGCTATGAGCGCTGGCAGCAGCTCCCGCCGCTGCCCGATCGCGCGCCGACGCAGGATCGCGAGCCGACGCCCGACGAGCTGCGCCGTGATTACGAGCGCGACCGATGATCGACGAAGCCGAGCCGCTCTACCATGATCCGCACTGGGACCGCACCGCGCGCGAGCTGTTGGCGCCGTTCCGTGGCAATCTGGATCTCGAAGTCAGCGACTGGGACGGGATCGAGCTTGGACCCGAGCGCGTCGAAGAGCTGATCCAGGCGATCATCGTCGCGCTGAGCGAGAGCTACCTCAACGGTTACAGTGATGGCGGCCTCAATGCCACTCTGGATGACCGGGGCGGCGATTAACCGGGAATTAGTTAACCGTTCGTAAGATCCTGGCTCGGTGAGGATGGACGGGCCTATGGGAACGCAGAACGTCGGCCAGAAGAGCGTACGGATCATCAGCGGCACGGGCACGCGGGGCGTCCAGCAGATCAATATCACCGGCGCGAGCGGCGGGGCGAACTGGCCGCAATGGAAACAGCTCACCGCCGCCCAGTTCGCTGCCGGTCCCACCGGATCGTTCTCGACCTACCAGGCGATGAATACCGGCGCCACCGGGCCATTCAAGCGGGTGCAGATCGTCGGCTATCTGGGGCCGAGCTGATGTGGATCTGGATCATCGCGGTCCTCGTCGTGGTCGCCATCACCGTCTATCTGGGCTACCTAATCGACTAGCTTGACAAACTGCGTCGATATGTCATCTTGACATGACACGGAGAGCCCCATGGACCGTCGCGCGTTCTTCAAGACCCTGGCCGGAGCCGGCGCCTTCGCGGCGCTCCCCGCAGCCGCCTTTGCCAGTACCCCGGTGCCGCATCTATACATGGCGGAGTCGATCGAGTCGACCCTGCAACATCCGTTTGGGCCGCTTGAGATCGAGACTTGGCGCCACACCGGCGACCCCGAATACAAGCTGCGCGCGTTGTACCTGAAGGACACAGACTACAACACGCGCCATGCGGAAGTGACGCAACACTACAAGGCATGGAAGGGCCGGCCGCATGGCTAAGACGGACAAAGAGGTCGTGCTCGAACAGCTGGCGATCATGGAAAACACCATCGACGATCTGCTCAAGCACATGTGGGACGGCGAGGGTATCGACGTTACTTGGCTGGGCGTGGCCCGCCGCAAATTTACCGACGCCTTCGCGTCTTGGCGCCGGGCGATCACCAAAGGGGATGCATGATGAAAGTGCTCAAGTGGCTGGGAATTATTCTGCTCGCCGGCGTGCTCGGCTGGACTGCCGGCATGGCGGTCCATAGCGCCTATGCCAAAGGCCACGACGACGGCGGCATGACGATCAAGCCGCGCGGCCCTGGTGGCCCGCCGGTTGTGGTGCCCGATAACCCGGACCAAGAGCCGGGCCCGCGCTGGAAAATCGTGGTGACGATGGAAGGTCCGCCCGGTAAGGAGGAGCTGGTCTACGGCAACAAGGAAGAGGGCATCCACTGGTTCGTGTCTAAGGACGAGTGCGAGAAGGCGATCAAGAGTGAGCCTAAGCTGGCGCAGGGTTTGAAGTTGCTGCACCAGCAAGCCACGGCCTCGAAGATGCCGATCGAAATCACGGTCGCGTGCAAGCCGGACAATAGCATCTAATTAACCCCTGCGCGGTAGACTCGCGTGGGGGTCAGGGCTGTAAGCCGATCGGAAGCGCAAGCATTCCAAGGGGGGATCGCCTGACCTGACCTCCACTTCTGTCCCAAATATGTATACAAATTTGGGACATATGGCGGGGTCCCTGTTGCGATACAGGGGGCATGATCTGCGGGAGTGCAAGACCTCTCCCCCTGCCCCACAATCCCAAGGAGGGATATCATGGACGAAGACAAAAAGGTCGAGAAGGAGTTTGATCTGCCCAAAGAGGCTGACAAGAAGGATGACCAAAGCAACGGACCAGGCCGTCACGAGGATGGCGAGCGGTTCCGGCACCGGCGCGACGAAGAGCGTCGCCGGCATGAGCATCCACACGAGCACCCAAAAGGGTAGCTTAAAGGTTATGGCGGGGGATGAGATCTCCCCCGCCCACCATGCGAGATCTCGATGCGGATCAAACCCGGCAAGCCAAGCACCCGCAGTTACATCAAAGGCGGCGTTGTCAAGTCGCTGGCGGACCAGGAAGAGGACCGCCGCAAGCAGTATGCCGACCAGGCGCGCAGCAATATCGAGGGGTCCATGAAGAACATGGGCACGGTTGAAGACCCCGATCTTTCTGGCGGCTGGGGGACACACGAGCACGAGAACTGGCCCTATACCCCGGAAGACGAATACGACCCCACCCCGGGTCGGCGCTCTTGACAACTTAACCATTTATCAACTATTCTTCACGAAGAATTGACGGGTTCGTGAAGGAACCCGCTATGTTGGATACCCCCTTGCCCGTGGGCTATGATCAGATTGCTACCCGCCTCGCTAATGAAGGAATCCCGGTCAATGTCATTGCCCGAGGACTCGAAGTACCCGCCGCCGATGTGCGTTTGTCCCTTGACGACGCGCTCGCCAGCGGACGTATTACGGAGATGCCGGCGGCTGACTGGCCACCTACTGCGCGGCGAGCGGATCATTTGCCGCCGCACATTGCAGCTGCACGAGACTCTGACCTTGTCACTTCCTTCATGCGAGCCTTCAAGCTCCCCAAGCTCCTAGCGTCTTTTCTCCTGGTCTTAGTGCGGCGTGAAGAAGCCGACAAGACCACACTTCATCGCGTGATCGAGACCCAGCGCGCCCAGCGCGCCAACCGACCAGATGATCCCGAGGAGACCGACCCGAAGATGGTCGACGTGGTGATTTGCAATCTGCGCAAGAAACTTAAACCTTTTGGCGTCACCATCCATACCTTGTGGGGGCACGGGTATTTCCTGGACGCCGCGGGACGCCAGTCTGCGCTCTCGCTGGTGGAAAGGGAAATCGAGCATGTCCGAATCGCGGCCAACGACAACATCCCCGCTGGAAAAGCCACCATTGTTCGAGCGGCCTGAAACCGAACTCGACACTGCCGTTCTCGCCCACCACCTGCGCCAAGACATCTCCGCTCAAAGCTTCACCTCGCTGGTTACCGCCACCTACCTGGTGGCGCTGGCGGCACGCGATCGCAAGCTGACGAGAGAGTATTTTGACGAAGTTCTGGTAACGACATTTAACTTTCACAACCGCTTGGTGCGGATTGCCGAGTTGAATACCATGCTGGAGAACCTCGACGCCGGTAAAGGCTTCTCGACGAGCGAACTCAAGGATGAGGTCGAGCGCCACATGGAGATCGCGCTCCGCCACCAGGCCAAGCTGTTGCTCACCCTGAAGCTGTTCGAGGAGATGCGCTCCCCGGAGGATCCAATATCATGATTAGCATCAGTGAAGCCGCATCGATCGTCGTGGCGTTGGCTTCGGTCACCGCCGCCGTGGTCTCGATCCGCAATATGAAGAGCATCCAGCAGGTGCATGTTTCGATCAATAGTCGCATGGATGCGTTACTGAAGTCTAGCGGCATTGCTGAGTTTTCTAAAGGTTTGGAACAAGGTCGCACTGAGACCAAGCCATGATGCTACCGCAAAGCTCTACCAATGACGCATCATCGGCATTTGTTGTGGTTGGAACTTGGATCGGTTCGCTATTCGGCTATTTGCCGATCGCCGCCGCAGTCTTGGTATCCTTTGTTGGTTTTGTTTACTACGTCTTAATGATCACGTCGCACCCGACGATTACCACCCGGCTTCGTGACCGGCGGGAGCGCCGGATTATCACATTGAAGATGAAGCTGCTGCGGGAACAGATTTCCATGGCGCAGAACGCGAACGGCGATCATGAGTTTTGGGAGACCATTATCAAAGATAGCCAGCGCACTCTGGCGTCGCTGCAAGAGCACCACGAGCACCGCGACTTGCGCCACCGTGAGGAAGTTGTGGTCGCGCGCGAACACGCGCTTAACCACCGCGAGGGTGAATTGCGGCGGCGAGAATCGGCGAAATGAGACACCCCTATCTGATCATTCTCTATGCTGTCTTACTGCACTTAACCTGGTGCGCGGCGCTCCTGTATGACTCCGCCGCTGGACGCGCGACCGCAGTGCATACGCTGCTGGACTACGTCTCACCGACCGTGGCGGCAGGGATTTATTTTGCCGTCGCTGGCTGCGCGCTCCTGGGGTTCTTTTGTAGGAGAGTGGCCACGCCCTATTACCTGCTGCCGCAACAGGCCATCATGATGATCAGCGCTGGCGGGGCGTTACAGGCGATGTGGCTTGGCCAGTTTGCCGACGGGGTCCAACGGTCGCACGCCTTCCTCGTTGCCGACCAGGCCCCGGCGGTGATTGGCGCCTTTTTGCATAGCCTAGCGATCTTGATCTTTTTGCGAGAATCCTGATGGCCACCGCATCAGTACCGATCCTGTTCGGAAGTCTGACGATCATGACGGCAACAGCCTGTCTGACGACTTTTGCGCTGCCGTACCAATCCCCCTGGGCCAAGGCCGTCGCCGCGATTGCGTTCGTCGGGGCCCTGGGGGCCCTGATATGGAACCTGGTGGATCCAACAGGGTTTCCTTAGGGGTTTCCGCTATATTGTGGGGCCCAAGGGGGCTCTCATGATTGGACTAGCGGTATCATTCCTGTGGTTGTTGATCGGCGTCATCATCCTCGCGGGAATTATCTTCTTGGTGTTGTATGGGCTGAAGACCATCGCTGGCATCCCGATCCCGGGTCGGATCGAGCAGGCCGTGTGGTTCATCTTCTTCATCCTCGTGCTTATCTACGTCTTGACCACGCTTGCCGGTGGCAGCGGGTTTGGCGTGCATTTTCGCTAACTGAAATGACCTCGCCGAACCGTTACCCACGCCGTCCGCCACAGAAACCTCTGTCGTTCGGCGACTGGATCGTCTTTGTCTTCTTTTGTGCCGTGATCGCCGGGATTGCCTGGTTTATCACCGCGTCATCGGCCTGCCTGTGGCCGGGAAAATGACTGGGCCAACCGGGCAGGTGTTGACGGCCCACGCGGCGACGCCGGGCCGGCATCCGGCTGAGCCGGGCGCGGTCAAGTCCACCCCGCCGCGGTGACCTTCTGCGCCCGCCGGCGCTTTCGTCCCCACAGATAGTCATGCACATACGGCAGCATGCCGCCATGCACCACCATGCACACGTATTGCAGGCAGTCGGCTATGTGCGAGTAGCCTTCCGGCTCGTTTTTGTCCGGCTTCGGCTTGAGCGCGCCTTCCTTCGTGCGAGCGTAGCGGTATCCACCTCCAAGCGCACGACATAGTTTCGGACAGCCTTGCCGACTGATAATGAGAGTAGGTCCACCGTTCGTTTGGCGTGAGAGCAGAGCTTCAACGGATCGGATCCGGGGCTCGATGTCATTTCCTGGTGCAGGAATCGCTGCAAATCCGAGACGCTTGAGAGCATCAAAGCAACTTTCCTCAGCAATGTTACTCTTTGCGACACCGGCAGGGTCGCCCACCATGGCAACTTTGAGCCCTTGGTACTTCGACTGTAGGAGCCGTGGCCGGAGATTTTGCCAGACATGTTTTTCTAACCCGATGTTATCCGCTTTGACTTCCTCATGGACCAACAAACGACCCATGTGATCGACTTGACAAATGAGCGACCACGGATTTCGGCCGAAATCTTGACCCACGTAGATGGGATAACCCGGGATGACGAGCGTGTCGTCGACAGTGTGAAAGTCAGCCCGATAGGACTCCTTGAACACAGCCGCGCCGGAGGGATCGTTACCGTAATTGGCGTATACATACCGATTGACATAGTCGTGGGTCTCTCCGTAAGTGGCGACGATGTTCTCGTAGTATTTACGCCCCTGGTCGATGCGCGGCTTGCAATTAAGAGGGAATTTCACGGTCTCAGCGTTTTGCAGGAGCCAGTTCAGGTTCTCGGCGCCGCCGGTCTGGTTGCCATGGCGATCGAAGGTCGGATAGTCCATGCCCGAGGGCTGCTTGAAGAACTGCCAGTTGGCAACTTCACCTTGTTTGCATTTTTCCATGAACTCCCACCAGGGCGACATCTCGACAGGCATGTTGGTGTCTGCTACGATGCCGAACCATGAAGGAACCCCACGCTGCCCACTTGGATAACGGCCGATACGTCCTTGAACGTGTCCGAGAATGTCTATGTTCATCTCAATGCACTCGGACAGGAATGCTCCGGTTAATTGCATTGATAGAAGCCGAGCTTTATCCTCCGCATCCTCCAGCGGCAGAAACACCCACTCCGAAATGATATCGTTGAATTTCACATGGTAGGTCGATTCACTAACTTTCCAGGCCCCAAGACGGCTAAGCCACTGATCACAATCTTTGAGGACGGTAGCTTTGAGCTGCATGAGGGTCTGCCGACAGAGCGCGAAGCGAGTGTAGCGTATGCCATCCGGTGCCTTGGCCTGCTCAGCCGCACGGCGCAGCAATTCCATGATCACGCCAGTCGTTTTACCGGAGCCTATTGGTCCAGCGATGATACGGCCGAATGAATCGGAGCGGGCGAACTCGGCCACCGTCGGCGGGGCAATATATTCGAGTAGCTCGGGGGCGAGATCACTCATAACGCGGTGACCCGCAGGTACTCGATCGCCGCCGCTAAGACGCTAGGCTTTTCTTGGAAGAGTCCGATTGCGGTATTGCAGGCGCGGCAAAGCAGCCCGCGCACCACCTTAGTGCCTTTGAGGTGGTCGACGTGGAGTTTGCCGTGCTGTTCGAGTTGTGCCGGTCGCTGGCAGATCTTGCAGCAATGTTCCTGTCCCTCCGCCATTTTCTGATATTCGGCTTCGGTTAACCCATACCGGTAGAGCAGATTATATGCTCTGAGGTGCGCGCGGTTTTCTGCGCGCCAGCGTCGCGTACGTTCAAGGTATTGTGGGTTTTTCTTCCGCCACTTGCGTAGATATTCGCGCCGCTTTTCAGACGCTGACATCTGGATTGTTCTCCAGTGCCGGCAGCGGCTCGGTGTCGATCTGCTTGGGGCTTTCGGATTGCAGGCTCACTTTGTGGGAGCCGAAGTCGATGCGGATGGCGAAGCCGCCGCCCTGCTGCGCTTGATTCTGCGGCGCCGGCGCGGCGATGCCACCCAGCTCCTTGAACAGCTTGGCCGCGGCCACCGCGTCGGCGAGCCCGCTGGCGCGCGAGCCCATGCGGTCGGCTAAGACCGGCAGGTTCTCTTCCAGCGCCATCAGCGCCGAGGCGGCCACCCGCTTCTGCGTCGAAGCCAGCGACTGCCACTCCTTGGTGTAATCGGCTAAGACCCGCTGAAAAAACGGGTTGGCGAGGATCTTTGCAAAGATCTCCGGGTCGATGTCGTAGCGCGTGATGATCTGTTCTGGCGTGAAGGTCTCGGTCGCCAGCTCGCGCGCGATGCGGGTCAACAGGGCCGGCTCGTACATGCCCGGAACGGGCGGGGGGGCCTCACTCACAAGAAATCTCCTAGCACAATGCGACATGGGGTCGCAAGTGCTAAGGGATCGTTAACATCTGCGTGACAGTGTGGGGCAGTCTTTTGGAACGGTCCCACATGGCAGACACTCTCGGCCAGTCCGGCGTCTTACAGGTTATCCCGCCGGCGGCGCTGGAACAGCAGCTCGCCCAGCAGGCGCAGGACAAGGCCGCGGCCCAGGACGCCGCCCAGCAAGGCGGTCAAGTGCCGGAGATGCTGGCCGGCTATATCCAGGGCCGCTGGGAGATCTTCCGCAACCACCGCAACACGTCGGCCGGCTGGTCGGAGCTATTGCTCAAGGCGCTGCGCACCTTCAACGGCCAGTACGATGCCACCAAGCTCAACGAGATCCGCAAATTCGGCGGTAGCGAGATCTTTCTCCGCCTGGTGGCGCAGAAGTGCCGCGCCGCCACGTCACTCTTGCGCGATATCTATCTCGGCCCCGACCGCGCCTGGTCGGTGAAGCCGCCGGCCAGTCCCGACCCGCCGGACGTGATCGTGCAGAAAATCAACGAGCTGCTCATGCACGAGCGGCAAATCGTGACCCAGCAGACCGGGCAGCCGCCGTCGACCGCTGACGAGACCTCTCGCCGCATCGCGCTGATGGAATCGGCCATGGACGCCGCCAAGAAACAAGCGGCCGACCAGGCCAAGATTGCCGAGGACAAGATCGAGGACATTCTCCAGCAGGGGGGCTTCTACATTGCGCTGGCTGATTTCCTGGTGCAGATCTGCATTTTCCCGTTCAGCTGCATCGTCGGACCGGAAGTCAAGATCCTGCCCGAACTGCAATGGCCACCTGGCGGCGGACCGCCTGCGGTCAAACGGGTACCCAAGCTCACCTGGCGCAGTCCTTCGCCCTTCGACCTGTGGTGGACTCCCGGAATAAGTCGCATCGAGGATGCTGAAATAATCGAACGAGTACGCATGACCCGGGCCGAGTTGAATGATCTGCTCGATCTGCCTGGCTATAATCACGCCGCAGTTCGCGAAGTCCTACAACATTATGGGCAAGGAGGATATTACGACAATTGGGACACCACAGACGCAGAGCGGGCGATTCTGGAGAACAAGGAGAATCCGGCATGGAATCGTTCTGGCCTGATTGACGTGATGCTCTATAACGGCCCGGTGCAGGGGCAGATGCTGGCCCAGTACGGTATCGAGGTTGAAGACCCGTTGCGCGACTACTTCGTGCAGGCTTGGAAGATCGGCCCGCACATCATCAAGTGCCATCTATCACCGAGCCCGCGGCAGCGCCACCCCTATTTTATCACCGCCTTTGAGAACGTGCCCAACGCCGTGCTCGGCCATGGTCTCACTGACATCCTCGAAGACCTTCAGGAGATCATCAATGGGACTGTTCGCGCTGTGGTTAACAATGTTAGCATTGCTTCTGGACCCCAGGTTACCGTTCGCGATGATCGACTGTCACCTGACGAAACCGGAGAGGAAATGTACCCATGGAAACGGTGGCACGTCCGCTCCGATCCTCTGAGTTCGACCAGCGAGGACCCGATCAGCTTCTTCATGCCGACCAGCAATGCGCAGGACATGTTGATGGTGTTCGACAAGTTCGCGGCGATGGCCGACGATGTTTCTGCCATACCCAAATATATTGGGGGTCAGGCGGGCAGTGGTGGCGCCGGGCGAACTGCCAGTGGGCTTGCCATGCTGATGGGAAATGCGTCGAAGATCTTGCAGACGGTGGCGGCGAATATCGACCGCGACGTGATGCAGCCGGCGCTGATCCAGCTGGCTGATTTAATCCTTTTGACAGACGAGACCGGCATCCTCACCGGTGAAGAGAAAATCACCGTGCAGGGGGTGCAAGTTGCTGTCCAGCGTGAAACATTTCGGCAGCGCCAGATCGAGTATCTACAGGCCACCAACAACCCCGTGGATAACCATATTATGGGGATTAAAGGTCGCGGCGTTGTGCTTCGCGCTGTTGCTTCAGATATTGGCCTCCCTGGCGAACAGGTCATTCCAGCGCAAAAGCAGCTCGAACAAATGGACGCCCAGGCCAACGCCCCGCCACCCCCGGTCAACCCACAGTCCATCACCGAAGCGATGAACAAGGGAGTCGCCGCTGGCGTGCAGCGGGTAATCACCGAGCTCACCGCTGGCCAACTGGCGATGCTCGAAGGCATGCCGGAAGGGATGCCGACCCATATCGGCACGCCCGCCGGACAGCCCGGCATGCCAATGCCGCCGCAGCCAGGCCAGCCTGGTGGACCGCCGGGAATGTCGCCGCCGGTGCCGGGCGCGCATATCAATCTACCGCAAGCTTCTGCGCAGGCCCAGGGCATGCGTACCGCGCCGGCCGCGGCTGCGGGTGGACCGCAGCTCGCCAACAGTGTAAGCAACACCCCGGGGCCAGGCGCCAAGATTTCTCCGGGGCCGGGATGATCCGCATTGGGCGTGTCAACAATGCCCCCGAGCGCAAGGGTGGACCATGTCACGGGTGTATGGCGGTCCGTGCGGTGATCAGTCGTGTTATCGCGGCACCGCGGGTTCTGGCGGCCCGGGTGGCGCCATGGTCTACAAGGACGGGCCATGTCAAGCCCCCGACTGCCAGTGGCCCTGGCAAACCTTCCACAACGGGGAATGGATAACGGTGCGCGCGGCGCAGCCGGTCAACCCGGCTGATCCTGGACCACATGTTCGTCGCTTACCGCCGCGGCCGCACTACACCGACAACCCGACTCCACCGATCGTCGACGCAGGCAAGGAAGCAAGGCTATGGCTGAAATTGGTGAACCAGAAAAACGCCGGGTGCTGATCCCCGCCGAGGTGCCAGCAGCACCGATGACCCCGGACAGCCCGCTGTGGACTGAGCCGACCATCCCCGAGCCTAACCCTGTGGTGCCGGAGAAAGTGCCGGCGTAATGCCGAAAAAAATCATCGTGTCAAGAGCGTTCGCTAAGAAAGTCCGCTCCCGGTTCTATTTCACCGGAATGCCTTGTATTCGTGGGCATACTGTCGAACGCTACACGCTCACCGGCCACTGTACTCAATGCGTTTCTGATCGCAACGCGCGCAGGATACGACGGCATTAACGAGTTTCTAACTCGGCTCCTGTACGGATGGATCCGTACTAGGAGAGCTGCGTGCCGATTACCTCAAGTCAACAGTACGACCGCAACCAGCTAGGGCTGATTCTGGCCCAGGTTGTCGGTGCGTTTGTCACCGGTGTCTCCGGCGCCAGCCCCGGACCTGCTGGTCCGACCGGCGGCACGACTGGCCCCACGGGCCCGGCCGGCAACGCCATGACCGGCCCAACCGGTCCGATCGGCCCGACCGGTCCTGACGGCTCGCAAGGACATCAAGGCCCTCCGGGCCCGACAGGACAGACAGGTGTCACCGGTGCAACAGGCAATACTGGTCCGCAAGGCGCCTTCGGCCCCATTGGTCCGGCTAATTCTGGTACCGGTCCTACTGGACCTACAGGTTCCACCACTGGCCCCACCGGCAATGCCGGCAACACTGGAAGCTCTGGACCTCCGGGCAATACTGGCGCCACCGGCGCCACCGGTTTCCCCGGCTTCGTTGGCCCTACCGGCCCCACGGGTCCCACCGGGATTCGTATGCTTGGACCCGGTGGCACTGGGCTGTTCATCCCGCCCTGGTCGGCTCCGACCGGCTCAGGACTGATTTGGTTCAACCCCAACGCGACTGGCACGGCGCCGGGACAGTATTTCAATAAATTCGTGAGGACTGCCTGATGCCTAGCAGCCAGAGCACCCTCTTTCCCAACGGCCCGATCCCCGAGATCCGCAATCTGGAGTTCAACCAGATGTCGGTTATCCTCAAGCAAGAGGTTGACTGGGTTAATGCGGGCGGCGGCACGGGTGGCAACACTGGCCCCACTGGCCCTACGGGTCCGAGCAATGGTCAACGTGGCCCGACGGGCCCGAACGGGACGCTTACTGGTTCGACCGGCCCTGCTGTTGGGCTGCAAGGACCGGCCGGCCCGACCGGTGTCACCGGGGCCACTGGTGCCCTGGGTCCACAAGGAACACAGGGTAGCGGCGGCGCTACCGGACCGGCTGGCCCTGTTGGCCAGATCGGCCCAGCCAATTCACTCAATGCGACCGGCTTCACCGGCCCGCAGGGGCCAAGCAACGCTCCGCTGGGGCCGTCCGGTCCAGTTGGTCCTTCCGGTGCGACCGGCTTGACGGGTCCTTCTGGTGGTCGCGGCCCCATGGGTCCGACCGGCGGCACGGGCATGACTGGCCCGACCGGCGTGAACTACACGGTCTTCAAGCCGCCGACGAGCGACCCGGGAGTCACCGGCCAGGTGTGGTGGAATACTGACCACCTGCAAGTATCGGGGCTCGCATAATGGCTGGCATCACCTTCGTACCCAATGAGGCCCCGGACAGCTACGACGATCACTCGCTCGGCATCGTGATGATGCAGATCGCGCATGTGATCAACACCAACTCTTTCACGGGCCCGGCTGGCCCCACCGGTGCTACCGGTACCGTGGCCGGCGCTTCTGGCGTCACTGGTCCGATTGGCCCCACGGGTGGCACCAATGTCTATTACACCACAGGTATTACGGGCACGACTGGCTACACCGGCTACTTCTTGGGTTACTATGGTCCAACGGGTCCGGCAGGTGGTCCTCGCGGTGTCACTGGCCCGCAAGGCTACACGGGCATCAATGGACCTCAAGGCCCCACTGGCCCTAACGGTGTCGCCGGCAATACGGGCGCGACTGGCCCGACGGGTCAACAGGGTCCGGTCACGGCCACAGGTCCGACGGGTCCGAGCGGCACGGTCGCAGGCGCCAGCGGCGTCGGTGGTCCGACCGGCATCACTGGACCGACGGGTCGCCAGGGCAATGTTGGCAACACCGGTCTGACCGGTCCGACAGGTCCCACAGGCACCATCCTCTACAACTTCCAAGCCTTCGGCGTCGGCACCGGCGTCTCGGGACAATACTCTCCGTTCCCGGCTGGCGGTTTCACCGGCGCTGGCAACAACTACGGCCAGTTTGGCAACACCGGCCCGTACAACTTCTCCTTCGGCCAGACCGGCGTCTATCGCGCCCAGGGTGGCCCCGTCGGTCCTCCGGGCCCGGTGGCCAACACCGTGCTGATCCTCAACATCGGCCATCGGTGGCACATCCCTGGCGCCATGTACTGCCTGCCGGGCTACGGCACTACGGGCATCTTCCTCGACGAGGGCTTCCCGTTCAAGGGCTCCAGCTAATCTTGACAGGGTAAAGTCAACGTGACATAAGGTCGCGACTGAATCAAAAGGTCGTGATGGCCCCCCGTCTATGCCTGAACATGATCGTCAAGAACGAAGCTTCGCGCATCTTGCGAGCGCTGGACTCGGCGCGCGAGCATATCGTCAGCTTCGCCATTCTGGACACCGGATCGACCGATGGCACGCCAGAGATCATCAAAGAGTGGGCTGAACTACACAATGTACCCGGCGATATCGGTCGGGGACGTTTTGAAACTTTTGCGCAGGCCCGCAACGATGCCCTGGTACTTGCTCGCAAGCGCGACGACTGGGACTATCTGCTTTTGTTTGATGCGGACATGGAGCTGGTGGTCAGTAGCCCCGATTGGCTCTACGGTGTTCTCGCCGAATCCCACGACATGTATCAATGCGCTGGAGCGTTGCATTACCAAAATCGAAGGCTGTTAAGCCGGCATTCCAGCGCCGTCTATGTCACCCCCACGCATGAGTTTCTTGCCGCCCAGACCGGCGGCTGTATCCCTATGGCGAAAGCCTTCTTCATCGACCACGCCGACGGCGCTAACCGCAAAGACAAGTTCATCCGCGATATCAGGATCTTTAAGAAGGCACTCAAAAATGGCGAAGAGCCGAAAGACCGGATCTACTATTACCTTGCACAAAGTTATCGCGATGCCGGCAAGCCTGCTGAAGCAATCAAGTGGTATCAGCGACGTGTCGAGCTTGGTGGATGGCATGAGGAAGTCTGGTCTGCGTATACAAACATCGCTGCATGCCACCGAGACCTGGGTAATATTGGAGAGTTCCTCCGATACAATATTGCTGCATACAATTTCCGACCTAGTCGGAGCGAGAGTCTATACGATGTCGCGAAATTCTTCCGGGAAAAAGGCGAAAACCCCGCGTCGGTGATCTTCTCCGATGCCGGCATGCGCATCCCGCTGTCGACCGACGCGCTGTTCGTCAACGACTACGTCTACAAACAGGGGCTCAAGGATGAATTTTCTATCTCGGCATTCTATGTTCCTGGCCGCTATGACGATGGCTTTCGCGTTTGCGACGAGCTTGCTCTTACGCGAGGTCCATATGGTTTTTCAGCCGCCTTGGCTGACTCCAATCTCCTTCATTACATGCGGTCTCTCGTTGCTGACTGTCCTAGCCTTCGGCTCCAACAAATCGAGTTCGTAGCCGAAGAACACTGGACACCGATGAACCCCAGCGTGTGCGCGCACCGCGGGGAGCTGAAAGCGCTGGTACGCACCGTCAACTACAGGATGGACGAAGATGGCAGATACCTTATCCGATCCACAGATGGCACTGCAAATAGTTCTAATCCTATCAATACTCGCAATTGGCTTGTCCCTCTGGATCGTGACCTCCATTCAATCACACAGATTGAACTTCTTCCAAGAGAACCTCAACCGGTTGAATACCCTCTGGTCATCGGTTTTGAAGACGCGCGAATCTTCGACCACGACAACAACCTCTACATCTCCGCCACCGTCCGACAACGCTGCGCTGATGGACTTGCTGAACAGACGCTTGCACGCATTGGAGGACCATGTGGCGAATCGAGCGAACTCGGTGGATATGCGCGACTGGGTCTTGATGATGTTAAGCCGATGCTTAGGCACCCTCGACTCTATGAGAAAAACTGGATGCCCATCGTCGGCGGCGACGCCATTCGCTTTATGTACCGACCCGGACATGTCGTTGATCAAGCAGGACAAGATGTTGGAACTCAACACGTTCCGCAGCTCCGCACCGATAGTTTCTCCGGGTCCAGTCAACTCATCCGGTTTCGCGACGGCTGGCTCGGCATCATCCACGAAGCCCACGTCTACACCGACCGACCGTGGAAGCGCTACTACTCGCACCGGTTCGTCTTCTACGACCAGCTATTCCGGCTTAGCCGAGTATCGCAACCCTTCTTTTTCAAAGACAAGGTCATCGAGTTTGTGGCCGGTCTCGCCTGGCACCCGGACCCGGAAGACAAAAGGCGGGAAGCCGGGTTCGGCAAAGACCTGATCATCTCGTTCGGGTTCAAAGACTGTGAAGCCTGGTTGGCGCGCGTCGACGCCAACGAGGTCTGGAGATTCGTGTGTCGGGGTCAAGAAGAGCCAAAGTGAGGGTGGTCACGGCCTATGTGCCAATCCAAGGGCACACCCGTACACCGCCGGAATACGGCAAGCTCAGCGAACAGCTCATCGGCGCGCTCGGCGATTTCAAGCCAATTGTATTCCTCGAAGACACCGTCCGCCATTTGTGGATGACGCCGTTCATCGAGAAGCTCGCCGCCAACGGTCACCAGGTGCGGCACTCCGAGGGCGATAACCCACAGAAAAACAGCGTGGAATACCATGCCGTCCAGCACAACAAGTTCGAGTGGCTGGAGCGGGCGCTGAAGCGCGACACCGAGGCCGATGTGTTCATCTGGCTGGATATCGGCGCCATGCGCTTGCCGGGGTTCGACAGTAATACGTTGACAGAGTTCCTGCGCCGGGTTAGAAAAAATGATCTGGCAATACCTGGGTGTTGGGAGAAAAAAGACGTTACGGACTACTATCCGTGCTGGCGGTTCTGCGGCACGCTCTTTGTAGTCCCCCGTCACGATGTCCTTCCACTCAACGCTGCTTTCAAGGCTGTCACCCGGCTCTATACGCGCGCTTCGCGTAACGTGAGCTGGGAAGTGAATGACCTTGCGCGCATGGAATTAGCGAATGTCGGTCCGAAGATCCGGTGGTATCCGGCGGACCATAACGCAACCATGCTCACGGGGTACGGGTCATGAAACACGTTCTAGTTACCGGCGTCGGCGGCTCGATCGGCTGCCATGTTATGGAGCATCTTTTGGTCAATACCGACTGGGAGATTACCGGCATCGACTCGTTTCGGCACAAGGGGCTGAGCGATCGGCTGCACACGAAGATTTACCAATCGCCGCGCGTGCGGATCTTCACCCATGACTTGACCGCGCCGATCTCCGACATCCTGGCCAGCAAGATCGGCGAGGTCGACTACATCATTAATCTAGCAGCGATCAGTGACGTCGATGTGTCACTGGACGACCCGGGCTACGCCATCCGCACCAATACCGAGGTTATGCTCAACATGGGCGCCTATGTGCGGAAGCGGTGGCGCTACGAGCAGCTCAAAGACCGGCCGGTCTTTCTGCACGTCTCCACCGACGAGGTCTACGGGCCCACCGACGGCCGCACCACCCACAAGGAGTGGGACCCGATCGTGCCGTCCAACCCGTACTCGGCCAGCAAAGCCTGCCAGGAAGCCATCGCTATCTCCTATTGGCGCTCCTACGGGCTGCGGCTGATCATCGTCAATATCATGAACAATTTCGGCGAGCGGCAGAGCGGTGGCAAGTTCCCCTGCATTGTCCAGCGCGCCGTGCGCCGAGGGCTGAAGATCATCCTGCACCGGTTCGGAGGTGGCTATGGAAGTCGCTATTATTTGCATTCTCGCAACGCTGCTGACGCTATGCTTTTCCTCCTGCGTAATGTCACTCCTCATATTCATGACCCTGGAACGGTGGACCGACCTGATCGCTACAACATTGTCGGCGACAAACAGATCGACAATAAGCAGTTCGCCAGCTACATCGCCCAAGTCCTCAACAAGCCCCTTATCTCAGAAGACATGGTCGTCACCGACCAACGACCAGGTCACGACGGGCACTATGGGCTTAATGGCGAGAAGCTGGCACGACTGGGATGGAAATCGCCGATGACGTTCGAGCAGAGCATGAAGAAATGTGTGCTCTGGTACGAGGAGAACCCGGAGTGGTTAGACCCCTCTTGATGATATCGACCTGGCAGCCCGACGCGCTGCCGAAGGGGCGGGTTGACAGCCCCAACGATGTGTGCCGCGGGACCTACCTCTATACCTGGGGAGCGTTCCTTGAGCATCGTTTCGTCTTCGACAAGACTCGGCAGTATGAGGAGCTACTGCCCGACGAGCTGCGCTTCGACGTCGACAGCGGTTTGCTGAATACCTCGTTCAAAACAAAACAAGCCATCAAATGGGCTTACGAGAGGAAATACACGCATGTCTGCTATTGCCCGACCGATTGCTACATCATCGTCCCCCGTCTCCTCCGAAATCTCGCCGAGCATGCCGGATCCGCCCACGACTATTGGGGCTTCCATACCTATGATGAGCACCATATTGGCGGAGGGTCTGCGTACGTCCTTTCCCGCCGAGCCATGGAAGCCGTTGCCGCCTTCGATTGCTACCCGGATTATGAGGATCGTTGGGTCGGATCTGCTTGCCGCGCTGCGGGTCTGGCGGCTGTTCACGACGACCGATATCGATCAATCGAGCAGCCATACTTGGCAGGAGCGATCACAACACATCTATCAATTGCTTCGGGAAGGTATGATCCTGAGACCATGCGAAACCTCCACGAAAGAGTCATCAAAGGAGCCACCTACGTGAGCGGGGACACGTTGTGAGCGACATCGGCGTCATCTACATCTGTCGCTTCCCGGACCCGAATTTCCACGAGCGGCTGACCCGGTTCGTCCGCTCCTGGGTGGAGCATCCGCCGGGCACCGACTGCCAGCTCTACGTGACCTTCAAGGAGTTCACCGACCCCAAAGATATGGAGTGGGCCAAGGCGCAGGTGCAGCCGCTTATGCCGGTACACCTGTTCATCGACATGGAGCAGAACGCCTATGGTGGCGGCTGTTTTCTTGAAGCCTGCGACTATGTCAAGGAGCCGCTGATCTGCACCCTGGTGTCGACCACCGAGATCATGCACGACAACTGGCTCGCGCATCTCGCTGCCGCCTACAATATGAATAAAGCCGGCCTCGTCGGCTGTACCGGTAGTAAGGAAGGAGCCTTACATATACGCGATACTGCCATCCTTATTAAACGCAGCCTTTATCAAGGGATTAGTAAGCAGTTTGACTACACCACCTCGAAGGACGGCTATCTCATGTTCGAGCATGGGCCGGATAATTTAACCATCCAGGTGATGCGTGCTGGACTTCCAGTGTTCGTTGTGGAAAAAGAGCGCGTCTACGAGCCGGCCGAGTGGCCGCACACCACCTACCGGGGCAACATGCACAACGTCCTCGTTCACGATCGCGGCGCCCGCGACTTCCAGGATCTTTGATGCCACGCATCGAAATCTGCGTGATCGACCACCGCGACCATGACCATCAACCGGCGGGGTCGATTATTGATACGTGGTATTGGAAGCCCGGCATGCCGCCGGGGACAGAGTACGCCGATTATTGCGCGCTCTGGGAGCGCTGGGAACACCACAACCGCTATCCGCCAGAGCACGCCCCCGAGATCATTGGCTTCTTCGGCTACCGGAAATATTTATATCCCAACCTTCATATCTTTGCGTCGGATGATTGGTTGACGCCAGCGCATGCTCCAAATTGGTGGCAATGCAAAGAAGGTTGGTTCGATGATTACCGGAATTGGCTCTCTAACTATGACGGGGGTTGGTATAAGAGAGAATTGGCCCAATACGACATCCTCCAGGCGGCACCGTTTCCGCTTACCTGCGGTATTCTAAACGATTTCGCCGTATCGCGCTCGCGCAATGACGCCATCACGATTGGTCAAGCTTTTCTCCGAGCTGGTATTTCGGTGCGACGGCATCAAATCTACCCCTACCTCTTCATCACCCGCTGGAGCGTGTTCGACCGCATGATGCGGGAGATAGAGCCGATTCGCTTGCAGCTACACGGTAAATGTCGCGGCGAAGACAGCACCAACGAAGAATACAAAAAACGGCCTATGGCGTATGTCATGGAGCGGGTGTACTCGTTGTGGCTGGAAAACTCTGGCCTTTCCATCAAAGAGATGCCTTTGCTGCATTGCTGGGAGAAACACTGATGAAATATCCACAGACGTTCAAAATCCAACTGGACGCCGAAACCGCCGACCGACTATGCATTGCTGTCTTGCGCGATTGGATGAAAATGTGCGCCCCTGTTAAAAGTAAGCACGCAGACGACATCGCTACAAATAAAGAAATCTACGAAGCATGCAAAACTCTTATTAAGTTCTGGAGCTAACAATGAAAACGATCGAACTGTCAGTGGCTGAGAAGGCGTTGCTGCGCGCAGCAGACTACATTGAGAAGCATGGTTGGTGCCAGCACCGATCCGAGACACCGACGGGTGTTTGCGCTATGAATGCTATCTATTCGGCTACGGCTGGGGAGGATGGCGCTTACGCCGCTGTACGCGAATTAGAGCGGCGGGTTAACCGCAATATTATCAACTGGAACGACAGCCCTCTCCGAACCAAGGAAGAAGTCGTCGCGACTATGCGAGGGGTATCGAGATGAAGTGC
>Ga0068858_100000449_pt1 | contig 43159 bp, 33 predicted proteins | sample KBSSwiS12_FD_66589 | JGI IMG/M metagenome (GOLD analysis project Ga0068858, IMG submission 66589) | Switchgrass rhizosphere microbial communities from Kellogg Biological Station, Michigan, USA - KBS Switchgrass S1-2 | ecosystem: Host-associated > Plants > Roots > Rhizosphere > Soil ...
CCATCAACAAGAAGAGCGCGCCTGTGCGCTCCATCCGCCCGGCTCGCGCGGCAGCCGATGCCCCTCGCAAGTCGGGGAGCATCAGCCCCAAGCACCGCGGCTACCGCGCCGGCGAGGCCGACGCCGGCGAGCGCGAGCCCAAGAAGCGCTGGAGCTCGGACGAGCGCGCCGCCCGCGGCCGCAGTGAGCAGCGCCCGCGCGGCGCCGCAGCGGCCGGCGCCTCCAACTCGGCACGGGTCGGTCGCGAGCGCGTCGAGCGCGCGGCCGACGGTCGTCCCAACTGGGAGCCCAAGCGCGCCTATGACGGCCGTCCGACGCGTTCTGCCGCGCCGCGCACCTCGTCACCCCGTGACGCTCAGCGTGACGAGCGCGGCACCCGCCCGCAGCGTTCGTTCGATGACCGCCCTACGCGCAGCTACGGAGACCGGGATGCCCGTCCCGCCCGCCGCGACGATGACCGTCCGGCACGCAGCTTCGACCGCGACGCCCGTCCTGCGCGCGATGACCGCCCGGCTCGCAGCAGTGACCGTTCGACGGATCGCACCGAGCGTCCGGCACGCAGCTTCGACCGCGATCGGCCCCAGCGCACCGAGCGCCCGGTCCGCGTCGGCGAGGACCGCGCCCGTCGGCCGTTCCGCGACGAGCGCCCCGCTCGCAGCTGGGACGACCGCGCTGCGCACCGCGACACCGCGCCTCGGCGCGACGACCGCCGCGACTCTGCCCCCCGGGCTCCTCACGAGGACGTCGTGCTCGAGCGGCTCACCGCGCAGGCCGTGACGGCCGGCGAGGTCGACGGCATCGGGTTCGCCGACCTGGGCCTCGGCCAGAACATCGTCCGCGTGCTGAGCGAGCTCGGCGCCGAGACGCCGTTCCCGATCCAGGCCGCCACGATCCCCGACGTGCTTGCGGGACGCGACGTGCTCGGCCGCGGCCGCACAGGGTCCGGCAAGACCATCGCCTTCGGCGCCCCGCTGGTCGAGCGTCTGCTCGCCATGAGCGCCGGCGCCGCCAAGGGCACCCGCCGCGAGTTCGGCCGCGCCCCGCGGGCGCTGATCCTCGCCCCGACTCGCGAACTGGCCCTGCAGATCGACCGCACCGTGCAGCCGATCGCGCAGAGCGTCGGCCTGTTCACCACGCAGATCTACGGCGGGGTTCCGTACGCCCGTCAGCTCGGCGCGTTGCAGCGCGGCGTCGACATCGTGATCGGCACCCCCGGTCGCGTCGGCGACCTCGCGGCGCAGGGCAAGCTCGATCTGTCGAAGACCGTCATCACGGTGCTCGACGAGGCCGACCACATGTGCGAGCTCGGATTCGCCGAGCCGGTGCAAGAGATCCTCGACCGCACGGCCGAGGGCGGGCAGAAGCTGCTGTTCTCGGCCACCCTCGACAAGGGCGTCGCCGACATCGTCGAGCGCTACCTGGTCGACCCGGCGGTGTTCGAGGTGGAAGGCGAAGACCAGGCCAGCTCGACCATCGACCACCAGGTGCTGCTGCTCGACCAGCGCGACAAGCAGCAGGTGCTGATCGAGCTCGCGTCCGGTCCCGGCAAGAAGCTCGTCTTCGCGCGCACCCGCGCCTTCGCGGAGCAGCTGGCCGACCTGCTCGATGACGCGGGCATCCGTGCCGAGAGCATCCACGGCGATCTCAACCAGAGCCGCCGCACCCGGGCCCTCGAGAAGTTCACCAGCGGTCGCGTCGACGTGATGGTGGCGACGGATGTTGCGGCACGCGGCATCCACGTCGATGACATCGCCCTGGTGATCCAGGCCGACGCGCCCGACGAGTACAAGGCCTACCTGCACCGCTCGGGCCGGACCGGCCGCGCCGGCAAGGAGGGCACCGTGGTGACCCTCGTTCCGCGCAGTCGTCGCCGCCGCACCGAGGAGCTGCTGGCCCGCGCCGAGATCACGGCCGAGTGGACCAGCGTGGTCCCCGGTGACGCGATCATCGACGAGCTGGCCAACCGCTAGCCGGTGGGCCGCGCGGCTGAGCGCGGCAGATCAGGGGGTCCGTCCACGAATCGTGCACGGACCCCTTCTCATCCGCTGCCACCCGCGCAACGGAGAATGGACGGATGCAGATCAGAGCATTCGACGAGGGCGACACCGACGAGGTGGTCGCCCTCTGGCGTCTCTGCGGACTCACCCGCCCCTGGAACGACCCGCACCGCGACATCCAGCGCAAGCTCGAGGTGCAGCGCGAGCTCTTCCTCGTCGGAGTTGAAGAGGGCAACGGCGCCATCATCGCGAGCATCATGGCCGGCTACGACGGGCACCGAGGCTGGGTGAACTACCTCGCGGTGCATCCGGATGCGCGTGGCGCCGGCCACGGACGCGCTCTGATGACGGAGGTCGAGGAACTGCTCATCGCGCGCGGCTGCCCCAAGGTCAGCCTGCTCGTCCGCGGTGACAACGCTGAGGCACGCGGCTTCTACGAATCGATCGGGTATGGGATCGATGACGTGGTGGCGTTCGGAAAACGGTTGATCGCCGATACGTGACCCGCCGGCAGCGCAGTCATCGACGGCTGAGAACGTCGATGAGCGCTCGCAACGATGAGAGCTGCGAAGAGGGCGCGTCGCCCGCTTCCCCCCAGAAGCGGGCGACGCCACGAGATTCTCCCCCCGGAGATCTCCTGTTGCCGAGGCCCAAGTTATCGGCCTTCTTCTCCCCCACAACAGCACGCTTTGGGGGGCCACCCGAGCGGGGGGCAGACAACTCGTGGGCCGTCGGCCCCGCCCCGTACGCTGGTTGACATGGTCGCCCCCGCCTCTCCCGCCCTCGAGATCCTGCATCGGGTCTTCGGGTACGAGGCCTTCCGCGGGCAACAAGCGGCGATCGTCCAGCGGGTCATCGACGGTGGTGACGCGCTCGTCCTGATGCCCACCGGCGGCGGCAAATCGCTCTGCTACCAGATCCCCGCACTGGTGCGCCCGGGCACGGGCGTGGTGATCTCGCCGCTCATCGCACTGATGCAAGATCAGGTGGATGCGCTGTCCGCCGTCGGTGTGCGTGCCGCATTCCTCAACTCCACCCAAGACCTCGACGAGCGCCGCCGCGTCGAGGCCGCGCTGCTCGCCGGGGAGCTCGACCTCGTCTACCTCGCTCCCGAGCGCCTCAAGCTGAGCTCGACCCTCGACCTGCTCGATCGCGCCCCCGTGTCGCTGTTCGCGATCGACGAGGCGCACTGCGTCTCGCAGTGGGGGCACGACTTCCGGCCCGACTATCTGGCGCTCTCGATCCTTCACGAGCGCTGGCCGGCCGTGCCGCGCATCGCGCTCACCGCGACCGCGACCGAGCAGACCCGGCGCGAGATCGCGGCGCGGCTCGAACTCGGCGAGGCCGAGCTGTTCGTGTCGAGCTTCGACCGGCCGAACATCCAGTACCGCATCGAGCCCAAGGCCCAGCCGCTGGCGCAACTGCTGCAGCTGATCCGCACCGAGCATCCGGGTGATGCGGGCATCGTCTACTGCCTGTCGCGGGCCTCGGTCGAGAAGACCGCTGATGCGCTGGTGGCCGAGGGCGTCGCCGCGCTACCGTATCACGCGGGCCTCGACGCGGCGACCCGCGCGCGCAATCAGTCGCGCTTCCTGCGCGAAGACGGCGTCGTGATGGTGGCGACGATCGCGTTCGGCATGGGCATCGACAAGCCCGACGTGCGCTTCGTGGCCCACCTCGACCTGCCCAAGAGCGTCGAGGGCTACTACCAAGAGACCGGCCGTGCGGGGCGCGACGGGTTGCCATCGACCGCCTGGCTCGCCTACGGCCTGCAAGATGTCGTGCAGCAGCGCCGCATGATCGATGAGAGCGAGGGCGATCTCGCGCACCGCCGCAAGCTCTCGGGTCACCTCGACGCGATGCTGGCGCTCTGCGAGACGATCGAGTGCCGTCGCGTTCAGCTGCTCAACTACTTCGGGCAGCCCTCGGTGGCATGCGGTAACTGCGACACCTGCCTGTCGCCGCCGGAATCGTGGGATGGCACGGTTCCGGCCCAGAAGCTGCTGTCGACCGTGGTGCGGCTGTGGCGCGAGCGGCACCAGCGGTTCGGGGCCGGGCATCTCATCGACATCCTGCTCGGCCGCGAGACCGAGCGGGTGCGCAGCCAGTCACACGCCGAACTGACCACCTTCGGCATCGGCACCGAGCTCAGCGAGCAGGAGTGGCGAGGCGTGGTCCGTCAACTGCTGGCCCAAGGGCTGCTGGGGGTGGCGGCCGACGGCTACGGCACGCTCGTGATCACCGACGCGTCGGCTGCGGTGCTCGATGGATCGCGCACGGTGCTGCTGCGTCGCGAGACCGCGCGTCCGACCCGGGCCGCCAAGTCCAAGGCCGGAGTCGAGCTGCCGGTCGAGGCCCGCCCGTTGTTCGAGCGCCTGCGCGAGTGGCGTGCCGGGGTGGCCCGCGAGCAGGGAGTGCCGGCGTACATCGTGTTCGGCGATGCGACTCTGCGCGGTATCGCCCTGACCAGGCCGTCATCGCTCGAGCAGCTCGGCACGATCTCGGGCGTCGGCGAGAAGAAGCTCGAGAGCTACGGCGAGGGCGTCCTCGGCGTGGTCGCGGGCGAGTCAGCGGCCGCGTGACCGAGATGGTCAGCCCGCTGACCGTCGGTCAGCGCCCATTACCCTGAAGCCATGAGCGACGGGATGCGGGACTGGCCGACCGGCCGCCTGCTGTCCACGGCATCCCGCATGGTCGAGCACGCCTGGCTCGAGGCGCTGACCGCCCTGAGTCTGAGCCATGCCGGCCTCATCGTGTTGCACCTGCTCGAGAGTGGTCCGTCGACCCAAGTTGACCTGGCCGCTCGGGCGCGGGTCGAGGCGCAGACCATGTCACGCACGGTCGAGCGGCTCGAGCGGGAGGGTTTCGTGGAGCGCCGCTCGGATGCCGCAGACCGCCGCCGTCGGCTCGTCGAGCGCACGCCGGCCGGCGCCGAGGTGTTCGGGCGAGCCCGCCGGATCGAGGCGGAGCTGTTTCCCGAGGTGCCCGACCTTCCTGCGCTGCGCGAGGCGCTGCTCGGCATCATCGGTCGCTCGGGCGGCTCGCGCTGGACCGAGGCACCGACGGGCACGCCCGCCCCCGGCACCGAGACGACCTCCGCGACGCCCCCCGATAGTCCAGGCGGCGGTACCGTCGTCACATGACCTTCAACGATGACGCCGACATCAAGGGCGGGCGAGTCAGCAAGCGCGGGCGCAACACCGCCATCGGCGTCGGCGGGGGTGGGCTCGGCCTGGTCGCGATCGTCATCATCAGCCAACTGCTGGGCGTCGACCTCACCGGCCTGGTGGGCGGCACGGGCGGCGGTTCCGACGCGACCGACACCCCGGTCAGCCAGTGCCAGACCGGTTCGCAGGCCAACACCGACATCGACTGCCGCATGCAGGGAGCAGCGACGTCGCTCGACGCCTACTGGAGCGGTCAGGTCAACGGCTACTCTCAGCCGCAGCTGGTGATCTTCGATCAGGCGACCGACACCGCGTGCGGCGGCGCGACCACGGCGGTCGGACCGTTCTACTGCCCGAACGATCAGACGGTCTACATCGACACCGCGTTCTACGACGAGTTGAAGAGCCAGTTCGGCGCGAGTGGCGGCCCGCTGGCGCAGCTCTATGTGATCGCGCACGAGTGGGGTCACCACATCCAGACCATCACCGGGATCATGAGCGACAAGCTCGACCTGCAAGCGACCGGGCCGGCCTCCGACAGCGTGCGCCTCGAACTTCAGGCGGACTGCTTCGCCGGCGCCTGGGTGGGTGCCGCGCAGACCACCAAGGACGAGAACGGCGTGCCGTTCCTGCAGCCGGTGACGAAGAGCGAGATCGCGGATGCACTGAACGCGGCCGCGGCGGTCGGCGACGACCACATCCAGCAGTCGACGCAGGGACAGGTCGACCCCGAGTCGTTCACCCACGGCACCAGCGCCCAGCGCGAGAAGTGGTTCAGCGCCGGGCTCGACGGCGGCCCGCAGTCGTGCGACACCTTCGCCGCGAGCGCCTCGACGCTCTGAGTTACGGGCGGCGACCCAGTCGAACGCCCCACAGCAGGATGCCGGCCATGATGTAGGCGGCTCCGATCAGGATGGCGAGCACGATGTTGCCGATGAACGCGCTGATCACCAGGAGGGCGCCGAGCACGATCAGCACGATCCAGAGCAGGCGGTCGGCTCCCCGGTCGCTGAGCAGCAGGATCGAGGCCACCAGGATCAGCGCCGCGATCGCCAGCAGAACCACCAGGGTGATCGCTCCCCAGCTCCCGCCGACCAGCCAGAGCAGCGCGCTCACGGCCATCAGCGCACCGGCGATCAGGTACAGCCACGGGACCCAGCGCCGCGACCGGGTGCCTCGGAACCCGATCCCGAACAGGATGAAGCCGGCCCCCTCGAGCAGGAGTCCGATCAGCCCCAGCGTTCCCCCGATGGCTGAGCCGGCCAGGCCGACCAGGGCTCCGAGGATGGTCAGAGCCCCTCCGATGATGAAAAGGAGTCCAGCCATCTTCCAGCGCGACCATGTCATGGCCCGAGTCTTGCAGGCCGCTGCGGCCTGAGGAACTCCACACGGCTGCTCTTCAGCTTTTGTAGAATGTGCCCAAGCTGTGCGCGTCGTCCCGGACCCCTGGTCGTGGGCTGTGCACCACGGAACTGCGGCGTTCACGGAGCAGGCGTAGCGTGCGAGGCACGACTTCTCAGGAGTGCATCATGACCGACACCATCGAACGCACCGGCACCGCAGCGGGCTCTGCTCCCCGCGATGCGGAGCTCGTCGATTCCTCCGCGCTCGCCGAGGTGCTCTTCGCCCGTTGGGCCGACGCCCGCAAGCATTCGCGCGAGCTGCTGACGCGCGACGAGTTCCACCAGATCCCCGGCCTGAGCATGGCGGAGCACCGGCTGCGCGCCGCCGCCCAGTTGAAGCGCCTGGTCGAAGAGGGCGTCGTGCACCGCGCATTCCCCAAGAGCCTCGGCGGCGAAGAGGACCACGGCGCCAACATCGCCTCGTTCGAAGAACTGGTCATCGGCGACCCGTCGATGCAGATCAAGTCCGGCGTGCAGTGGGGCCTGTTCGGCGCGGCCGTCATGCACCTGGGCACCCGGCGGGCTCACGAGCAGTTCCTGCCCTCGATCATGAGCCTGGCCACGCCGGGCGTCTTCGCGATGACCGAGACCGGGCACGGGTCGGACGTCGCCGCGATCGGCACCACGGCGACCTTCGACAAGACCGCCGACGAGTTCGTCATCGACACCCCGTTCCGAGCGGCGTGGAAGGACTACCTGGGCAACGCCGCGATCGACGGTCAGGCGGCCGTCGTGTTCGCGCAGTTGATCGTCGACGGCGTGAACCACGGCGTGCACGCGTTCTTCGTCCCGATCCGCGACGGCAAGGAATTCCTGCCCGGCGTCGGCGGCGAAGACGACGGGCTCAAAGGCGGGCTGAACGGAATCGACAACGGGCGCCTGCATTTCAGTGGAGTCCGCATCCCGCGCACCAACCTGCTCAATCGCTACGGCGACGTCGACGAGAACGGTGTCTACAGCTCGCCGATCGCCAGCCCGGGCCGGCGTTTCTTCACCATGGTCGGCACGCTCGTGCAGGGCCGGGTCTCGCTCGACGGGGCGGCGACGGTCGCGAGCAAGCTGGCTCTGACGATCGCCATCCGGTATGCCGATCAGCGCCGCCAGTTCGCCGCCGGCTCCGACGCCAACGAGGTCGTGCTGCTCGACTACCAGCGTCACCAGCGCCGGCTGCTGCCGCGGCTCGCGACCACCTACGCCATGTCGTTCGCGCACGACCAACTGCTCGAGAAGTTCCACGGGGTGTTCTCGGGCGAGCACGACACCGACGAAGACCGTCAAGACCTCGAGACCCTTGCCGCCTCACTCAAGCCCTTCAGCACCTGGTCGGCTCTCGGCACGCTGCAGGAAGCGCGCGAGGCATGCGGCGGAGCCGGCTATCTCGCCGAGAACCGCTTCACCCAGCTCTACGCCGACCTCGACATCTACACGACCTTCGAGGGCGACAACACCGTTCTGCTGCAGCTGGTCGCCAAGCGCCTGCTGACCGACTACGGCCGACGGCTGGCCAAGCCCGATGCCGCGACCATCGCCGCCTACGCCGGCCAGGCCGCGGGCGACGCGGTCAGCCGTTCCGGCCTGCGCGCGCTGGGTCAGCGGATCGCGGACTTCGGATCGACCGCGCGCTCGGTCGGCAACGTGCGCGGCGAGGCCGCACAGCGCCAACTGCTCACCGATCGCGTCGAGACCATGGTGGCGGCGGTCGCCGGACGCCTCAAGAACGCCGGTTCGCTCAGCGAACAGGATGCCGCGGCCCTGTTCAACCAGAACCAGAACGAGCTGATCGAGGCGGCGTACGCCCACGCCGAGCTGCTCGAGTGGGAGGCGTTCAGCGAGCGCCTCGCCACGATCGAGCACGCCGGCAACAAGCAGGTGCTCACCTGGCTGCGCGACCTCTTCGGCTTCACCCTGATCGAGAAGCACCTGGCCTGGTACCTGATCCACGGGCGCCTGTCGGCCACCCGCGCCTCGGCCATCACCGACTACATCGACGATCGGCTGCTGCCCCGGCTGCGCCCGCACGCGGTCGCCCTGACGGACGCCTTCCAGTTCGCCCCCGAGCACCTCCGCGCGCCGATCGCCAGTGGCGCCGAGCGCGAGCGCCAGGACGAGGCGCGCGCCTACTACGCGGCCCAGAAGGCGAGCGGAACGGCTCCGGTCGCCGAGAAGGCTCTCGCCAAGAAGAAGGCGGGCGCCGACAGCTAGGGCGCCCGGCTGGGTCGCGCTACTTGTTCGCGGCCTTCGTCACGGCATCCGTGTTGTTGACGCGCTCGTTGTTGGCCTTCTTGGTGTGCTTGTCGAGGCGCTTCTCTTTGAGGGTCTTGGCTGCCGCCGTCTTCGGGCTGTTCTTGCGTGCTGACTTCTCGCCCATGCGTGTTCCTCTGTTCTGTGCCATCGGAGCCGCGGTGACCCTGTGGGCTGAGACTACGCGCCTGGGCGGCCCAGTCTCCGTATGTAACTAGACATGTACGTACACCAGCGTGTACATTCGTGGCATGGATGCGGTGGTGCAGGCTCTGTCGGACGACAACCGTCGCGCGATCCTCGAGACCCTGCGGCAGGGGCCGGCGACCGTGAACGAGATCGCCGGAAACCTGGCGATCGCCCGGCCCGGGGTCTCCCGTCACCTGCGCATTCTGCGCGAGGCCGGTCTGGTGCAGGTGCGCAAGGATGCGCAGCGGCGGATCTACGCCATCGATCCCGATCCGCTCGCCCAGCTCGACGAGTGGCTCGGCCCGTATCGCGAGCTGTGGACCCACCGCATGGCGGCTCTGCACACCGAGATCGCGCGCGGCAAACGCGCGCGGCGAATGAATGAGGAGGAACAACGATGACCGACGCACTCCAGGTCGATGTGATCGCGGACGGCGATCGCGGCACTGTCCGGTTGGAAGACCGCTTCGACACCGACATCGCGGATGTCTGGTCGGCGATCACCGATCCCGAGCGCACCGCCCGATGGATCGCCGTCGTGACCGGAGACTTCCGGGTCGGCGGCGAGCTGCGGGGCAGCTTCACCAGCAGCTGGGAGGGCACGATGCGCGTCGACGTCTGCGACGCGCCGCACCGGCTGCGACTGCTCTCGGGCACGGGCGACGACCAGACCGTCATGGAGGCGGTGCTCAGCGAAGACGGGGATGGCACGCGGCTGATCGTCGAGGAGCGCGGGCTTCCGATCGCCGATGCGCCCTACCACGCGGCGGGCTGGCACGTGCACCTGCAGGATCTCGACACCGAGCTCGCGCGCGGAACCCGTGATCCGTGGGAGCCGCGGTGGCGCGAACTGCTGCCCGCCTACGGCGTCGTCACCGCCTAGCCCGGCCGGCTCAGCGGAGGACGGCCAGGGCGAGCGTGGCCGGGATGACCGTCACGGGTGCGACCACCAAGCCGAGCAGCAGGTAGCGCGACCAGCGCAGCTCGACGCCGAGCGCCGTCAGGCGCGAATGCCAGAGCAGCGTGGCCAGGGACGCCCAGGGCGTAACCAGCGGTCCGGTGTTCACCCCGATCAACAGGGCCGCGAGGCGCAGCGGTGAGGCGCCCGCTGCGCCGCTCGCGACCGGTTCGAGAGCGAGATAGGCGGGAAGGTTGTCGACGGCGTTGGCGCCCAGCATCCCGCTGAGCGACAGGCGCAGGAGAGCCGCTGGGCTCTCGCCCGAGCCTGCCAGCTGCGCCAGCACGACGGTCAGCCCCAGGGAGTGGGCCGCCTCGACCACCAGAAAGAGGCCGGCCGCGAAGAGCATGAGCTGCCAGGGCAGCAGGCCGAATCGCAGTGCGGCGCGCCGCCGGAACGCAAACGCCGCTGCGAGCACCAGCGCCCCGGCGGTCGCCGGGATCCACACCGGGATGCCGGTGACCAGCAGGGGCAGGATGACGACCAGCACGCCGGCCGCGATCCAGAACAGCGCGCGGTCCTCGGGCGCGCCCGCGGCGGCCGCCTCGAAACGCCGGCGGAAGTCGCGGCGGAACAGGAGATAGAGGGCGGCGCACGGCACCACGATCGAGATCACCGCCGGCACGATCAGCAGCCCGATGAATCGGAGCGGATCCGCGAACCCGAGCGCGTGCAAGGCGAGCAGGTTGGTCAGGTTCGAGACCGGAAGCAGCAGCGACGCGGTATTCGCGAGCCAGACGGTCGTGAGCGCGAAGGGCAACGGGGGCAGCCCGTTGTGGCGAGCGACCAGCACGACGACGGGGGTCAGCAGCACGGCCGTCGTGTCGAGGCTGAGGAACGCCGTGCTCACCACGGCGAGGAGCACCACGAACAGCCAGAGCAGCCACGCCCGGCCACGCGCGGCGCGGGCGGTGCGCTCGGCCACGGCGGCGAAGACGCCGGCCGCGGCGGCCAGTTCGGCCACCACCGTGATCGACACCGCGAACAGCAGGATCGGCCAAACCCGCTCGGCGATGGCCGCGGCATCCGGAAGCGACAGGATGCCGGTGGCGATCGCGAGACCCCCGAGCAGCAGCAGGACTGCTCCGAGGATCGCGAGGCGCACCAGCCCATTGTGCGGGATGTCCCGGTGCCGTTCCGCTTCCTGCGACATGATGAGGGCAGGGCGGCGAAGGCCGCCGCAGACCCGAAGGCCAGACCCGAAGGAACCACCATGCCGATCGGCATCATCGTCGAGAGCGCACCCGGTGAGACGCGCGTCGCTGCGACCCCGTCCACCGTTGCGCAGTTGATCCAGTTGGGCTACGAGGTCGTGGTCGAGAAGGGCGCAGGCGCCGGATCGTCGTTCCCGGATGCCGACTACCACGCCGCGGGCGCCCGGCTCGCCACGAAGAAGGCGGCCTGGTCGTCGGCGATCGTTCTGACCGTCAACGCGCCGACGGATGCCGAGCTGGCCATGCTCTCCCAGGGCGCCGTGCTCATCTCGTGGCTCAGCCCCGGGCTGAATCCGAAGCTGGTCGACAAGCTGGTCAAACTGCCGATCACCGCGCTCGCCGTCGACGCTGTGCCGCGCATCTCTCGCGCCCAGTCGATGGACGTGCTGTCGTCGACGGCGAACATCGCCGGGTACCGCGCGGTCATCGAGGCAGCCAATGCGTTCGGCCGATTCTTCACCGGCCAGGTGACGGCCGCCGGCAAGGTGCCGCCCGCCAAGGTCCTGGTCGCCGGCGTCGGCGTCGCCGGCCTGGCGGCCATCGGTGCCGCGTCGAGCCTGGGCGCGATCGTGCGCGCGACGGATCCGCGCCCCGAAGTGGCCGAGCAGGTCTCGTCGATCGGCGGCAGCTACCTGCCGGTCGAGGTCGGCGAGAAGATGGAATCCTCCGACGGCTACGCCAAGGTCACCAGCGAGGCCTACGACAAGCGCGCCGCCGAGCTCTACTCGGAGCAGGCCCGCGACGTGGACATCATCATCACGACCGCGAACATCCCCGGTCGAGCCGCCCCGAGACTGATCACCAAGGCCGATGTCGCGTCGATGCGGTCCGGCAGTGTCATCGTGGATCTCGCCGCCGGCAACGGCGGCAACGTCGAGGGCACGGTGCCCGGCGAGAAGATCGTCACGCGCAACGGGGTGACCATCATCGGCTACACGGATCTCGCGCGGCGGCTGCCCGCGCAAGCCTCGCAGCTGTACGGCCAGAACCTGGTCAACCTGATGAAGCTGCTCACGCCGGGCAAAGACGGTGCCCTCGTGCTCGATCTCGACGACGTGGTGCAGCGTGCCATCACGGTCGCGCGGAATGGCGAGAAGCTGTGGCCGCCACCGCCGGTCCAGGTGTCGGCAGCGCCGGCCGCCGCGTCCGCCGCTGGGGCCGCGGCCGCGGCCGCCCCTGCCAAGCGACGCGGCATCCCGCGGGCCGCGCGCCTCGCTCTGACGGCGGTCGGCATCCTGGCTCTGTTCGCGATCGTCGCCATCGCGCCAGCGCCGCTTCCGCAGCACATCACGGTGTTCGTGCTGGCGATCGTGGTCGGCTTCTACGTGATCGGCAAGGTGAACCACGCGCTGCACACGCCGCTCATGTCGGTGACCAACGCCATCAGCGGCATCGTCGTGGTCGGCGCCCTCGTGCAGATCGCGGCCGGCGATCCGCTGACGCGTGCGATCTCGGTCGTGGCCGTGCTGCTGACCAGCATCAACATCTTCGGCGGTTTCGCCGTCACCCGCCGCATGCTGCGCATGTTCTCGAAGGGCTGATCCCGTGTTCGATTCCCTCACGACCGCCACGGTCGCCATCGCCGGCGCCGCCTACATCGTCGCGGCTCTGCTGTTCATCCTGAGCCTCGGCGGACTGTCGAAGCACGAGACCGCGCGCACCGGCATCGTCTACGGCATCATCGGCATGGCCATCGCCCTGGTGGCCACCGGCGTGCTCGTCGTCCGGCGCACCGACTGGCTCGGGATCGTGCTGCTGCTCGTCGCCGTGGTGATCGGCGGCGGCATCGGGCTGTGGCGCGCCGCGCGCGTGCAGATGACCGGGATGCCGCAGTTCATCGCACTGCTGCACTCCTTCGTCGGGCTCGCGGCCGTGCTGATCGGGTGGAACGGCTACCTGCAAGACGGGGGGATCGCGGCGAACTTGATCGGCATCCATCACGCCGAGGTCTTCATCGGCGTCTTCATCGGGGCCGTCACCTTCACCGGATCGATCATCGCGTTCCTGAAACTGTCGGCCAGGATGCCTTCCGCCCCGCTCGTGCTGCCGGGCCGCAACGCGCTCAACCTCGGAGCGCTCGTAGTCTTCGTCGGCCTGACGGTCTGGTTCGTGATCACCCCGGTGCTCTGGCTGCTGATCGCGGTCACTGCCCTGGCGCTGCTGCTCGGTCTGCACCTGGTCGCCTCCATCGGCGGCGGCGACATGCCGGTCGTGGTATCGATGCTGAACAGCTACTCGGGGTGGGCTGCGGCCGCGAGCGGCTTCCTGCTCGACAACGACCTGCTGATCGTGACGGGCGCCCTCGTCGGCTCGTCGGGTGCGTTCCTGAGCTACATCATGTGCCAGGCGATGAACCGCTCGTTCCTCTCGGTGATCGCCGGCGGGTTCGGCATCGAGGCGCCGACCAAGGGCGACGAGGATCTTGGCGAGTACCACGAGATTGGCGTTCCCGAGACGGCGCAACTGCTCGCGGATGCCCGCTCGGTCATCATCACGCCCGGCTTCGGCATGGCGGTGGCGCAGGCGCAGTACCCGGTTGCCGAGCTGGCCCGGATCCTCCGCGCGCGCGGTATCGAGGTGCGCTTCGGCATCCATCCGGTTGCGGGGCGCCTGCCCGGCCACATGAACGTGCTGCTCGCCGAGGCAAAGGTGCCGTACGACATCGTGCTCGAGATGGATGAGATCAACGACGACTTCCCGCACACCAGCGTCGTGCTCGTGATCGGCGCCAACGACACGGTGAACCCGGCTGCGGCCGAGGATCCGGGCAGCCCGATCGCCGGGATGCCGGTGCTCAAGGTCTGGGAGGCCGACGAGGTCATCGTCTTCAAGCGCTCGATGGCCTCCGGCTATGCCGGCGTGCAGAACCCGCTGTTCTACCGTGACAACACCCGGATGCTGTTCGGCGATGCAAAGGATCGGGTTGAGCAGATCGTGCACGAGCTCGGTCGGCTGAGCCCGGCGACAGCAGCAGGCAGTTCAGCTACGGGCTGAGCTCAGGCGTTGATGCGGCGCAGGATCGGATCGAGCAGCGTTCGAGCGGGTGCGGTGAGGGTCTGCCCGAGTCGGGCGAAGGCCTCGTCGCGGTCGGCGAAGTAGCCGAGGTCGGCGCGGACGAAGCGCGAGAGGTCGTACTCGTCGTCGTGGGAGCGACCGTCCCAGTCGATCGCGCAGCGTCCGACCGCCTCGAACAGGGTCTCGGCGCCGTGGTTCGCAAACGCGCCGCCGCCGCGGCATCCGATCGGGCCGAAGAGTTCGGACGCCGAACGCCAGCCTCCCTCGAGGGAGAACTCGGGCCACGCGAGCAGCATGCGGTTCGGAACGGCGAATCCGATCCGGGGGAAGCGCGGGTACCAGAAGGAGCGGTCGATGAGCAGCGCACGCACGCGGGTTCGAACCCCGATCGTGCGGGCCACCGATTCCAGGATCGCGAGGCGCTGGCTGCACGAACCCGAGCCACGACGCAGGGTGCGCGACGAGGGGATGGCCTCGTTCATCGCATAGACGGGACGCACCTCATCACGGATGATTTGGTGCGCCGCCGCTAGCACGGCGATTGCATCGGGGCCCTCTGCTGCTGCCTGGGCACGAGCGACGAGACGCAGCACTTCGGCAGACTCGCGGTCGAGGATCGGGGTGGGGGCGAGCGATCCCGATTGTTCGGCGTCAGAGCCCTCCCTGCCACCGGCGCGCCGGTACCAGGGGGTCAGTACGGCGGTGACGGAGATCACGCGGTGGCTGAGGCCGGTCGCTTGGCGGTGGCCGAGCCGCGCTTGCGCACCTCGCGGAGCACGATCTGCTCGGGGCACACCGTCGACAGGAAGTCGCCGACCGAGAGGGCCAGGCGATCGCTCACCAGTGAATACAGGATGCGGTTGGCGTCGCGTCGCTCGGTGACCAGTCCGGCCTGACGCAGCACGCTCAGGTGTCGCGAGATCGTGGGGCCGGATGCCGAGAAGCGCGCCGCGATCTCGCCGGCCGCCAGCTCGCCATCCTTCAGGTCTTGCAGGATCTGGCGACGCGTCGGGTGCGCCAGAGCGGTGAAGATATCGCTGGTCGCATCTGTCATATTTGCAATATAGCACCATTGCTAGATACAGTGGAGGAGAGCATTTAGCTCCATTGCGAAATAGCGAAAGAAGTGGTCATGCGCGTCGCCATCACCGGGGGCACCGGATTCGTGGGCCGTCACCTGGCTGAGCGGCTCGATCCGGCCGAAACGGTGGTCGTCTCGCGGCGTACCGGCGTCGACATCGATGACGTGGATGCACTGGCCGCGGCCTTCTCGGGGTGCGAGGTCGTAGTCCACGCCGCCGGCATCAACCGCGAGATCGGCACGCAGACCTTCCAGCGGGTGCATGTGGAGGGAACCCGCACGATGATCGCGGCAGCGCAGCGGGCCGGCGTCCAGCGGATCGTGATGGTCAGCTTCCTGCGTGCGCGACCGGACTGCGGCTCGGGCTATCACGAGACCAAGTGGGCGGCCGAGGAGCTGATCCGGCACTCGGGGATCGACCACACCATTCTGAAGGCGTCGATGATCTACGGGCACGGCGACCACATGGTGGATCACGTCACGCGCGCGGTGCGCAGCTGGCCGGTGTTCGGCACGGTGGGATTCCGCGAGCGCACCGTGCGCCCCATCCCGATCGCCGACTTCGTCGACGTCATGGTCGCGGCGGCCGAGGGCCGCATCCCCGATCCGACGGTGGCCGTCGTGGGCGCCGAGGAGCTCGCGCTCGGCGCGGCGGTCCGCCGAGTCGCGAAGGTGGCCGGCAAGCGGCCGCTGTTCGTGCCGTTGCCGGTCTGGGCGATCCGGGTGCTCGCGCAGGTGACCGAGTGGACGATGATCGTCCCGCTCGTGGCGAAGGCTCAGGCGCAGATGCTGGCTGAGGGGGTCAGCGAGGTGGCGCCGCCCGCACCCGAGGCGCCGGTCCGCATCCGCCCGTCGCATCCGTTCAGCGAGGAGAGCATCCGGGCGGCACTGCCGACGGCGGGGCGGTTCGGCTGGAACGATCTGCGGATGGCGCGGTGGGCGCGCGCCAGACGGATGCCGGCCTGACCGATCGGGGCCGCACCGCGACGCCGCAAATGGCGCAGTTTGGGCCCAGAGACAGCCAATTCGCTGCACGATGACGCGACGGATGACCCCCAATAGGGGGGTGATAGTTAGGGGGTGAAAAGCAGGCGATACTGAGAAAGGGTCGGGGGGATCGGCGCAGAAGCTGCTCTGAATCTGACCCAGTTTTCGGGGGGATCAGAATGCAGCCGACAGGTCGACGCGAGCACTCGATCGGCTCATTCGCGGGGCTCCGACTGGTGATAGCGCTTTGCGCCAGCGCGGTGCTCGTTCTCGCCGGGGTGAGTGCTCCGGCCATCGCCGCAGTCACCGCGACGCACGAACTCACCGCGAACTGGGCGGACCTGCCGGCACCTACGAACGCACCGTACGGCGTGACGCGCACGGCTGAGTTTCATCTGAACACCAATGACGCGAACGACCCGTATGCCAACGATCCGGTCAACAATGTCCGCATCACGCTTACTGCGACAAATGGCGCGTTCAGCAGCATCCCCACGGTGTGCAAGACGAAGGGCGTGTCACCAACCTCGGCCATCAGCGCCAACGGCACCCAGCTCCTCTGCAACCTCGGCACGATCACGGAGGGCACCGCGAGCATCATCCAGGCTCCGGTGAAGTCCAACGGCGCGGTCGGGTCGAACCTGTCCGTCTCGGGTACCGCCACCTCCGACTCCGCCGTTGCGCCCGCCGGTCCGGCCGCCACCCCACCCCTGCCCATCACCGGCACACACGGCATGGATCTGGTGATCAGCGCGGCCAACGACCAGCAGCTCCTGGTGGCCAGTCGTTTCGGCGGCAACCGTCAAACCATCGCCGTCGACTACGGCGTGTCGATGACGGCCGGAAGCGTTCCGGGACCGTCGAGCTACAGCTTCACGCTCGATATCGCGGTGACACCCGCCGGCCAGCTTCCCGGGCTGCAGTGGGAGGGCTGCACCCCGGTCGGCAACGCCGGCGAGGGGCTCGGGATCCCCTATTCAGACCCCACGATCGCCAACCGCACGAACCCGCCGACCTGCACCATCAGTGGCAGCGGAACCCACTACACCGTCACGTTGAGTGGCCTCGACTACTCGATGCAGCACGTGCCGACTCTCGACAGCCTGGGCAACGCGATCCCGGCCGCCACCGATTTCATCGCGTCTGGCAGGCTCAGCTTCAGTTACACGTCCCCGATCACGGCGAACACGGGCGTGACCTTCGGCGCGACGCCGACGGCGTTCACGTTCATCGATGGCGTCACGCAGCCCGAGACGAATACGGGCAACGACGTGTCGGGCACCACCCTCATCGCTCCCGGTGTGTTCTCGGACAGCTGGCAAGGCGGACCCACGGTCGGTCGGTCGCCCTGGGACGCGAACCTGTACGCGGCTCCGGGTACGGCCCAGAACAAGGTCTTCCCCTGGCCTGCAGCCGGAACATCCACGAATCCCGGCCCGTACACCATCTACGATCAGCCGCTAGTGATGCAGCCCGACAGCGTGGCCTGGTTCTGGGCGGGCTACACCGGTCCCGGTGGCACGGATCTTGCCGGTGAGTGCACGATGGCCCAGAATCCCGCGGCCTTCACGGCCAGATACGTCGACGCGCTCGCGTCAGACGGCAACAACTATTCCAAGATGGCGACGGTGCACATCTGGTACCGCACGGACGCGCTGAACACGAAGACCGAGACCTGCGGCGAGCCGGTCGGGGTCGCCGGGAGTCCCTGGACCGCGATTTCCTTCCCCGCCGGGTGCGCCAGCCAGACCGCGAACATCTCGCCGGCCTATTCCGACGACCAGTGCCTCATCACGCTCCCCGCCGGTGTGACGGCGGTGAAGGCGACCTGGAACCCCGCTGTCGACAAGCAGGAGCACCACTTCCTGCGGGTGTGGGGATACGTTCCGACCACGGCACCGATCGGCGCGGAGTCCTGGACGGTCGGCGCGTTCAACATGCCCAACAACCCGTCGACGGTGTTCCCGGGGTTCCCGACCCTGAACAACTACGTGAACATCAGCACCAGCAGCAGCACTATTGCAGTGATCCCGGGGAGCACCTACGGGCCGAATACCAACGGAATTCGCGACGCGATGCGGATCATCGGTCCGAACGGTGTGATCACGAAGAGCACCCCGAGCACGACGGCCAAGCCCGGTGTGCCGGTCACCTACAACCTGACGGCGGAAGCCGACCTGGCCGTCGCCACTCCGCCGAACCAGACGTTCACCGTGGTCGACACGCTGCCGACGGGGATGACATACGTCGCTGGTTCGGGAACGCCGACACCGGTGGTCACCGTGAACGGATCCGGCCAGCAAGTGCTCACGTACACCTTCACCAATGTGCCGGCGAATGTTTCCCAGCCCATCACCTACCAGGCGCAGACCGCCGCCAACAGCTCCATCGCGCCGGGGACGGTTCTCACCAACACCGCGGTGATCAACGTTCCCGGAGACACCCGTCCCGCTGCGGCTCGGCAGGCGACCGCGAGCGTCACCGTGCCCAGCAGCGGCGCGACCACCCTCGGCAAGTCGGTCGAGGCGAACGTGCTGTCGTTCTACGGCGACAGCTCGGCGTGGGATCTGACCATCAACTCGCAAGACGCGGTCTCGAACTCCTTCACCGACACCATCGACGTGCTGCCGAAGAACGGTGACGGCCGCGGCACGAACATCGATGGCACCTACACGATCTCGGGCGTCACGGCTCCCGCCGGGTCCACCGTCTACTACTCGACGGCGCCGTTCGCCTCGGTCAGCAACGACCCGCGCGCCGCGTCCAACGGCGGGACCCCGGGGTCGATCGCGGGTAACACGGTCGGGTGGACGACGACGTTCAACGCGCATCCGACGGCCATCCGCGTGATTGCGCCGGCCCTGGCGCCCGGGGCGACCCAGACGATCCGGATCGCCTTCACGAACCCTGCGGGATCCAGTTGCGCCACGCCGGCATCCAGCGACAACAAGCCGGGTCAGGTACTCGTGAACTCGGCGGACTCCTTCGCCGGGCACACCCGCCTGCCCATGCTGTCGTCGGCGACGACCACGATCGGCGACTGCTACGCGCTCGACCTGAAGAAGTACGTGCTGGCCAAGGGAGGCGACCCGAACAATCCCGCCGACTTCCACGACGCGAACACCATCGCCGACTACCAGCAGTACGCCGCCGGCGACACCGTGCCCTACCGCATCGTCGTCACCAACAAGGGCACCGGTGCGCTCACGAACATCCCGGTCGTCGACTCGCTCATGCCGTCGTGCAACACGACCATCCCGAGCCTGGCCGCGGGCGCGAGCACGACGATCGACTGCTCGATGACCGTCGGAGTCGGCACCACCGTGAACACCGCGAGCGCCTCCGTGACGCCGCCGAAGGGGCCCCTGCTGACGCCGTCCGACCCGGCCGGAGTCGTGGTGCCGCAGCCGTACACGATCGCGAAGACCTCCAGCCCCGCGAGCGGCTCGCCGGTGAACCCGGGCAGCGTGGTCCACTACTCGATCACCGTGACCGAGCCGGCCGCGAGCTCGGCCCCCTCGCCGTCGCCATCGCTTACGGACTCGCTCGCGGGCATCCTGGATGACGCCTCGTACAACGGCGACGTCGCGGCGACCGCCGGCACAGCATCGGTCAGCGGCGGCACTCTGACCTGGTCGGCCGCGCAGATCATGCCCGGCCAGACCATCACCATCACCTACTCGGTGACGGTGAAGTCGCCGGACACCGGCGATCACAACTTGCTCAACACCGTGACCCCGCCCAGCGGCATCAGCTGCGGCAGCGCGTGCTCGACGAACAACCCGGTTCCGGGCATCCAGTTCACCAAGACGGCGAACGTCGCGGTTGCCCACCCGGGCGATGTGGTTACCTACACGGTCAGCGCCACCAACACCGGTCAGGTCGCCTACACGGCGGGATCGCGCGCGTCTCTCACGGATGACCTGACCGCCGTTCTCGACGACGCGACGTACAACGCCGGCAGTGCGACGGGCGGGGCGACCGTCACTGGATCGACCCTGAGCTGGTCGGGTGCCCTCGCGATCGGGGCGACCACGTCGTTCACCTACACGGTCACGATCAAGAGCCCGAACACCGGCAACAACACCCTGAGCAACACGATCGTGTCGACGACCGCCGGCAACAATTGCGCAGCGGGATCGGTCGATCCGCTCTGCACCGCGGACGTCAAGGTGCAGTCGTACACGGTGGCGAAGACCTCGAGCGTGCAGACGGTCTCGCCCGGCGGGGTGGTCGGCTACACCGTCACCGTCACGAACACGGGCGCGGCGCCGTACACGGCGGCGGCACCGGCATCCTTCACGGATGACCTGTCGCAGGTGCTCAACGGCGCGAGCTACAACAACGACGCGTCGGGTGGGGCGACCGTCACGGGCACGACCCTGAGTTGGAGCGGCGCGCTGCCGGTCGGCGCCTCCGCCACGATCACCTATTCGGTCACCGTGACCGTGCCCGCGGGCAACAAGACCCTCACCAACCAGGTCACCCCGACTGGCTCTGGCGGCTCGTGCGTCACCGCCGCTGACTGCCAGACGGTGACCCTGGTCGGCACCTACACGGTGCAGAAGACGGCCTCGTCGGCGACCACGACGCCCGGCTCGACCATCACCTACACGGTCGTGGTGACGAACACGAGTCCGGCGGCCTTCACCGCGGCTAACCCGGCGAGCTTCACCGATTCGCTCGCCGGCGATCTGGACGACGCCAGCTACCCAGGGGGCGCGACCGCGACCGCGGGAACGGTGAGCTATTCGGCGCCGACCCTTTCCTGGTCGGGACCGCTGCCGGTCGGCGGAACTCAGACGATCAGCTACACGGTCGTCGTCGACAACCCTGACTCCGGTGACCACACCCTGACGAACGTGGTGTTCACGCCGCCGAACGTCAACAATTGCGGCACCGGGTCCACCGATCCGGCCTGTTCGACCACCACCCTGGTGCAGTCCTACCGAGCGGCGAAGTCGGCAAACACGACGGTCGCGATCCCGGGCAGCACCATCACCTACACGGTGACGGTGACCAACACCGGCACCGTGGCGTACACCGCGGGCAGCCCGGCCACGGTGTCGGACGATCTGACCAACGTGCTCAACGGCGCGACGTTCGTGCCGGGCAGCCTCGTTGCCCCGAGCGGTACAGCCACGCTGACCGGGTCGACGATCACCTGGTCGGCGCCGCTGGCCGTGGGTGAGACGACGTCGTTCAGCTATCAGGTCGTGGTGCTGGCCGCCCCGAACCCGCGCCTCGACAACACGATCACGACCGGAACAGGCGGCAACTGCTCGGTCGGGTCGAACGACCCGGTGTGTGAAGTGATCGTGCCGACCAAGTCGTTCGACGTGATGAAGTCGGCATCCGAGACGACTGCGATTCCCGGCGACACCATCACCTACACGATCACGCTCACCAACACCGGCAGCATCGCGTACACCACGGCTCCCGGTGATGAGGCGTCGTTCAGCGACGACCTGGCGAGCGTGCTCGACGACGCCGACTACGTGGCCGGCACCCTGACCAACGGGGCCGTGCTGGGAGCGGACAACGTCATCCGCTGGTCCGGGGCCCTGCCGGTGGGTGGCACGCAGGTCATCACCTATCAAGTGAAGGTCCATACCTCCGACACCGGGGACAGTTCGTTGCAGAACCGGGTGCTGACGCCCCCGGGGACCGGCGGCTCATGCACGTCCGACTCGACCGACCCCGCCTGCCAGGCGGTCGTACCGGTGAAGTCGTACACCGTGGCGAAGACCGTCACCCCCGCGCAGGCGCAGCCGGGCGACCGGGTGTCGTACACCATCGTCGTGACAAACACCGGGCAGGTGGACTACACCTCCGGTGCGCCGGCCACGCTCGCCGACGACCTCAGTGCGGTCCTCGATGACGCGAGTTACAACGCCGATGTCGCCGCGACCTCGGGCACGGCTGCCGTCGCCGGCAACGCCCTGAGTTGGTCGGGGGCACTCCCGGTCGGCGGCACGGCGACGATCACGTACTCCGTCACGGTCACCGGATCCGCCGGAGGCAACCACAAGCTCGACAACGCGGTGACCGCGACCGCCGCGGGCGGCGCGTGCGCCGCGCCCGGGGCGTGTGACACCGAGGTGCCGGTCCGGATGCTGCAGCTCGTCAAGACCGCATCCCCCGGCTCGACGGTCGAGGGCGGTGTCGTCACCTACACGGTCACGCTGACCAACACGGGCGCCGTCGCGTACACGGCCGCGGCACCTGCATCGTTCAGCGATGACCTCTCGGCGGTGCTCGATGACGCCTCCTATGTGGCGGGCAGCGCGACCGGCGGAGGCGTGTTCGCCGCGCCGACCCTGTCGTGGACGGGCATTCAACTGGCCGTCGGCAGCTCGAAGTCGTTCACCTACCAGGTCAGGGTCAACACCCCGGATGCCGGAGATCACCTGCTCGACAACGTGGTGACCACGCCCCCCGGGCTCGGTGCGAACTGCGATGCCGGGTCGAACGATCCCGCCTGCTCGACCGAGACGCCGGTGCGCAGCATGCATATGACGAAGACGGCGTCGGCCGCGGTGGCTTCCCCTGGTGACACGGTGAGCTACACCATCGTCGTGACCAACACGGGCGCCGTCGCGTACACCGCGGGCTCGCCGGCGTCGTTCACGGACGACCTCAGCCGGGTCATCGATGACGCGACATATCAGAACGACGCGGCCGCGACATCCGGAACGGTTGGCTACACGGCGCCGAACCTGGCATGGAGCGGGAGCCTGCCGGTCGGCAGCACCGTGACTGTCACCTATTCGGTGAAGGTGTTCGTTCCGATCTCGGGCGACGGCACCCTGACCAACACGGTCGTCACGCCTGCGGGGCTGGGCGGCAACTGCGCAACGGGCAGCACCGATCCGGACTGCACGACGGTGACCCAGGTGCGTGCCTACTCGGTCAGCAAGACCGCGAGTACCGCGACCGTGCTGCCCGGCGGCGTGGTGAGCTACGCGATCACGGTGCGCAACACCGGCAAAGTGGGTTACACGGCGGCTGCTCCGGCGTCGCTCAGCGACGACCTGTCTGCGGTCACCGATGACGCGGTCTACAACGGCGATGCCACCAACGGCGCGACCGTCATCGGCAACACCCTCAGCTGGTCCGGGCCGCTGGCGGTGGGTGCGACCGTGACGATCACGTACTCGTTCACCGTCGGCAACCCCCTCACCGGTGACGGCACTCTCACGAATGCCGTGCTGCCCACCGACCCCTCGGGCAGCTGCGTCACGGCCGCGCAGTGCACGACCACGACCCTGATCAAGGCCATGCACGTGACCAAGTCGGCGTCGCAGACCACGGCGCTCGAGGGTGACACGATCACCTACACGATCCAGGTGCAGAACATCGGGCAGGTCGCCTACGCGGATGCCTCCTTCACCGACAATCTCGCGCAGGTGACCGACGACTCCACCTTCGTTGCCGGCAGCCTTACCAACGGAGCGACCTTGAGCTCGGGCGTCATCTCGTGGCACGGGCCGCTCGCGGTGGGAGCCACCGAGCTGATCACCTACCAGGTGAAGGTGGCCGCGCCGGATCGCGGCAACCACAGGCTCACCAACACGGTGGTGACCCCACCGGGAACGGGCGCGAATTGCGACCCGGGCTCGACCGATCCCGATTGCACCGTTGTCGTCCCTGTCCAGTCGTTCCACGTCGTCAAGAAGTCGAACGTGACCGACTTCGTGCCGGGCGACGTCGTGACGTACACGATCACGGTGACCAATACCGGGCAGGTCGACTACCCGGCGGGCGCCCCGGCGTCGTTCACCGATGACCTAGCCCAGGTGCTCGACGACGCCGACTATCAGGCCGACGCCGCCGCCACTACCGGCACCGTCGCGGTGGTCGGCGGGGTGCTGTCGTGGTCGGGAGCGCTCCCGGTCGGCGCGACAGCGACCATCACCTACTTGGTCCAGATCCAGAACCCGGATGCCGGCGACAAGGTGCTGACGAACGTCGTGGTCACGCCGCCGGGCTCGGGTGCCAACTGCCCCGCGGGATCCACGGACCCGCAGTGCGGCGTGACGATCCCCGGGCCGTCGCTCGAGGTGCAGAAGTCGGCCTCGGCGACGACCGTGCCGGCGGGTGGTGTGCTGAGGTATTCGGTTCAGATCACCAACAACGGCACCGTCGACTTCACAGCGGGTGCCCCGGCCGGGATCACCGACGACCTGAGCGGCGTGCTGGATGACGCGAGCTACAACGGGGACGCCACGCACGGCGCCACGGTGTCGGGTTCGACGCTCACCTGGTCAGGCCCGCTCGCCATCGGCGCATCCATCACCATCACCTACTCGGTCACGGCGAAGTCCACCGGGGCCGGCGATCGGCTGCTCGACAACGCGGTGAGCACGCCTCCGGGGGTGCCGAGCAACTGCTCGGGGGCGTCGACGGACCCGGACTGCGCCACCCGGACGGCGGTGAAGGCGTTCACCACGGTGAAATCCACCACCGCGAGCGGCGTGCTGCACCCGGGTGACACCATCAGCTATCAGGTGCTGGTGACCAACACCGGACAGGTCGACTACACGCTGGCCACCCCGGCCACCTTCACCGACGACTTCAGCCAGGTTCTGGATGACGCAACCTACAACCACGACGCCGCCGCGACCGTCGGCACGACCAGCTACGCCGCGCCGGTGCTCTCGTGGAGCGGCCCGCTCGCGGTCGGGGCCACCGGAACGATCACCTACTCGTTCACGATCAACTCGACCGGTGGAGACGGCAGGCTGCGCAACGCCGTGGTCAGCAGTTCGACGGGCGGCAGCTGCTTCGCGGCGGACCTCGGCCCCGACTGCCAGCTCGACACCCTGGCCCAGCACGATCCTCTGGCATCGACGGGTGTCGAGACAGCGGGACCGACCATTGCCGGGCTCCTTCTGCTCGGTCTGGGAGCTGTCCTGGCCGTGATCGGCCGACGCCGGTGGCGGGTTCGGCGAGGGGAGCACCGGGCGTGAGGCGCGTCGTCGTCGCAGGCGCATTGTGCGTGGCGCTCGCGCTCGGCACGGCAACCGCGGCAGCCGCGGCGCCTCCGGTCGGGGTATCGATCTCCATCAACGGCGGCAGCGCCGAGGTGCGGGCCGGTGATCGGCTGTTCTACATCGCGACACTACGGAACGGGGGAACGAGCGCCGTCGAGGGGCGTCTCGTCATCACCGTGCCGGACTTCGTCCGCGTGGCTGATGCGGCGGGAGCCGATCGCTCGGGCTCGGCCGCGAGCTGGGACGTGACGGTGCCCGTGGGTGGCACCGTGTCCGAGAAGCTGACGGGCGTGCTCGAGCGGATTCCGAAGGGTGAGCTGCGAGTGACCACGCTGGCCAGCCTCTACCTCGCCGGCGAGACCCAGCCCACGATCCGGACGGCCGACGCCGCAGCAATCGAGGGCGTCAGGGATACCGCCCGTGCTGCCGGCGATCGACCGGTCACGCCGGCCGTTCAGCCCTGGCTCGTCGTTTGGATTGGCCTCGCGATCCTGGTGCTGGCGGCGATCGGCGCGCTGGCCGCATGGCGACTCGTCGTCCGGCGTCGGAGGCGGCTTCGCGCCTGATCGACCCTCGTGGCACCGCTAGCCCCGCGCCAGCTCCTCTTCTGCCTGCCGCAGGAGCGGCGCGAGCCGGTACGGCACCAGCTCGTTGATCGCGATCGAGGTCTCGGTGCGATCGACGCCGTCCACCGCCAGGATGCGCTCGTTGATCCGGAAGAGCTCGTCGGTGTCGGTGCAGACGATCCGCACCAGGAGGTCGGTCGGGCCGGTCATCCCGAAGGCCTGCACGACCTCGGGAATCAGGGCGAGCTCCGCGGCGATGTGCGCGAGCTTCTGCTGCGTCGCGTAGACGGTGGTGAAGGCGGTGAGGGGACGGCCGATCGCGGCTTCGTCGATGCAGCGGTCGTAGGGCAGCAGCACGCCGGCCGCCTCGAGGCTCGCCATTCGGGCCTGCACGGTGTTGCGCGTGACGCCCAGCCGCTGGGCGAGGGCGACCGTTGTCGCGCGCGGGTCGTCGGTGAGGGCAAGAAGCAGACGGAGTTCGGTGCGGTCCAGAGCGCGCATTGTGACTTCCCTTTGACGCATTTCGCCTGTGAGATGGCTCTCACTGAGCATAATGCTCAATCCGAAACATGCCGGTTGCGCACAACGAAAATCGAAGCGTAGCCTCGCTGACGAGGACATCGCCGTTCTCGCGGGAGGTAGCCATGAAGACCGAAGTGCTCGAGGCCGCAGCAGAAACCACGGACTTCGTCAGCCTGATCTCGCCCGATGGCCATCGCGACACCATCGGCGCGTTCGCCGACCTGGTCGCCGACATCGGTCCGGGCGAGCTGCTCGGCCTCTATCGCGACATGGTCATCATCCGGCGCATCGACACCGAAGCCACCGCACTGCAGCGCCAGGGCGAGCTCGGGCTGTGGCCGCCGCTGCTCGGCCAGGAGGCCGCGCAGATCGGCTCCGCCCGTGCGCTCGCTCCCGACGACTTCGTGTTCTCGAGCTACCGCGAGAACGGCGTGGCCTGGGTGCGCGGCGTCGCCCCGACCGACCTGCTGGTGACCTGGCGCGGGGTCGCGCAGTCGGGGTGGGACCCCTTCATCCACCGGATGGCGACTCCGCAGGTGATCATCGGTGCGCAGACCTTGCACGCCACCGGCTACGCGCTCGGGATGCAGCTGTCGAAGAGCGACTCGGTCGCGGTCACCTACTTCGGCGACGGCGCGACCAGCGAGGGCGACGTCAGCGAGGCGCTGGTGTTCGCCGCGTCGTACGCCGCCCCGGTCGTGTTCATCTGCCAGAACAACCAGTGGGCGATCTCGGAGCCGGTACGGGTGCAGAGCCGCACCGCGATCGTCGACCGGGCGGCGGGGTTCGGCATCCCCGGCATTCAGGTCGACGGAAACGACGTGCTCGCCGTGATGGCGGTCACGCGTGCCGCCCTCGAGCGCGCGCGGCGCGGCGACGGTCCGACCTTCGTCGAGGCCGTCACCTACCGGATGGGCCCGCACACCACCGCAGACGATCCGAGCCGCTACCGGCCGCCGGCCGACCTGGAGGAGTGGGCGGCCAAGGATCCGCTGGCCCGGGTCGCGGCGCACCTGCGCGACGCGGGCGTGCTCGACGCGGCCGCCGAGACCGAGGTCACTGCGGCTGCCGACGCGGTCGCTGCCGAGCTGCGTGCCGGCTGCCTCGCGATGCCCGACCTGCCGCCCGGGGCGCTGTTCGATCACGTGTACTCCGAGCCGCATCCCCGCATCGACGAGCAGCGCGCCGCCCAAGAGGCGTACCTTCGGATGTTCTCGTGACGGCGTCGACCGGGACCGCGACGCTCACCATGGCATCCGCGATCAACGCCGGCCTGCGCCGCGCGATGGAGGACGACGACCGCGTGGTCGTGATGGGGGAGGACGTCGGCAAGCTCGGCGGCGTCTACCGCGTGACGCAGGGGCTGCAAGAGACCTTCGGCGATCGCCGGGTGATGGACACCCCGCTCGCCGAGTCGGGCATCCTCGGCACCGCCATCGGGCTGGCCTTCGCCGGTTACCGGCCGGTCTGCGAGATCCAGTTCGACGGATTCATCTACCCGGCGTTCGACCAGATCGTGAGCCAGGTCGCGCGCATGCACTCGCGCACCCGAGGCGCCGTGAAGATGCCCCTGACCATCCGGGTTCCCTGGGCGGGCGGCATCGGCGCTGCCGAGCATCACTCGGACTCGCCCGAGGCCTTGTTCACGCACACCTCGGGGTTGCGCGTGGTCAGCGTGAGCGATCCGGCGGATGCCTACGCCGTGATCCGCGAGGCGATCGCCAGCGACGACCCGGTGCTGTACTTCGAGCCGAAGCGCCGCTACCACGTCAAGGGCGAGGTGGAGTTGGATGCCGCGCCCAGCGCTGTGCGGGCCATGGATCGAGCACGCGTGGTCGCGGCTGGCAGCGACGTGACCGTCGTTGCCTACGGCGGACTGGTGCAGACCGCCCTCGCCGCCGCCACGGCCGCGCAGAGCGAGGGCGTCTCGGTCGAGGTGATCGACCTGCGCTCGCTGTCGCCCATCGACTTCGACACCGTGGTCGCCTCGGTCGAGCGCACCGGCCGACTGGTTGTGGTGCACGAGGCATCCCAGACCGGGGGGCTCGGAGCCGAGCTCTGCACGGCCGTCACCGAGCGCTGCTTCTACAGCCTCGAGCACGCCCCGGTGCGGGTGACCGGGTACGACATCCCGTTCCCGCCGGCGAAGCTGGAGAAGTTCCACCTGCCCGACATGGACCGGATCCTCGACGGCATCGACCGCGCCATGGACCGCCCGAACTCTCTGCAGGATCGGGGCTGGTGACGATGGCCCTGCGCGAGTTCAAACTGCCCGACCTCGGCGAGGGTCTCACCGAGTCGGAGATCGTGGCGTGGAAGGTCGCGCCCGGCGACCGCATCGAGCTGAACCAGGTGATCGCCGAGGTCGAGACCGCGAAGGCGGTCGTCGATCTGCCGTCGCCGTTCGCGGGAATCGTGGCGCGGCTGATGGTGGATGCGGGGGTCGTTGTGGCGGTCGGGCAGCCGATCATCAGCGTCGAGCTAGGGGACGGCGATGCCTCGGAGGCGGCGGACGCCGCGCCGCCGAACCTGGTGGGCTACGGCGCGACGACCGAGTCGGCGTCGGCGCGGAAGCCGCGTCGCTTCGCGGACTCTCCCGTTGTGTCGCCTGTTCTGGCGCAGATGGTCGAGGTCGCCCCGGCTGTGGAGGTTGCGCCGGCCGCAGAGGTCGCGCCGGCCGGCCCCCCTCGTCGCCGTGCCGCACCGCCGGTCCGGTTGCTCGCGCGCCAGCTGGGCATCCCGCTCGAGACGATCGAGGGCACCGGGGACCGCGGGCTGATCACCCGGGCCGACCTGGAGCGTGCGGTCGGCCCCGCGGTCGACGGATCCAGCCGCGCCGCTGCGGACGAGGATTCGACGCTCATCCCGGTCACCGGAGTGCGCAAGCTGACCGCGAAGGCGATGGTCGACAGCGCCTTCACCGCCCCGCATGTCACGGTGTTCCTGCAGGTCGACGTGACCCCGACCATCGAGTTGCTCGAGCGGCTGAGGAGTCAGCCGAAGTTCCGCGGATCGCGCCTCACCTTCCTGACGGCGGTCGCACGAGCCGTCTGCCTGGCGCTGACCGCCGACCGCTCGGTGAACTCGCGCTGGGAGGAGCGCGGCATCCGCCAGTTCCGCCACGTGAACCTGGGGATCGCTGCGGCGACGCCACGGGGGCTGCTGGTCCCCGTCATCCCGACTGCAGACACCCTGAGCTTCGGCGACCTCGACAATGCATTGACCGAGCTGGTGCAGACCGCGCGGGCGGGTACCACGCCGGCGGCCGCGATGACCGGCGGCACCTTCACGATCACGAACGTGGGGGTCTTCGGTGTCGAGGGCGGCACGCCGATCCTCGCGGACGGGCAGGCCGGCATTCTGGCGGTGGGCGCTGTCGCCCGGCGGCCGTGGGAGTTCGAGGGCGAGATCGCGCTGCGCAGCGTCGTGACGTTGAGCCTGTCGTTCGACCACCGCGTCGTGGATGGCGCCGAGGGCTCGCGGTTGCTCGCGGCGATTGCGGCGCTGCTGGCCGATCCGGCGAGCGCGTTCGCGGGCTAGGCGGCCGAAATCCAGGCTGCGGAACACCTCGCTACGAGACGACGTCAGCAGCACCTAGTTGAGAATCAGACGGTCACCTGGCGAGTTTTGGCGGGGGCGACCGATAGCCTCAACTCGACCGCGGAAGGAGGTCGGCATGGCATTCCCGGTCGCGGAGACTTCCGTCCTGTCAGGCGCGTCCGTGGGACAACTACACAATTGGCGCCGCACGCGGTTGTTCGTCCCCGAAGTCGAGTCGAACAACAAGCCGATGCTCTACTCGCTGCGAGACATCGTTGCGCTGCGCGCGGTCGTGAAGCTTCGGGCCTTGAAGTCGTTGCAGAAGATTCGTCGCGCGTTCTCCAATATGTCGATGCTCGACCTAACCGAACATCCATCCAGGTATTCCCTGGTCGACACAGGACCATCGATTCTGGTGGTCCGAGTTGATGGTGAAGCGATTGACGTCCTTGAACACCCTGGACAGACCACGCTGGCACGGATGACCGAGATCCTCGCGGAGTTCGAGACCCCGCGAGGCGTCGTCGTTGACCTCCGACGCCCAAGACGACACCTTGAGGTACGGGAGCAGCGTCTCGGGGGGTGGCCGACCATCGAGGGAACTCGAGTGCCATTCGACGTCGTTGCTGACCTGATCTTCGACGGTCGGATCGAGCCCTACGAAGTGCACAATTACTACCCCGGTGTGTCCGCTGCAGCTGCGTCCGACGCGCTCGACTTCGCTCGCTCCATCCCGAACTGGACCGAATCGCGACTGAGCGCGTGAGATGGACTTCTTCCTCGACGAGAACATGGCAGTGGTCTCGCTTGAGCCGTTGCGATTGATCTTCCGGCACCAGCACTCGTTCGAGACAGCTGGCACACTCGGCCTCATGGGCGTCGACGACATGGATCTCTATCCGCGAGTCAGGGCGGCGGGGATGCAGGCGATCATCTCGAAGGACGAGCGTCAGTTGCGCAACGAGACTGAGCGTCGAGGGCTGTTCGACAATCGTCTGACCTTCATCCACCTCCACATGGGAAAGGTTGGCGGCGCCAAGGGGCTCGCACTCGAACTCGCCGCGCTGACCGCAGGGCTCCCGTATGTCATCGAGCGGTGGACACCCGAGCCGACCGCGTTTCGACTGAGGGGGCTGCAAAGCGGGTTCACGGAGCGCGTAAGCAGCACGCAGAATCTTTGGCTAGCGCGGTGGGGAAGCCGTCCAGCGATCTAGCGCGCTACCCATCCGTGGCGAGTGGTGGCTCCGACGGGCGTCGATCCCGTGACCTCACGATTTTCAGTTCACCTCGTTGTCGTCAACAGTCCCCTAGTTGGGCCACCCGATGAGCGGAGCGTGCACACGCGGTGTGCGAAAGTGGCGCGTTCGGGTGGGCCAAAGAACGTGAGCACCCTTCCGACGAGTACGCTCGCCGTCATGTCCACCCGCATCGTTCCCCTTCACTCGAAGAGTGCCGTTAGACGTGCCGGCGAGACAATCGCTGACGCCGACGCGACCGCAGTCGAAGTGAGCGAAGCGAAAGAGATCGTCTCCAACTTCCGCAGCTCGCACGGCTATCCGTTGATCGGGGTAACCATGCACGTGCGCCAGCGCGCCCTGCAAGTGAATCCGAACGCCGTCGTGGCCCAGCGCCTCAAGCGCTTGCCGACGATCGTGGACAAGCTCGAGCGCTACCCGAAGATGAACGTTACGACCATGCAGGATCTCGGCGGCAGCAGAGTGATCTTCCCCACGGTTGCCGAAGTCGAGAAGCTCGTGAGCGAACTGGAAAACGCAACACGTGCGCAGAACATCATCGTGCGGAAGTACGACTACATCCGTGGTGATCCTGGTCCGAAGGGGACCGGCTACCGTGGCATCCACCTGGTGTACGAATATCGCGCCTCCCAGGTCGAGTACCACGGCCTGAAGGTCGAGGTCCAGATTCGCACCGACCTCCAGCACGCGTGGGCGACTGCGGTCGAAACGATGGACCTCTTCTCTGGAAGTGAACTCAAATACAGCAAGGCTGACCCCGACCTGCAGCGCTACTTCTCGGTCGCCGGGTCCCTCATGGCGCACGCGGAAGGCACCACTCCGGTTCCGGGCGCGGAGGGCTCGGTCGATGAGCTTCGCGCCGAGCTGCGCAAGCTTGAGAAGAAGCACGGCATCGTCGGGCGCCTGCGTGGTTACGCCGCGATTGTGAGCGAGCACGCCAAGAGCAACCGGCGAAGCACGCTAACCCTCGAGCTGCGGAGGAAAGAGAGCGAGCTAAGAGTCACCGTTCACGAAAGCCTTGCTGACGCAGAGAAGCGCCTTGCGGCGCTTGAGGCGCTGAATGATGACAACCTCGATGTCGTTCTCGTTGGTATCAGCAAGGTCGGCCAGCTTCAAGCCGCTTACCCGAACTACTACGCCAACACAGAGGTGTTCACTCACTTCGTGGACGTACAGCTCGCGACATAGGGTGCCGCGGGCACAGGCGAGCGTGTGCGCGCGCGAAGCGCACTCTTGATCGTTAGAAAATCTCGGGAACCCAATACCCTCGCGTCATGATGCCGCGAAGCGCGCGGCGTCGGTCCAATCGGATTCCTACGCCGATTTCGAGGTCACCACTCGGCGTACCTCGGAAGGAGGTGAAGCCGAGTTCACCGGCATTGCAGGGAAGTTGAGTGGTGGCTCCGACGGGCGTCGATCCCGTGACCTCACGATTTTCAGTCGTGCGCTCTACCAACTGAGCTACAGAGCCGTGTGGTTTACGAAAACGGCTCCCTCCGAGGAAGGAGCCGCGTCGCATTCCGCGACCCTGACGGGACTTGAACCCGCGACCTCCGCCGTGACAGGGCGGCACGCTAACCAACTGCGCTACAGGGCCATGCTTGTTGAATTGTGTGGTGATGCCGTTTGGTGACCCCAACGGGATTCGAACCCGTGCTGCCGCCGTGAAAGGGCGGTGTCCTAGGCCACTAAACGATGGGGCCATGACGGAATACCGCAGAGCAACCGAGGGTCAAGCATACGGGCGGCGCGTCGTTAATGCCAATCACCGCCGAATAGCGCCTCTGCTGCCGGGAACGGCCGAAACGGCCGAATCAACCGGGCATCCGGGCCTGCCCGGGCTAGGTTCAACCCGTTGTCGAAGGTTGACCGCTTAGCCGCGTCGCAGCCCGAGATGATTCAGCCCTGGAACGATCCCAGGGATGTTGCTACTGTGAACAGTGTTATCTGTGTGACTCGCGCGGCTCGGTCGCCGAGCGCGGGATGCGGGGAGATCATGACCGGTCGGTGGGGGAGCATCCGCTCGCGCGCGACGCTGCAGACGGAACGACGAGGCAGGATGTCGCGCAGCCGCGCGCTCGCAGCATCCCTCGCCCTCGCCCTGGTGCCCGTGTCGGTGGCGACCGGAGTCATCGTTCCCCCGAGCTACGCGTCGTCGAGCGACGCCACTCCGCCCGAGATCACCTGGGACCAGGTTGCCGCCGCGCAGGCGAGCGTCGCCGCGACGAAGGCCCTCGCCGACAAGATCAAGGCGCAGGTCGCAGCCCTGCAGGCCTCGGTCGATCGTGCGCAGGCCGACGCCGATGCCAAGGGCCAGGTCTACGCCAAGGCGCAGGACGCCTACGACGCGCAGGAGTACGTCGTCCAGAAGCTGCAGGGACAGGCGGATGCCGCCCACAAGGAGGCCGACGCAGCCAAGAAGACCGCCGGCCAGCTGCTCGCGCAACTGGCGAAGTCGGGCGGCGCCGATGGTCTCACCGCCAGCCTGCTCACCAACTCGGGTCAGGCCGACCAGCTGCTGTCGAAGGTCGGCTACATGAGCCAGATCACCGATCGCTCCCAGCAGGTGTACGCCAAGGCGCTGCGGCTTCAGAAGGGCGCGCAGGCGCTCACCGATCAAGCCGATGCCGCCAAGGCGATCCTCGCCCAGCTCAAGGATGCTGCGCAGACGGCGTTCGCCGCCGCCCAGGCAGCGGCCGACGCGGCCGCGGCCGCGCTCACCTCCGCACAGGCGACCTTCGCCGACCTGTCCGCGAAGCTCGACGCCCTGACCAAGCAGGCGGCGCAGACGCTCGCGGGCTACAACGAATTCCAGGCCGCCAAGTGGGGACCGGGCACCGCGGGTCACGTCAGCGCGTCCGGCTGGGCCAACCCCGCGAACGGCTACCTCGGCGACCGGTTCGGCATGCGCTTCCACCCGATCTACCACGTGTGGAAGCTGCACACCGGGCAAGACATCTCGGGCACCGGCTGCGGCACGCCGATCTACGCCGCGCACTCCGGGACGGTCACCTACGCGGGACCGAACGGCGACCTGGGCAACTTCATCCAGCTCGACAACGGCGGCGGGATTTCCACGGGCTATGGCCACATCATCGCCGGGGGTATCCTGGTCCGGATCGGCCAGCATGTCGCTCCCGGTCAGCAAATCGCGAAGGTGGGGTCGACCGGGGGATCGCTCGGCTGCCACCTCCACTTCATAGTGCGGATCAACGGTGCACTCACCGACCCGCTGCCGTTCATGCGTGATCGGGGGATCACTCTTGGCTCATAGACGCACTGTCCGTCGACCGGACGGCACGGATCGCTGATGTTCGCGCGCAGACGCCCCAGGGGGGCGGCGGCTGCTGTCGTGTCCGCACTCGCCATCGCGGCGGGGCTCGTCATGGTGGCGGGCTCGGGAACCGTGGCCAGCGCCGCGCCGAACGTCCGCTCGGTCGACTACCCGACCTGGGGCGACGTGCAACGGGCCAAGGCCAACCAGGCCGCCAAGCAGGCTGAGGTCGCCAAGATCCAGGGCATCCTGAACCAGTTGTCGACGCAGGCCGACGCGTTGGGCAAGGTCGCCGAGCAGAAGGCCGAGCTCTCCAATCAGGCGAACGCCGCGCTCGCGACGGCGACGAAGAAGACCGACAGGCTTCAGAGCCAGGCGAAAGCCGCAGCAAAGCGGGCCGATAAGTCGTCGAAGCGGGCATCGGCCGTCATCGCGCAACTCGCCCAGACCGGAGGCGGCGATTTCTCGGTGGGCCTGCTGTTCGGCTCCGCCAAGAGCACCGACCAGCTGCTGTCGACGCTCAGCACCGCGAGCCGATTGAGCCAGTCGGCATCCGAGATCCTGAAGCAGGCGCAGTTCGACAAGAACACCGCATCATCGCTGGCCGCGAGCGCCAAGGTGGCCGAGAAGAAGCGCAAAGCCCTCGCCGATGACGCGCAATCCGCGAGCGATGCCGCCAAGAAGGCGTCGGACGCGGCACTCGCGCAGCTGGCCGAGCAGCAGGCCGCGGCGCAGACCATGTACGCCCAACTCGCGTCGCTGAAGAACTCGACGGCGGCGGTCGAGGAGCAGTACCAGCTCGGCGTCGAGGAGGAGGCGCGCCAGAACGCGGTCAAGACCCCGCCGAGTGCGCCGATCATCAACCCGAACCCGCCGGCTCCTGTCGCCGGCGCCGTGGCCGGGGCGATCGCCTACGCCGAGGCGCAGCTCGGCGAGCCGTACGCCTACGGCGGGGCCGGTCCGAACTCGTGGGACTGCTCGGGGCTCACGATGATGTCGTACCGCTCGGTCGGGGTCTCCATCGGGGGGCACGGGGTGACCATGCAGTACAACACCATGAAGGCCGAGGGTCGCCTGGTCAACCTGAGCCAGCTGCAGCCCGGCGACCTGCTGTTCTACGCCGATGGCGGCGGTTTCTACCACGTGACCATGGCGGTCGGCGGCGGCAAGATGATCGAGGCGCCGCGCGCGGGTGTGCCGGTGCGGATCGTGCCGATCCGGTACGGCGACCTCGTTCCGTACGTCGGGCGGCCGACCGGCTGAGCCGCTGCGGCGCCTGCTGGTCAGGTGCTGAGGGCGGTGGCGGCTGCAATGCCGGCCGCATAGAGCCAGCGCGTCGGATCGTCGAGTGCGGCGTCGAGCGTCCCGGCGAGGTCGACCAGCGCGGCCGACCAGACGCCGGGCGGAGGAGCGCTGCCGAAGCTGCCGGCGACGATAGCGCGGCGCGCAGTCGGCCTGGCGCTCAGCGAGAGGGCGTGGCCCACGACCTTGCCCCTGGTCGAGGTCTGGTCGAAGCGTCCCTCGCCGGTGATGATGACATCGGCGGATGCCGCTGCCGCGGCGAACCCGGTCAGCTCGGCGATCGCGGCGGCACCCGCTTCGATCGCGGCTCCCCAGGCGGCGAGAAAGCCGTAGCCCGTGCCGCCGGCCGCGCCCGCCCCCGGGACGGCGGCCATTCCTTCGGCACCCTCGGGTAGCGCGCGCTCGAGCAGAGCCGCCCATCGGGCGAGCCCCGCGTCCAGCGCGTCGATCTGCGTGGCCGACGCACCCTTCTGCGGGCCGAAGACCGCCGCGGCGCCCGCCGCTCCGAGCAGGGGCGTTGTCACGTCGCTGAGCAGGCGCACTCCGCCGGCCGGCGGCCGCCGCATCCGCGCGACGTCCACGCGTGCGAGGCGGGTCAGCGCTCCCCCGCCGTCGGGCAGCGGGTGGTCGTCGGCGCCGAACAGTTCCAGACCGAGCGCTCTCAGCGCGCCGGAGCCGCCGTCGGTCGACGCCGAGCCGCCAAGGCCGATCGCCAGTGCCGTCGCGCCGGCGTCGAGCGCCGCCGCGATCACCTCGCCCGTGCCGCGGGTGGAGGCTCCGAGCGGATCGAACTGCGACATCAGCGGCAGACCGGAGCTCAGCGCCAGCTCGACGATGGCCGTGCCGTTCGGCAGCTGCAGCCAGTGCCCCTCGACCGGCCGCCCGTCGGGACCGGACACCGGCCCGGTGTCGCGCAACCGAGAGTCGGGAACGGCGGTCGCGATCGCGTCGAGAGTTCCCTCTCCACCGTCGGCCTGGGGCAGCAGAATCACCTCGTCGAGCGGTCGGACGGCACGCCACCCGCTGCCGATCGCCTCGGCGGCGGCCGCGGCATCCACCGAGCCTTTGAAGGAGTCGGGAGCGATCACCACCTGCAGGGCCACGCTCTGCACCTTAGGCCTGTCAACCTCGGGGGCGGGTTCGCGCGTCGAAAGGGAGACGAGAGGAAGTTGCCATGTCCCGCACGATCATTGTCGCCCTGGTTGCCGCGACCACCGTTCTGGCACTGACGGCGTGCGCGCCCGGAGGCCGTCCGACCGGCGCTCACTCATCCCTGCCGGTCCCGCAGCCGCGCCCCAGCCACAGCACGGCGGCGCCGAGCGCCAGCCCCTCGGCATCGCCCGCAGCGCGCCTCTCCACTACACCGGGCGACGAGCTCCTGACCTTCACCGGCACGGGCCACAGCACCGACGGCTCGGCCGTCGCGATCACCTTCACGGTGCACGCCCCGGTCGCCTGGAACAGCCCGGCGGGTTCGCAGACCCTCGCCGCGTTGGCGGCAGCCGGCTCGGCTCGGGTCGCCAATCCCGCCCAGGACCTGCGCAGCACGGCATGGGATGCCGCGAAGGCCGCGAGTCTCGCCGTTGTCGACTACTCGGCCACGATGGTCACCGGGTCGTGGCGCGCCGGCGAGGCTGTCGGGATCAACATCGGGCCCGCCGAGTCGGAGATCTCGGTGGAGGGGGCCCGGGTGAGCACGTCGTACGACTGGTGGAACCTCACCGGCCCGGGCAGCGGTCATTTCGTGATCGCCTTCCCGAACGCCGACGCCGGCACCCCCGATCCGTCGACCTGGGGCGGCCCGCTGCAGATCTACGGACTGGGAGAGCCCGTGTCGGGTGGCACGCCCGCGAGCTATCAGTTCCGGGACTGCCGCATCGACATCACGCCGCTCGGCCATCGGTCGGCGGGTGTCTCCGACTGGTTCAGCCCGACGCCCGACTACTGCTACGCCGGGATCGGCGAGTAGGTCGCACCGCTCCGCCGGCCCGTGGCGGCCGGCTCAGTGCCCGGCAGGCGGCACGTACGCCTTGAGCCCCGCGACGATGGCCGCTTCCGCCTCGGCCGCGTTGCCCCAGCCCTCGGTCTTGACCCACTTGCCGGGCTCGAGGTCTTTGTAGTGCTCGAAGAAGTGCTCGATCTCTTTGCGGGTGTACTCCGGGATGTCGTCGACATCCTTGATCCACGCCCAGCGCGGGTCCTTGGCGGGCACCGCGATCACCTTGGCATCGCTGCCGCCGTCATCCGTCATGTTGAACACGCCGACCGGGCGCACCTGCACGCCGACGCCGGGGAACAGCGGGAAGTCGAGCAGCACCAGCACGTCGACCGGATCGCCGTCGAGCCCGAGGGTGTTCTCGAAGAAGCCGTAGTCGGTCGGGTAGACGAAGCTCGTGTACAGCACGCGGTCGAGGAACACCCGGCCCGTCTCGTGGTCGACCTCGTACTTGTTGCGGCTGCCCTTCGGAATCTCGATGATGGCGGCGTAATCGGCCATGACGCTGTGCTCCTCGGGGTTGGCTTCGGGTCGGGTCGGATGACGCAATAACGTTAGCCGATGCCTGATCGCCCCCGACTGTCCCCCGCGATCGCCGATGTGCGACGTGCAGTGCGGGGCGCGCTCGACGGGCTCCCGCCTGATTCGCTCGCGCTGGTCGCGCTCAGCGGCGGGCCCGACTCGCTGGCGCTCGCCGCCGCCACGGCCTTCGAAGCGCCCCGGGCCGGGTTGCGCGCCGGCGCCGTCATCGTCGACCACGGCCTGCAGCCCGGTTCTGCGGATGCCGCGGCGCGAGCCGCGCAGCAGGCGACCGGGCTCGGACTCGCGCCCGTTCGGGTGGAGCTCGTGCAGGTCGGCGCCGAGGGTGGACCCGAAGCCGCGGCCCGCACGGCGCGCTACGCGGCTCTCGAGCGCGCAGCATCCGAGCTCGGCGCTGCCGCCGTGCTGCTCGGGCACACCCTCGACGACCAGGCGGAGACCGTGCTGCTCGGGCTGGCCCGGGGCAGCGGAGCGGCGAGCCTGCAAGGGATGCCCGCGCGCTGGCCTGCCGCGTCGGGGCGCTTCGTCTTCCTGCGGCCGCTGCTCGGCATCCGGCGCGCGACGACCGGGCAGGCTTGCGCCGATGCCGGGCTCGAGCCGTGGACGGATCCGCAGAACGCCGATGCCGCATTCACCCGGGTGCGCGTGCGGCAGCGGGTGCTGCCGGTGCTCGAAGCCGAGCTCGGACCGGGCATCGCCGAGGCGCTCGCCCGTACGGCCGAGCAGCTGCGCGAAGACGCCGAAGCTCTCGATTCCTTCGCCGAGGAGTTGGTCGAAGATCTGGCCGAGCACGCCGAGGCCGGGATCTCGCTCGACGCCGCGGCGCTCGCGGCGAACCCCGCCGCGCTGCGGCAGCGCCTGATCCGGCTGGCCGTCTCGAGCGAATTCGGCGTCGCGCTCAGCAGGCAGCAGACGCTCGACGTGGCCCGGCTGGTCACCGATTGGACGGGCCAGAAAGGCATCGACCTGCCCGGCGTTAGGGTGGTTCGACGGGACGGACGGCTCCACTTCGAGAGCACCACCTTCGTGAGCAGGAACGGCGAGGCGAGAGGCAGCGATGGAACCGCGTGACGTCGAGGGCGATTTGACCGAGGTGCTCTACACCGAGCAGCAGCTGCAGGCCAGGATCGCCGAACTCTGCCGGCAGATCGAAGTCGACTACGAGGGCCGCGACCTGCTGCTGGTCGGCGTGCTCCGCGGCGCGGTGATGGTGATGGCCGACCTGGCGCGTGAACTCAAACGCGACGTCGAGATGGACTGGATGGCGGTCAGCTCGTACGGCGCCGGCACCCAATCCAGCGGCGTGGTCCGCATCGTCAAAGACCTCGACACCGACCTGGACGGGCGCCACGTGCTCATCGTCGAGGACATCGTCGACTCGGGCCTGACCCTCTCCTGGCTGAAGTCGAACCTCGAGAGCCGCATTCCGGCATCCATCGAGATCTGTGCGCTGCTGCGCAAGCCCGACGCCGAGAAGGTGCACGTCGACGCCAAGTACGTCGGATTCGACATCCCGAACGCCTTCGTCGTGGGCTACGGCCTCGACTATGCGGAGCGCTATCGCAACCTGCGCGCGGTGGCCGTGCTCGCTCCGCACGTCTATTCCTAATGGCGCGCCGCCGCTCCTGCGGCGCGCTCCGCTTTCGCGGTACGAGCGCGGTCGCACCGCTACGCGGGCCCGACCGCGAGCATCGGCATCAGGTCCGCCTCCGGCGAACACACAGAGGGTGTCAAGGCGCTGCGCGGTAGCCTGACAGTCACGCTTCTGAGGGAGGATCGGGCGGCGCCCGAGCGACTATGGACTTCAAACGCATTCTTCGCGGACCCCTGATCTACATCCTGCTCGGGGTCGCCGCGCTGCTGGTCGGCTTCAACCTGCTCAGCGGCACCGGCTCGCGCTCGGTCACCACCGAGCAGGGCCTCGCGCTTCTGGACGGCAGCACCGTCAAGTCGGCGAAGATCTTCGACAGCGATCAGCGCGTCGACCTCACCCTGAACAAGGCGTACACCGATCCCAGCGGGCAGAACCTCGGCACCTCGGTGCAGTTCAACTACGTGGCCGCGCGCAGCGCCGACATCGTCAAGGCCGTGGATGCCAGCCCGGCCAAGTACGACGACGTGCCTCCGCAGAACAACTGGTTCCTGAGCCTGATCAGCATCCTCGGCCCGATCCTGCTGGTCGGAGTCTTCGCCTGGTTCCTGCTCTCGAGCATGCAGGGCGGCGGCAACCGGGTCATGCAGTTCGGCAAGTCGAAGGCCAAGCTCGTCTCCAAGGAGAGCCCGAAGGTCACGTTCGCGGATGTCGCGGGCGCCGACGAGGCGGTCGAGGAGCTCGAAGAGATCAAGGACTTCCTCAAGGATCCGTCCCGGTTCCAGGCGGTCGGTGCCCGGATTCCGAAGGGCGTGCTGCTGTACGGCCCTCCCGGAACCGGCAAGACCCTGCTCGCGCGGGCCGTCGCCGGTGAGGCCGGCGTGCCGTTCTACTCGATCTCGGGCTCCGACTTCGTCGAGATGTTCGTCGGCGTCGGCGCCAGCCGCGTGCGCGACCTGTTCGAGCAGGCCAAGCAGAACTCGCCGGCCATCATCTTCGTCGACGAGATCGACGCGGTCGGCCGCCACCGCGGCGCCGGCCTCGGCGGCGGTCACGACGAGCGCGAGCAGACACTCAACCAGTTGCTGGTCGAGATGGATGGCTTCGACGTCAAGACCAACGTCATCCTGATCGCCGCGACCAACCGGCCCGACATCCTCGATCCCGCGCTGCTGCGCCCGGGCCGCTTCGACCGGCAGATCGGCGTGGACGCGCCCGACCTCAAGGGCCGCCAGAAGATCCTCGAGGTGCACGCCAAGGGCAAGCCGATGGCCAAGGGCGTCGACCTCGAGGTGCTGGCGCGCAAGACGCCGGGCTTCACCGGTGCCGACCTGGCCAACGTGCTGAACGAGGCCGCGCTGCTCACGGCACGCAGCAACGCGCAGCTGATCGACAACCGCGCGCTCGACGAGGCCGTCGACCGCGTGATGGCCGGCCCGCAGCGCCGCACCCGCTTGATGAACGACAAAGAGAAGCTCATCACGGCGTATCACGAGGGCGGCCACGCGCTCGCGGCGGCGTCGATGCGTCACACCGACCCGGTGACCAAGATCACGATCCTGCCGCGTGGTCGCGCGCTGGGTTACACGATGGTGCTGCCGCTCGAAGACAAGTACTCCGTGACGCGCAACGAGCTGCTCGATCAACTCGCCTACGCGATGGGCGGCCGGGTGGCCGAGGAGCTGGTGTTCCACGACCCCACCACCGGGGCATCCAATGACATCGAGAAGGCGACCAGCATCGCCCGCAAGATGGTCACCGAATACGGCATGAGCGCGGCGATCGGCTCGGTCAAGCTCGGCCAGTCGCAGGGCGAGGTCTTCCTCGGGCGCGACATGGGCCACCAGCGCGACTACTCGGAAGAGATCGCCGAGAAGGTCGACCTCGAGGTGCGGCAGCTGATCGAGCAGGCGCACGACGAGGCCTGGCAGGTGCTCAACGAGAACCGCGACATCCTCGACAACCTGGCCAAGGAGCTGATCGAGAAAGAAACCCTCGACCACCTCCAACTTGCCCAGATCTTCGCCGATGTGAAGCGGCTGCCGGAGCGTCCGCAGTGGCTGTCGAGCGATCGCCGGCCGATCAGCATGCGCCCGCCGATCGAGATCGCCGCCAAGGCGCCGGTCGACGAGGGCATCGTGGATGGCGGGGTCGACTCGACGCCGTCGCGTCCGAAGCGCAGCCCGCGCCCGCGCAAGTCACCCGGTATCGCGACCGCCTAGGAGGGCCGTGATCGACTCCGGACGCATCGAGGCGGCCGTGGCCGAACTCCTCGCCGCCATCGGAGAGGATCCGGCCCGGCCCGGGCTGGCGGCGACCCCCCGGCGCGTCGCCGAGGCGTACGCCGAGTTCTTCTCCGGCCTCGACCGCGATCCGCGCGACCCACTTCGCGACGCGCCGGAGTTCATCGCCGAACCCGGACAGCTCGGCGAGCTGGTACTGCTGCGCGACATCGCGTTCCGCTCGGTCTGCGAGCATCACCTGCTGCCGTTCACCGGCATCGCGCATGTCGCGTATCTGCCCGGCGAGCGCATCGTCGGGCTGGGAAGGCTGCCCGAAGTGGTCGAGATCCTGAGTTCGCGTCCGCAGCTGCAGGAGCGGCTGGGCGAGCAGATCGCCGATGCCCTGGATGCCGGCCTCAGCCCGCGCGGCGTGCTCGTCGTGCTCGACGCCCGGCACTCGTGCGTCACCGCTCGCGGCTCGCGGCAGGCCGGAAGCACCACGGTCACGGTGGCGAGCCGGGGCGAACTCGCCGGCCCCGTGGCCCGAGGCGAGGCGATGGCGTTGATCGGAGCATCGGTGGCAGGGGAGCAAGAGTGAGCACCGCACCACTTCCGCAGATCATGGGCGTGCTGAATGTGACGCCCGATTCGTTCAGTGACGGCGGCACGTACGAATCCGTCGACGCGGCCGTCGCCCACGCGGCCGAGATGGTCGAGCAGGGGGCCGGGATCATCGACGTGGGCGGGGAGTCCACCCGTCCGGGTGCGCAGCCGGTCGACGCGAAGACCGAGCGTAAGCTCGTAGTACCGGTGGTGCGCGAGCTGGTGGCCCGCGGCATCCCGGTGAGCATCGACACGCGCCACGCCCAGACGGCGCTCGCCGCGGTCGACGCGGGCGCTCAGCTCGTGAACGACGTGACCGGCGGCCTCGGTGACGAGGGCATGGCGCGGGTGATCGCCGAGACCGGCGTGCACTACGTGGTGATGCATTGGCGCGAGGGCGGCGCGGATGCCGTTCCCGAGTACCGCAACGTCGTCACCGATGTGCGCCGCGAGCTGAAGCACCGCATCGCGGCCCTGATCGTCGAGGGCGTGCAACCCG
>Ga0068858_100000451_pt1 | contig 43046 bp, 42 predicted proteins | sample KBSSwiS12_FD_66589 | JGI IMG/M metagenome (GOLD analysis project Ga0068858, IMG submission 66589) | Switchgrass rhizosphere microbial communities from Kellogg Biological Station, Michigan, USA - KBS Switchgrass S1-2 | ecosystem: Host-associated > Plants > Roots > Rhizosphere > Soil ...
TCGCCTGCGTAGACACGGACACCCGCCGCGGCAAACTGTTTTGCCGTCGCACGCCCGATGCCGGAGGCGCAACCCGTCACGACCGCGACCTTGCCTGACAGCTCGGTTGCCTGTTTCCAACTCAGCTCGATAGCATCTGACATGTAATTTCTGTCTCGTGGGTGGGGGTTGGCGGGGAGGTCAGCGCCGGCTGCTGTTGCGATCAAGGAATGCGCTGATCAGTTCCTGCGTCTGCGGCGAATCCAGCAGGGCACCTCCCAACTCACGCTCGAGCACATACCCGTGCAGCTCGTTGCCTCCGTAGGCCGCGATACATTGCTTGGCGACACGCAACGCGTGCCCGGGCAAAGCCGCGATCCGGTCCGTGATCGACCGGGCCTTCTCTTCGATCTGCGCGCGCGGCACGCTCCATTGCACCATGCCGAGGCTGGCCGCGACCAGACCTTCAACCGCTTCGCAGCTGAGAATGATGCGGGAAGCGACGCCCTGCCCGCATATCCTCGTGAGGCGTTGCGTCCCGCCCGCTCCCGGAATGAGCCCGATCCCGACCTCAGGCAACCCTATCTTCGCCTCATCGGCGGCGAGACGCAGATCGCATGCGAGCGCCAGCTCGTAGCCCCCGCCCATCGCAGCCCCTGCAATCTCGCAGAAGGTGACCTGCGGCAGTTGCTCGATTCGCTGATACAGCGCCTGCAACCGCTCGACATAGGCCGACAGCGCCCGGCCGGGCGACGGGGCATCCTTCCAGGAGCGAATCAGATCCAGATCGGCGCCGGCGGCAAACACCTTCTGCGTGCTACGGATATGCAGGACCTGCCAGTCCGCCTCGCCGCTCAAGCGATCCAGCACGCCGTTCAGGGCAGTGATCAACTGGTCGTCGATGGCGTTCACCGGGGGGCGCGCGAGGGTGAGCACCGCGACGCGCCCGCGGCGAGACAATTCGATCATGGTAAGACTGTTCCCATATACGAACGCTGTTCAATTTACTAGAATGGTGGGCCAGCGGTCAAATAGGCCGCGGCCCGGCGCCTGCCCGCGGATCCGCGAGCCCCGGGGGCGGCTGCGCGGGGCCAAGCGCTGCGCAGGGTCAGGTGTTGGTGAACTTCGGTGGCCGCTTTTCCATGAACGAGGCCCGTTTGTCCGCCGCATCGGCGGTGGATTGGGCAATCGCCACGGCGCGGCTTTCCAGCTCGATGGCCGCCTCGAGGCTGCCAACGCCCTGGTTCAGCCAGAGCGACTGTTTCGTCAGCCACACGCCAATCGGCACATTGACCAGCACCCCGCGGGCCAACTCGAGGGCGGCCTCCAGCAGCTTGTCATCCGGTACAGCCCGCAATACCAGGCCGATTCTTTCTGCCTCCTCGGCCAGCACCGGCCGTGCGGTCAGCAGCAGCTCGGCCGCGCGTTGCGTGCCCACTGCGCGCGGCAACATGTAACTCAGCCCGAGCTCGTGTCCCGTCCCGGCGTTGTGAATCGAGTTGACGAATTTGGCGGATTTGCCGGCAACACACAGGTCGGCGGCCAGAGCCAGGGCATAGCCGATACCCGCCGCCGCGCCGTTCACCGCGCAGATGATCGGTTGCGGCAGCTGCCGCATCAGCAGTGGGATACGGTTCAACTCGGAAATCGTGTATTTGCCGCGATACGTTTTGCCCATGGCCGGGTCGTCGACCCAACCGGGCTCGCCCGCGCTGCGCAGGTCGTGGCCCGCGCAGAACGCCCTTCCGGCACCAGTCAGAATGATGACGCGCGTCTTCGAGTCGTTGCGTGATCTTTCCAGGAATGCGAGCAGCTCGGAATACATCCCGTAGGTGAATGCATTCAGCTGCTCGGGCCGATTCAGGGTAAGACGGGTAACACCCGCCATTGGCTCATCAAACAGGATGTCGGACATGGGTGAAATTTACCCCTTGGGACTGTAGCGCTCGCGCAGCAGGACTTTACTGACCTTGCCGCTGGGCAACCGCGGCAGCTCGGTGACGAATTCCAGGGTCTTCGGACACTTGTAGCCCGCAATCAGCGTGCGGCAGTGAGCCAGGACCTCCGCAGCCGTACACTCGAGTCCCGGCTTGCGGACGACGACCCCCTTCACCGCCTCGCCCCATTTCTGATCCGGCACACCGATCACCGCGGCATCGGCAACCGCCGGGTGGGACATGAGAGCTTCTTCCACCTCGCGGCTGTAAACGTTCTCGCCACCACTGACGATCATGTCCTTTTTTCGATCGACGAGATAGATGAAACCGTCTTCATCCTGGCGGGCAAGGTCTCCGGTGTGCAGCCAGCCGTCGCGCAGCGCCTCGATAGTGGCCGCGGAATTATTCCAGTAGCCGACCATGTTTTGTCGCGAGTGCAGGCACAGCTCACCGACGGCGCCCAGCGGTACATCCTGATCGTGGTCGTCGACGACCCGTACGCGGGTATCGAGCACCGGTTGTCCAACCGAAGTCAGTCGTTCGAGATCCTTCGGGTTGCCCTCGGGACGATGATAGTGCTTACGCAACACCGTGCCCGCACCTTCGGTCTGCCCGTAGCCGTTGATCAAAATCGGTCCAAATCGTTTCATTGCCTGCTTGAGCGTGGTGAGCGGCATCGGCGCGGCGGCGTAGTTGATCGTACGCAGCGAGCTCAGATCAAACTGTTCGATGTCAGGAAGGTCGAGGACGGCCTGCATCAGGGTGGGCGCGAGGTGCAGTTGCGTAATCCGCTCGCGCTGCACAGTCTGCACGATCTCACGGGCATCGAACGAACGATGCACGACGAGGGTGCCGCCACGATAGGTCATGGCACCGCCCTGCGAACGTGCCCCGATGTGAAAATATGGCATTGACAGCAGGATCTTGTGGCCGAGATCCGCACCCAGCTCGTACGACCACGCCGCAAAGAGCGCCAGAACGCAGTCGTGCGAGAGGATTGCGCCTTTCGCCTTTCCAGTGGTGCCGCTCGTATAGGTGATCGAATGGATATCCTCGGGCCGCGGGCGCAACGGCGGGCCCGCCGGATCTGCGCTCGTCAACAGCTCTTCGTAGCGGTGCGCCGGGGCGTGGCCTTCAGGCGGCGCGCCGATCGCAATGTAGTGTTGGATGCCAGGCAGTCGTGGCCGCAATGTCTCGAGCAGCTGGGCATACTGCTGCTCAAAAATGACAACGCGAGGTGCGCTATCGCGCAGAATGAACTCGACTTCCGGGGCGGCGAGCCGGAAATTGACCGGCGCAATGATGTAGGGCGCCACCTCGCAGGCCCCGTACACCTCGAGATACTCGGCGCAGTTCATCGCCAACATCGCGACCCGGTCCTGCGAGCGCATGCCGAGCCCGTACAGCGAGCTCGCCAGGCGCAACGACCGCTCAGCAAACGACCGGAACGTGGAGCGGTGCGCGCCGAAAATCAGATGGATGTCATTGCCATGCAGATGGGCATTGCGCTCCGCGAGATCCCGCAGGGTCTGCAGGGCCGCATGCCAACGGATCATGCCCAGCTCCTGCCGCTCAGGCCTTGGTATCAACAGGGAAGCTGGGCGGGCGCTTCTGCAGGAACGCGTCTATTCCCTCCTTTCCTTCCGGGCCTGCGAAGCCGATGAACTCCAATGCCAGCGAGGCATCGAATATGGGTCCGGCCTGCCGCAACCAGTGATTCAGGGTGTACTTGGTCCAGCGGGTGGCGGCGGGCGCCAAGTGGGCAAGGCGCGTGGCAATCTCCACCGATTTCGTATCCAGCTCCGAGGCGTCCACGGCCAACGAGACGACACCCATATCGGCGGCCTGCTGCCCGGAGAACGGCTCTGAAAGCAGCAGGAAATACTTGGCGCGCGCCATTCCGCACAGCAGCGGCCAGAGTATGGTTGCGTGATCACCCGAGGCCACGCCGATTTTCGCATGACCATCGGAGAACATCGCGTCCTTGGCGGCGATGGAAATGTCGGCCAACAGCGCGCACGCGATTCCCGCACCCACTGCCCACCCACGGACCGCGCTGACAATGGGTTTCGAGCACTCGATCATGTTGTAAACGAGATTGCGCGACTCCTTCATCGCCTGCATCCGCAGGTCGTAGTCGTCACAGACTTTGCGCTCATGCGTCAGATCGCCGCCCGCGGAGAACGCCTTGTCCGAGCCTCGGATGATGACCGCCGCGACCGTCGGATCGGTGTCGACGTCGCGCCAGATCTCCGAGCACTCGCGATGCAGCGTCTGCGTCATGGCGTTCAGCTTCAGCGGAGAGGCGATCGTGATTCTCAGGACTCGTGGGTGGGGACGATCGAACTTCAGTTGTTCATATCGTGCATAGCGATCTGTCATGTCAATCTCGCTCATGTCGGTGAGGCTATTTTCCCGTAAAGCGTGGCGGGCGCTTGTCCCGGAACGCGTTCACGGCTTCCTGGTGGTCCTCAGTCAGATTGGAGAGCGCTTCGTACGCGAAGGACGCATCGAGGACCGCGTGGGCAACCTGCTTCAGTCTGATATTGACCGCGAGTTTGGTCCACTGAATCGCCCGTGAGGCGCCCTTCGCCAACCGCTGCGCCAGCTCGTCGACGACGCCATCCAGATTGGCGGCGGATACCGCTCGATTGATCAAGCCGATTCGCGCGGCTTCTTCGCCAGTGAGCGCATCACCTGTCATCAGATATTCCTTAGCGCGGGCGTACCCGATCAGCTGTGGCCAGATCACCGCGCCCCCATCACCCGCTGCGTAGCCGGCCCTGACGTGAGGATCGCCGATTTTGGCGTGCTCCGCGGCAATGATGATGTCGCAGAACAATGCGATCGTGGCACCGAGGCCCATCGCGGCGCCGTTGACTTTGGCGATGATAGGTTTGGGACAGTCGAGGAGCGCGAAGAGCATGCGCTTGCCGTTTTCGGCCCCTTTGAGGAACAGATCGGGTTCGTCGATAGCCCTCTGCATCTGCTCGAAATCACCGCCTGCGCTGAAGGCCCGCCCGGCGCCCGTCAGGATCAGTACAGCCGTCTCATCGTCCGCCGCCACGTCCACGAACAAACGACTTACATCATCTTCCAGCTCTTCATTGAACGCATTCAGCGTGTCGGGCCGGTTGAAGGTGGCGTGCAGGACGCGCCCATCGCGGCGGAAGGCGATCGCTCGATAATCTGAAAAATTCATGTTTTCTCCGCGAGGCGGACCAGATGGTAGTCCGTATCGCCACAAAGCTTTTCGGTCGTGATGAACTTCTTGAAGTAGTGGCCGACGCTATACTCCTCGGTCATGCCCATGCCCCCATGCAGCTGGATCCCCAGGCCACCCACGATGCGTCCGGCGTTGGTCGCTACAACTTTGGCCGCTGAGATGGCGCGCCGGCGCGCCGGCGCCTCCGAGTCAATATGGGCGAGGCCACAATAGAGAATGGAGCGGGTCTCCTGGACTTCGACGAACATCTCCGCGAGCCGGTGTTGTGTCGCCTGAAACCTGAACAGAGGCTGACCGAACTGAGAACGCGAGCGCACGTACTCGCCTGTAATCTGCAGCACACGCTCCATACCACCCAGGGTTTCCGCAACCTTCGCAAGTATGAACCGGTCCCGCGCCTCCTCCAGGATGGCTACGACGTTCGAGCGCGTCAGTAGCTCGGCGGTGGTTACACGTACGTCATCCAGCACAATGTCGGCTGCGAACGTGTCATCCAACAGGCGGTACGGATAGAACTTCACGCCGGGGGTGCCTCGATCGAGCAGGAAGAGCGCGATCGAGCCCGCCAGTTGCGCGGAGACGATCAGCTTGTCCGCGGAAGGTCCATCCAACACCAGGAATTTGGTCCCCCGCAGGACATAACCGCCGTCGCCCGGCTGCGCGGTGGTTCGGATATCGTCGAGTGCATAGCGGGTTTGCGGCTCCGAGTGGGCCAGGGCCACCCGCGCCTTCCCTTCAGCCATCCCAGACAAAGTTTCACGGCAGAGCGCCGCATTGTCCGCGCGCGCCAGAATGCGAGATGACAACACGACGTTGGATGCGTAGGGCTCCAGGACCAGGCCAGACCCGAAGGCCTCCATGACCAGGGCCAGCTCGACGAACGAGCACTCGATGCCTCCGGCCTCCTCGGGCAGACCCAGCGCCAGCCATCCCAGGTCCCCAAATGTACGCCAATGCTCCGAACCGAATCCCTGGTCGCTGCCGATGAGCGCACGACGCTTCTCGAAGGTGTAGCTTTCCTGGATAAAGCGTGCGAGCCCGTCGCGCAACATCTCCTGTTCATCGGTGAGTGTCAGATCCATGGCGCTCGCTCAGCTCCCGAAGAGCAGCTTGGCGATGATGTTTTTCTGGATCTCGCGCGACCCCCCGTAAATGGTCGCGGCGCGTGTGTTCAGGAACAGGTTTGACGATCCTATGGTAAACGGCGGCCAGTTCGGGCCTTCGCAGGGCGCATCGGCCGGCACGAACGCATCCTCGTAGCGTCGTGCGGCAAGCGGTCCCAAAGCCTCGATCTGCAGGTCGGTGACCCGCTGTTGCATTTCGGAGCCGCGAATCTTCAGAGCGGATACGACTGCGTCGAGGTTATGCCGGTTCTTTTCTTCGGCCAGGATCCGCAGCACCGACCATTCGAGCGCCATCAGATCCGCCTCGATCCGCGCCACCTTGTGCGCGAAGGCCGGGGTATCAATGAGGCGTACGCCGCCGACTGTAACCTCAGAGGCGATCGACTTAGCGCGCGCAAACTGTCGCTGGTTGAAGTAGAGGAATGCGCTCGTGGTGCGCTCCTTCTCCAGCAGGAACTTTGCATAGGTCCATCCCATGCCGGGCTCCCCCACGAGGTTCTCGCGCGGCACGCGCACCTTGTCGAGAAACGCCTCGTTGAGCTCTGAGCGGCCGTCAATCGTGCGGATAGGCCTGAAAGTCAGCCCCGGCGCGTTGGTGGGCACCAGGATAAAAGACAGCCCTCGTTGGGGCTTGACCGTGGGATCCGTGCGGACCAGGAAGAAGCCCCAGTCGCAATGGGGAGCATCGCTGGTCCAGATCTTCTGGCCGGTAATGACATACTCATCGCCCTCGAGCGTCGCCGAGGTCTTGAGGCTCGCCAGATCGGACCCCGCTCCGGGCTCCGAGAATCCCTGACACCACAGCTCCTCACCGCGCAGCATCGGTGGCAGAAAGCGGGCCCGCTGAGCCTGCGAGCCGAACTCGATCAACACGGGAGCCAGCATGAACATGCCCTGCCAGCCGGCATCGGGGGCATCCGCCGCGTAAAGCTCCTGCATGAAGATGTGCTTGCGGACCGGGCTCCAGTCGGTGCCGCCGTACGCCTTCGGCCAGTGCGGCGCGCCCCAACCGTGCTCGCTCAGAATCCGTTGCCAGCGGCGATAATTCGCCAGCTGCGGGTTGAACCAATGGTGCACGTCGAGGGCGATATCGGGCGGCAGATGGCCACGGATGAACGTCCGCACCTCGTTGCGGAACGCGTCATCTGCGGAACTGAAGCCAAAATTCATGGGTTTCCCGGGGAAGGACCGTGTTCATTTATATGAACAGTATTCTGATTTTCACAGATGGTATCCATGGGGTCAAATCAACCCGTGGCGGCAGCTACGCACGAGACGGCCGGGCAGCACGCCCGTCGCCTCCCCCTCCCGATAGGTGATCTGTCCGGTCACGATCGTGGCTTCATACCCGCCCGCCTTCTGACTCAATCGGCGGCCACCCGCCGGCAGGTCGTAGGTGGCCCGCGGCGCATGCAGATGCAGACGATCGAAATCGATCACGTTCACGTCCGCTTTGTAGCCCGCCTTGAGCAGCCCTCGATCGTTCAACTCGACGGCCGCCGCCGGTTCCTGGCAAAGCTTCTTGATAGCCCATGGCAGTGGCAACTGCCGATCCGGCGTCGCATCGCGAGTCCAGTACGTCAGCAGATACGTCGAATATGCGGCATCGCAAATCATGGAGTAGTGCGCGCCACCATCACCCAGACCGAGGATTGTGAGCTCGGTTTTCAACAGATTGCGCCCGACAGACTGGAAACGCTCGCCTTCGTCATTGCCCATGGGCCTGTAGAGCACCTCATGCCCATCCCGGCGCAGCAGCGCGTCATAAATAAGCGCCGCCGGGCTCACACCGATCCGGCGCGCCTCGGCAGCGATGCTCTCTTGCTTCGTGGGGTTGTAATTCGGCGGATCCCCCAATATGAACATCTGCTCCAGGTCGCTCACGACGTACTTGAAAAAGGGATGTGGATCTTCGGGTGTTTCCGCCAGCAGGCGCGCCCTGAGCTGCGGATCGCGCAGTGCGCGCACTTTCTCGGCGAGCGTCAGGTGCGCGATGGCCCGGTAGCTGGGATTCAACGAGAACGGGTGATAGCTCAGCTCCAACCCCAACAATGCTCCCGTCGGGCGCGGAAGGACCTGACCGCGAATTTTGAGTCCTTCGCGCGCCCCTTGTTCGAGGTATTCATACATTTCCCGCCACCGGCCCGGCGCACCGGGAGTCTGCGTGAACGTGAATGACACGGAACGCCCTGACGTCTGGGCGATTCGGCGCAGCAGCTCATACTGCTGTGCGATGGGCAGGTCTGTGTTGGGGACCATTTGAAATACGCCGCGACGGGCATCTTTGAGTCCGGCAGCCAGCGCCAGCACCTCGTCTTCAGCAGTATTTACGCTGGGCGCCGGGCGGCCGTCCCGAAAACGGTGTGCGTACACGCGCGACGTAGTCACACCAATCGCGCCGGCGCGTACTGCCTCTGCAGTCAGGGCCCGCATGCGCGCCAGATCTGCCTCAGTCGGCGGCTCGAGCGTGGCACCGCGCTCACCCATGACATAGACCCGCAACGGCGAGTGAGGTAACTGTGCCGCGAAATCAATATCTGTCCGACGCGTCGACAGTGCGTTGAGGTAGTCGGGAAAGGACTCCCAGTTCCACGGCAGGCCTTCGGTCATCACGACATCCGGAATGTCTTCAACACCCTCCATCAGGCGCACCATCAACTCCCGATGCTCGGGTCGGGACGGCGCAAAACCAACTCCGCAGTTACCCATGACGACTGTGGTAACGCCGTGATTGGAGGACGGCGCAAGTCGATCCTCCCACGTAACCTGGCCATCGTAGTGAGTATGCACGTCCACAAATCCCGGTGTGACGAGCTTGCCGCGCGCGTCTATCTCCTCACGCCCACGACCCGATAGCTTTCCGACCGCAGCGATGCGCGCGCCTTGAATACCAACATCCGCTTCGAACGGCGCTCCTCCCGTGCCATCTACGACGAGTCCGTTGCGGATCAGCAAATCATAAGAGTGCATGACTCCACCTTCGATTGCAGTCGGGTTGCCGGATACCTACTTTGATAGCCAGTGCGCCTTCACCATGCCGTCACCGAACGGCTCGTCGCGGTTCTTCAGCGCTTGCTTGAGTCCGACAGTCGCCATGTCTTGTTTGAACTGCGTGCGCCGCGGTCCCTTGCTCAAATGGCCGCGCGCATCCATCTCCACAGCGCAGCGCTGCAGCGTGCGCGCGCCCTGGATCTCCAGGGCCATGTTCACCACACGCTTGTGCGCTGCCAGCATCTCGCTGTCGACAAAGCTGACACGCCGCGCGAGCTCGTTCACCGCGGCATCGAGCTGATCCGCCGGGACCGCATCCAGCACGAGGCCGACCCGCGCCGCGTCCCTGCCGTGCAGGCAGTCGCCCGTCATCAGCATGCGCTTTGCCCATTGCGGACCCAGGTGATAGACCCACATATGGGTTGGTGGCGTACCGTTGGCTCGCGTGGCTGGAAATCCGATACGAGCATCTTCCGCCGCAATGACCATGTCACACATGAACGCGAGGTCAGTGCCCCCTGCCAGGCAGTTGCCTTGTATTTTCGCTATGACTGGCTTGTGCAGATCGAAAAGTGCATTCGTCAGCCGTTGCGTGGCTTCCATCTGCCAGCAATCGTCGTCGTAAGTTCCCGCCGCACTGCGATACACCACCTCCTCCTGCGCAGGCGTCCGCCTGCTCATCGTCGGCCCGGGGCATCCCTCGCGGGATTGCCCGGGCGTCGCATGCGACGCCCCCTGAGCCGGTGCGTCGGATGTGTCATCGGCCTTTCGATCGGAATACGTCGTGACGAGGTCGTAGCCGGCGCAAAAGTCCTTGCCGGCTCCTTCGAGAATAATGACGTTGACGTCTGTTCGATCGTCGGCTTCCCACAGTGCGTCATGCAGCTCGCGAACGAGCGCGGTACTCAGTGCGTTGCGCTTGTCCGGGCGGTTGAGCGTAATGCGCGCGACCCGGTCCTGCACATCGAACCGAATCAACTCGGTGGTCTTGAGCCATTTACCCATCGCAGATCTCCTCCATCAACTCGAGCACAGCCTTGGCGGGCACGCGCGTCCGCCCACCCGCTGCAACCGTTAAATAGCGCCCGCCTCCCGCAGGCGGGCTATGTCGCCGCCGCTGCAACCGATCTCCGCGAGGATAGCGTCGGTGTGTTGCCCCAATGATGGCACCGGATCCATGCGGGGCACGAAAGAATCGGTGACACCGGGTGGCAACAGCGCCGGAATCGGTCCGGCGGGTGAGCCAATCTGCGTCCAGCGCGCCCGCGCCTGCAGCTGCGGGTGCTGCCAAACGTCATGCATGTCATTCATTCGCGCGTTGGCGATTTGCGCCTTCTCCAGGCGCTCAATCACCTGCTCGGCCGTCAGCGCAGCGAACGTCTCGACGATGATTGGCCGCAAAGCATCACGCGCCACGGTTCGCTTTGAATTCGACGCGAAACGTGCATCGGTAGCCAGCTCGGGCTGCATCAACACATGCTGGCAGAACGCGCCCCATTCGCGCTCGTTCTGCAAACCCAACATGATCGTTTTCCCATCGCCCGCCGGGAAGGGACCGTAGGGGTAGATGGTGGCGTGGGCAGCGCCTGCGCGCCCGGGCGGCCTGGCCCCATCAAAGGAGTAATACAGCGCGTGACTCATCCACTCAGTCATGCTCTCGAGCATCGAGAGGTCGATCCGGCAGCCACGCCCGGTACGGCTACGTTGCATGAGGGCAGCAAGAATGTTGGAGTAGGCGTACATCCCTGCTGAGATATCGGCGATGGAACAGCCGGCCTTCACGGGCTCCTGCGGCGTGCCGGTGATCGAAAGGAAGCCGGCTTCGCTCTGGATCAACAAGTCATAGGCTTTCTTATCCCGGTAGGGTCCATCGCTGCCATAGCCGGAAATGTCGCACACGATGAGGCCCGGATGCCGCTCGCGCAGTGCCTCATAGGAGAGCCCGAGCCGCGCAGCTGCACCGGGCGCGAGGTTCTGAACCAGCACATCCGCGCCCTGCAAGAGCTTCGCCAGGATCTGCTCGGCTCCAGGCTGTTTGACGTCGAGTGTGAGGCTTTCCTTCGAGCGGTTGAGCCAAACAAAGAAGGAGGCCTGGCCGCGTACGCGCTCGTCGTACGCACGGGCGAAATCGCCACTACCGGGTCTTTCGATCTTGATGACACGGGCTCCAAGATCCGCCAGCTGGCGCGTGCAGAAAGGCGCGGCGACGGCATGCTCCAGGGTGACCACGGTGATTCCGTCCAAAGGGCGCATTATCGGCTCCTTCAGAACGATCGCGGCAGACCGAGAAGATGCTCCGCGACATACGCGAAGATCATGTTGGTCGAAACAGGAGCCACCTGGTAGAGGCGGGTTTCGCGGAACTTGCGCTCAATATCGTACTCGTTGGCAAACCCGAAGCCGCCGTGCGTCTGCAGACAGACATTCGCCGCCTCCCATGAAGCCTTCGCCGCCAGGTACTTCGCCATGTTTGCCTGCGCGCCACAGGGCCGTTGCGCATCGAACAATGCGCACGCCTTGAAGCGCATGAGGTTGGCCGCCTCGACTTGTATGTAGGCGTCCGCGATCGGAAACTGGACACCCTGGTTCTTTCCAATGGGCCGGTCGAACACAACACGCTGATTGGCGTAGCGGGTCGCCCTGTCTACGAACCAATAGCCATCGCCGATGCACTCGGCGGCGATCAGCGTGCGCTCCGCATTCAAACCGTCCAGGATGTATTTGAACCCTTTCCCCTCCTCGCCGATCAGGTTCTGCTCCGGGATCTCGAGGTTGTCGAAGAACAACTCGTTGGTTTCGTGGTTGACCATGTTGGGAATCGGGCGCAGCGTAAGCCCCTTGCCGACCGACTCGCGCAGGTCCACGATGAAGATCGACATCCCTTCCGACTTCTTCCTGACCTCGGCCAATGGTGTGGTGCGCGCGAGCAGGATCAGCAGATCCGAGTGCTGCACACGCGAGATCCACACCTTTTGACCGTTGATGAGGTAACGCCCGTCCTTCTTCACCGCGGTCGTCTTGATCTTGGTGGTATCGGTGCCCGTCGTCGGCTCCGTGACGCCCATCGACTGGATGCGCAACTTACCGGCGGCGATGAGGGGGAGATATTGCTCCTTTTGAGCCCGGCTACCGTTGCGCAGCAGCGTGCTCATGTTGTACATCTGACCGTGCACCGCACCGGAATTCCCGCCGGAACGGTTGATTTCCTCCATGATGACCGAGGCGGCGGTCAGCCCGAGACCGCTGCCGCCGTATTCCTGGGGAATCATCGCCGCCAGCCATCCCGCTTCCATCAGCGCATCGACAAACTTCTCGGGATACGCGCGCTCCGCGTCCACTTGCCGGAAGTACTCGTCCGGAAACTGACTGCACAGTTGACGCACGGCGTCCCGGATTTCTTGATGCTCGTCAGGTTCGTTGATCATCCAGGCTGATGCTCATCGAAAAATCATAGATATTGGTCTATCATAGATATTGATCGTTGGGTCACTCCAATAGAATTATGTGATCGCACCATTACCCCCCGGTATCGCCGCAGCCACGCCATGGACCTGAAGCAATTGCGTGCCTTTATGACCGTCGCCGATACCGGCAACGTCACCCGCGCGGCCGAGCTCCTCAACCTCGTTCAGCCCGCGGTGTCGAGGCAACTTCGCCTGCTGGAGGAAGACGTCGGAGCCGAGCTCTTCCAGCGTGAGCGACATGGCATGGTGCTCACCGAGGCCGGCAGGGCCCTGCTGGTCTACTCCCGCCGTGCAATGCTCGAGCTCGACCGAGCCCGCGCGGAGATTGGAGGATCCGCCGGTGGCATCGCGGGGCTCGTGACGGTTGGCTTGTTGCCGAGCACGAGCGACATGATCTCCAGCCGACTGGTGAGCGCGGTCGCGAAGGCCTACCCAGGTATCCGGCTGAGAATCGCGATGGGTTATGCGGGTGACTTGCAACAATGGCTGGAAACAGGGGATATAGACGCCGCCGTTCTTTATGGCGTTGACCGCGAGCCCGCGCTCCAGACCACCCCGCTCCTCGAGGAACCCCTGTGGGTCGTCGGGCTCCCTGCGGCGAACCTGCGCCGGCAGAGACCAGTTTCTCTCATGAGCTTGCGCGGCAAGCCGATGATCCTTCCAAGCGGTCCTCGCGGCATCCGTACGCTCGTTGACCACGCCTGTGCGATGTCCAACGTAGAACTGACGATCGTTGCAGAGACCAACGCAATGAGCATTCAGAAGAGTCTCGTTCTCGGTGCCCACGGCCTGACGATACTTCCACCGATCGCCTGCGCCAGCGAGCTCGCCGGCAAGCAGCTCACCGCGGCACCGCTCGTTGACCCGCGAATCACTCGAACGATCGTTGTTGCCCTGCCGGCCAACCGCTCCGTCGGCCAGCACGTAGAGCGCACCGTCGAGCTGCTGGTCCAGTGTGCAAAGGAGGCTGTACATCGAAAGGAGTGGTTGGAGGGGCGTTGGATTGCGGATTGAGGGCGTCACGTACTGCCAGGCATCAGGAGGCCGTTCCGATATCGACCCGCAGCCGCTGCAATTTCAGCGTCCTGATACACCAACGGCCGTTGTTCTTTTCATAAGTCTCAATGTAATGGCCGTAGCCATGGAGGGTCTGGTTCGGCGATGCCGACTCCTCATTCCAACGCAGCATGTCCTCCATTGCCCAAATTCCGGTGGCCGTGGTCGGCGAGGTGATCTCTATTTCCGGGCAATGACCATGATGAACACTGACACATCCCGTGAGCGGAGCGCTGGCGGCCGCCGCGATCCTGTCGGGGCCCACCAGAATGCATCCGGGCACATCCTGGCTGATGTCGAACAGCGCGTCTGGCGTAAACACCGCCTTAAAGCCGTCCCAGTCCTTGGTGTCGACGCAACGAAAGTAGCGGGCCTTGAGTTGCTTGACTTCCTCGATGGCGAGGAGTTTATCGAGATCATTCACGTTGTGGCTCCCCTCTAGAACGTTCCAATACGGCCGCCTGTCCAGGGCAGCCAGCGCATGTAGCGCTCGTTTTCCTCACGGGAACTGCCGACAGGCTTGGCATCGCGCAGGTCCCGAATCTCATCGAAGTGCTCACCAACGAGCTCCGGCGTAAGTTGCCGGTTGAAATAACCGTCGTTGTTGCACAGGGCGATGCGCGATACACGGCCGCCGCCCACCGAGAAGATCTCGCCGCTGACCGTCATCGATCTGCTCACGAAAAAAGCGACCGCTTGCGCGACAAGCGCGGGCGGAAAGCTGACTTCCATCCAGCGGCGCGCGTCTTCCTGAGACTTCGCCGCCAGACGGGTATAGCCCGCGGGGAAAATGGCATTGACGACGATGCCGTGCTGCTGACCTTCAATGGCCGCTTCGGCAGTGAGTCCGATCAGTGCCGCCTTTGCGGAGGCGTACGGCGCAATTGAGCCAATACCGAGAGTGGCGGATGAAGATACGTTCAGGATGCGCCCATACGCCTGGCGTTGCATGATCGGCCAAGCGCGCCGTATCAGCAGATAAGGCCCCCAATAGTTCGTGCGCATCACTCTTTCGATGGCCTCGTCTGTGAGCTCCGCGATGCCGGCAATGGTCGATCCGCCGGCATTGTTGATCAGAATATCGAGTCGGCCGAATGCATCGAGAGTGACTTTCAACATGTGAGCGGCGCCCGCGGAGTCGCCCACGGTCGTAGCGTTTGCGATGGCCGTCCCGCCGGCTCGCCTGATTTCGGCTGCCACGCCCTCTGCAACTTCCGAAGTGCCTGCATGCCCTTCAGGGTCGCCGCCATAGTCGTTCACGACGACTTTCGCACCCCGGCTGGCGAGCAGCAGTGCCATTTCCCGCCCCATCCCCCGGCCGGCGCCGGTGATCAGCGCGACCTGACCTTCGACATCAATCATGGCTTTCGTCTCCCATCGGTGGAGGGCACTGCGGCATCAGGACGCCAGCTGCGCCATGCGAACTCGAAGATTGCATCGGCCCAGTCGCGTTTGGCGGCCGCACTCTGCAGCGGCTCGTGGATGAGAAATCGCACACCCCCGCTGGCGAGCGCCGCCAGTTGAAACGCAGCCGCGTGCGGATCGGCGATTCGCAACAGGCCCTGCGCATCCGCTTGACGCAGAAACGCCTCGACCGGAGCCATCAGCTCCCGATCATGTGAGCGCAGCTCGCGTGCCAGCGCGGGAAATCGCGCCCCTTGCGCAATGACGAGGCGCATGACATCCAGCCAGGTCGGGTCGGTCAGCGCATCATGCAGGTGTTGAATCAACTCGCGGAGCCCCTCGCGAGCCGAGCCAAATGCAGCCGGATCGACCTGCATCCTGTTCGCCGCGCGTTCGATCGCCAGTTGCACGACACGGCGGAACAGCTCGTGTTTTGTTCCGTAAAGTCGATACAACGTCATCTTGCTGGCCTTGGCCAGGCGCGCGATCTCCTCAATGCTGGCTCCTGCGTACCCTTTGGCCAGGAAGGTCTCCAACGCGGCTTGCAGGTACAAAGCGTGGAGGTCTTGCGACTTGTGCTGCGGCGGCCGTCCGGGGCTGCGTCTACGTACGACCTTGAGATTCGTTGGGGTATTCAACGCCGTTATTTTGACTTTCTAGATATGAGACGCTATCGTCTCATTTATTCACACGTGGGCCAAGGGGGTGCTCGTCGATGCCGGTCCAATCCCTCGTGTGGATCAGCGGTGCTACCGCGGGAATCGGCTGGGGCCTTGCCCGCACCGTTCCGTATCCGGGTGCCCGCATAATCAATCTCTCGCGCAAGCCGCATCCCGATTTCGAGACGGTGCAATTCGATCTGACGCGGCCTGAAACGTACACGGCCGTGCAACGGCATTTCGAGACGGAATTGCGCAACTTTACCGGCGAGCGCGCGATCTTCATTCACAACGCCTTTTACCCGACCACCCCTGGGTTCGTGTGGGAGACCGATGGGCTCGAATACGCGAAATCCATCCAAGCCAATGGCGCTGCCCCACTCATCCTGGGCGAGATGTTTCTGCGAGCCATCGAGCCCGGATATGAGTCGGGACTCGTACTGATGTCCTCCGCAGCGGCACGCCATCCCTTCGAGGGCAATGCTGCGTACTGCGCCGCAAAAGCCGGCGTGGAGATGTGGGTGCGTGTCGTGCGACGGGAGCTCGAACGTCGCGGGCGGAAAACCTGGGTCGTGGCGGTGCGCCCCGGTTTCGTTGATACCCCAACAACGCGTATGAACGCCGAGCAGCCAGCCGATACCTATCCCGTGGGTCCGCAGATGAATCGCCAATTCCAGACCGGTGAGGGCGTGCTCACGCCCGTGCAAGCCGGTCACCAGATCTGGTCGGCGCTGCCGCCGAAGGCGGATACCTCCCTTCTTCTATTCGGCGACATGGTCAAGGAAAGGGACTGACGCCGATCGGAGCCGGACTGACATGCAGCTGCGCCTCGATGATCTGCTACAACATGCCGAAGCCGTAACCGGACTGCACGATTGGGGCGCAGAAGAATACTTCGACACGGAGTTTCGCGGGCTCCTCGCAGCGATGCTCCATTCGCTGGAGCACGAGTCCGCGCTCACCGACCAGGGCCGGCATGGCGCCGAATTACGGCTCACGGCAGCTCTTGAAGGGCGCCTGAGGTTTATAGCCGACCGCGCACGCTGGCCCGGGATCAGGCACGAGCAGATCGTGCGGCCCTTGTTCATTCTGGGATTACCGCGCTCGGGTAGCACTTTCCTCCACACCCTGATGGCACAGGACCCGGGCAACCGTGTCCCCCTCACTTGGGAGATGATGCTGCCCTCCCCGCCACCGACCCCGGCCGATGGACAGACCGACTCGCGAGTGGCGCGCAGCGAGTCCATCCTGACAGCCATGGGCCTACTACATCCCGACATTCTCGCCTTGCATCGCTTCGGTGCCCGCCAACCTGAGGAATGTCACCTGCTGATGGAGCTCATGCTTCTTGGAGACAATCTGCCCGCCTGCTGGCGCATGCCGACGTTCAATAAACAGCGAGCCGCAACCGATCTGCTGCTGGGCTATCGAACCCACAGGATGGTGTTGCAGAACCTCCAGTTTCGTCATCGCGGCGAGCGCGTGCTCCTGAAGAACCCGGGCCACGTGTTTTATCTACCGTTGCTGCTGTCCGTGTATCCCGACGCCCTACTCGTGCTGACGCACCGTGACCCCACAAAGGTCATTCCATCGGTAGCAGCGCTCCTGGTCGCGATGCGCAAAGCCTCGAGTAGCGACGTAGCCCCAGCGGACAAAATCGCCATGGGAAATCTTCGCGCATTTGCAGAAGGGCTCACTCGGACCATCCAGTTCAGGCAACGACCGGGCATGAACGAACGCTTCTGCGACGTTCACTTCCTCCACCTCATCTGCGATCCGATCGGGACTGTCGAGCGCATATACGCACATTTCGGAATCGTATTACGCGACGACGCCCGACGAGCGATGCAACGTTGGTTGGACGATCCGGCAAATCGCACTCCAAAGGGACGACACGCCCTCGCCGATTGCGGTTTGGATGCGGCAAAGGTTGATCTTGCATTCGGCGACTATATGGCGCACTACGCGGTCGCGCGAGAGCGCTGACGGGGATGCCATGACCATCGAGGAAGCGTGGCAACGATATCTCGCCGACTGCGAGCAGATGCGCCAGCTGTTTCTGCAAGACCCCATGAGCGAAAAGTATCCGCTGCTCAAGGCAAATGCGCATTTCGTGCTCCTGCAGACTCAGGCGATGGCCTACAACCTCGTGATGGCGCCGCGACAGGACAGCCCTGTCTTTACCACTCACCACTACTTCGAGCCCCTGATCTATACGGCCCACCAGCCGAATCCCGACTTCTGCTACCAACTCGCGTTCCTGAACGGCGCGCGCCGGTGGCGGATCACCGGACAGCGCCGTAGCGCCCATTGGATCGACATCCAGGCTGCGCGAGGTTGGTGGGGAGAGCCGGGCTACGACGGGCTGGGCAACTACGATCTCGATGCGCTCGAGATCCGCAGCGATGGATCATTCGAGATCCTTGCAAGCGCGGAGCCCGCGCCCGGCAATTGGATCCGCCTTGACGGGTCGCACGCCAACAACACGTTGCTGGTACGCGCCGCCATGTATGACTGGGACAAAGAGGTCCCGCCCGAATTCCAGATCGAGCCGCTGGGGACCGAGCCCGTAGATCCAGTGATCCTTTGCGAGGCGGAGATCATTCGGCGTCTCGAGCTGTGCGGCGCCATGATTCGACACTCAGTCGGGAAATGGACGACGCGCGCAAGTCCGCGACTGCAGAAGCTGGTTGGCCTGAACCAGCCCTACACACACCGCGGCGAGCCTTCGCGAGGTGGGGCCAATCCGCACGCGCAATATGGGCAGATTGTCTATGAGGTGGGGCATGACGAGGCCCTGATCATCGAGACCGACAATCCCGAGGCACCCTACTGGGGTATTTCACTGGGCACCTGGTGGTGGGAAACAACCGATCCCACCCACCACAAGACGAGTATCAACGGCCACCAGGCCGTGTTGGATAGTGATGGGAAGTTTCGCGCGGTGCTGACGCGGCAGGACCCAGGCGTACCCAATTGGCTGGATCCTGTTTGCTGGGATGTGGGAATCATTCTGGTGCGATGGTATCGGGCAGCCAAGGAACAACGCGTAGTCACCAGGAAGGTCCCGTATTCGGAGCTGCGCAATCATCTGCCACCTGATACACCAGTGGTAACGCCCCAGCAGCGCGCGGCCGAGATCGAGCGGCGTCGGCGCGCCGTACTGCGTTGGTACGGTTACAGCAGGTAGCCCTCGTGGCTAATCCGGGAATTTGATCGGATTGAGTACCGGTCCCGCGACATGCTGGCCACCGTCGGCATGCACAACTTCACCGTTGATGAAGTTGGCCGCGTCGCTCACCAGAAAAAGCGCCGCCCCACCCACGTCCTCCACACAATCGCCAGCCCGCTGCAGCGGTAGCTGCGCGAGCATCATCTTGATGATATTCGGGCGCCTAGCGTGAGCCCGGGCGAGCTCCGGTGTGTCCGCCAGCGGCAGGAGCAGATTTGTTGCGATCTGATAACGGCCCCAGTCGAGCGCCGCGGAACGCGTGATGCCCACAAGGCTCCAAGCCGCGGCGTTGTATGCCGCCAAGCCTTCGCTCACACCCTCGCCGTATCGGTGACCGACATTCACAATTCTGCCCTCACCCGCATCGCGCATGAAAGGCATAACCGCCTGCATTGCGCAGGCCGCAACCTGGACCCGTGCAAGCGCCTCCTCGAACATCGCAGCTGTCTGTTCTTCGAACGCTCCGAGCGCGGGCATGGGGAGCAGGTTGTTAATGAGTGCATACACACCGCCGAGCCGGCTAGTCGCGCTATGCACGGCAGCTCTGATTGAGCGGTAGTCCGCGGATACCGCAAATGCATCAGCGCCGTCGCCGGACGAAGCAGTCGCGACCGCTTGCGCCCTGCCAAGATCTTCGTCCAACACCGCAATACGCGCCCCTTCACGCGCGAAGCGCCGAGCAATCCCCGCACCAATCTCATCCGCACCGATCACAATAATCGATTTGCGATCGAGCAACCCCCTCGTGAAGGTGCTCAAACAGTCCCCGCTGCATGCAGCTGCGGCAGACCGAGCAGGTTCGCGCCGCCATCGATGAATAACGACTGCCCGGTGATGTACCGCGCATAGTCACATACCAGGCCCAGCACTGCCGAGCCAATGTCTTCCTCCGCGCGACCGTGACGGCGCATCGGATTCAAGCGCGCAACCGCCTCCGCCTTCTTCGGATCATCACTGTAGAACGCCTCATAAGAAGGACTCACACCAGAGGGTAGTATGACGTTCACTGTGACGTTGTACTGTCCCCACTCGTTGGCAAGCGTACGGGTGAGCCCCCGGATAGCCTCCTTCGCAGCGTTGTATGCGGCGCCATACTTGCTGCCGTATGCGCCATTTATCGAGGCGAAGTTGACGATGCGCCCAGCGCCGGCAGCACGGAAAAACGGCAGGGCCGCCTGACTCGTCCATAACGAGCCATACAGTCCTGAACGCAGCGCCTGATCCAGGTATTCAGCGCTCCGCTCTTCGATCGAAGGGATCAGATCGGGGACCGCCTGTGCGTTGTTGATGAGGATATCGAGCCGGCCAAAGTGGGCCGCGGCTTGTTGGACGAGCGAGACTGCCTCGTTGTACTGACTCAAGTCCGCACGGATGAAGTGAGCATCTGCGCCCAGCGCACGCAGCTTCGCCACAACGGCCTCACCTTTCTGAGCGGAGCGCCCGTTAATGACAACCCGCGCGCCCTCCCGAGCGAAGCGTAGCGCTATGCCCTCTCCGAGGCCCTGAGTCGAGCCCGTAACCAGCGCGACCTTGCCGCGTAATCTCATCGTTGGTCCATGACCGACCCGTTGTGGATAGTGTCGGGGTCTACTCCTCGCCAGAACCCGACTCGATCAGCGCGTGAGCTGCCAGAGGCCCGATTTCCGTAACACCCCCGTCCACAGGCAGGTGGACCCCGGTAACAAAGCGCGCTTCGTCGCTGGCAAGGTAACGGACCGCAAGCGCGACATCCCAGGCGTCGCCTTCAGCACCCAAAGGGCCTACATTGCGCCGCTTCGCGCGCATTTCGGCCTGAGATAACATGGCAAGCGGGGTCATGACATGACCCGGAGCTACTGTGTTTGCCCTGATACCGCGTCGCCCGTAAGTTACAGTGATCTCGCGCGCGAGTGCCGCCATGGCCGCCTTGGAGGGTCCATACGCAATACTGCCGTGCGCGCGAATACCGGCGATCGACGAGATGTTGACAATGGACCCACCGCCGTTTTTGATCATGGCTGGAATCGCGTAGCGGCACATCAGCATCGCGCTGGTGAGGTTGACGTTCATCACTCGTGACCAGGCTTCTTCGTCAGGTGCATCGAGCGGCACGGGTGTGGAGACACCTACGTTGTTGACTAGAATGTCGAGTCGGCCGTAACGACGCACCGTTTCTCCGACAAAGCGCGCGCAGTCGTCTCGAGCAGTGACATCGCCCGTGGCAACGAATGCCTCGCCGCCCAGCGACTCGATTTTCTTTCGCGTCTCCTCCGCGTGCCCAGCGTGGCGGTCAACGAGACACACCCGCGCGCCCTCGCCAGCAAGAACCATCGCCGTCGCGCGACCGATGCCAACACCGTCGCCTTCGGTGCCTGCACCGGTAACGATTGCGGTTTTACCCGCGAGCGTTGCGTTGAATTTGGTTGGCTGCGGCACGATTCAATGAATCGAGCGCACAAGCGTCGCATTCCGACCATCGGGCGCATTGACGATGATGTGCTCCCCTGCATTGAATGTGTTCGGGATATCCCTGCCTTCCCGCTTCTTGCCGTCAGTGCTGCGAACGTAGGTGTCCGGGTTGACGGTGTAGGTTTTGGCTTCCCCCGTCCTGCTGTCTGTGACCGTGACCTGAGCTTCGGTCAGGCTGACCAGACTGCCGATGGTCGGAGTTGGGCCGGACGCCTCGGTGACGCGAATATCCATACTCATGCGGAAACGATGCTTCGAGATGTTTGTCAGTCCGCTGTGCGGCGTGTTGAGATCGAAGAGGACGATATCACCGGGCGCGTAATTGGCCCTTTGCCAGCCTTCAATCGGCACCCGGTGCGCAGGGATCTGGAACAGGGGCGGATTGTTGATGTCATGCAGGATCGGACCGCGGTGCGCGCCCCCGACCCACGCGCACCCGCCCACATCCTCATCCACATGATCGATCGGAATCCAACAGATTTTCATGGGCATGCCGCGACTGTAAAATCCATCCTGGTGCGGATAGATCAAACGATTCGCGCCAGGATCGCACCCGGGCGGGTTGGCACGATATTCCGCGATCGGCAGCCAGAACGGATCATCGCCCAGAATCTGCCTCATCGTCGCGTTGATACCCGGACTCTCGGTCAACAGGGTATGCAGGTTGCGCTGGTTGAATTCGCTTATCTGGCCGAGCGAATCAGCCGTGAGCCGCGATTCGGAGCCGTTGTAACGGTTCTCATTGACGTCGGGATCGATCAGGCCTGCGCGCTGCAGGTAATCGATCCACACCGCGCGCATCCGGGCAATGACCTCCCGGTCCAGCACATCCTTGAAATACCAGTACCCATCCCGTGCCCAGGCCTGGGTAAGCGCCGCGCGATTGCCAAGCAGATGATTCGATACATTCAACTGACCGAGGTTGAGATTGGCAACGGGGGCCGGCTGCGGGCTGACCATCTGCTCTCCTTTCGGGCTGCGAGACTTAACGTCGTTCGACATTCTGTACGTCGTTCTATATTCTACCATAGCATGACCACATCCAGCACTGGAGCCGCGGGAGCGGTGACGTCCCCAGCGGGGACTCCCGCCGATGGGGCCTGGGCCGAATACCTGCGGACCATCGACGAGGCGCGGACCATAGCGCTCGACTGGCGCTGGTCGAAGACACCCGCGATGCGCTCGCAGGCGATGTACTTCATCTCCATGATGCAGGCGTTCGGATTCAATACCTACATGGGGCCGCGCACCGCGTACCCGACCTTTTTCTCGCACCTCATGTTTACCCCGGTTGAATACAACTGGGGCGCGCCCAGTCCCGATTTCCGCTATCACTGGACGAAAATCGACGGCGCCCGCCGCTACCGTATCTGGGGCAGGCGCGGGTCTACTCCCTGGCTGCACATTCAGGCGCAGCGCGGTTGGTGGGGAGATCCCGACCAGTCGAATCTGGGGAGTTGGGATGTCGACACTTTCAAACTGGCACCCGACGGCTCATTCGAAATCATAGCCGCCCCGGATCCGCAGCCGGACAACTGGCTGCAGCTGGACCGTTCCGCGCACAACATCTGCCTGCTTGTGCGTGACATTTGGGATGACTGGGAGGTTGCCGAAGGCGCCACGATTCACATCGAACCGCTGGACACCCTCCCCTCGGACTCGCTGCTGCTGACCGAGAATGAGATTACGGAGCGCCTGCGCGGGATCGCCTATCAGACGAAGTTCTCACTGCACACCTGGATGCGCATGATCGATGAGGTCCATGAGGCCGTCGGCACCAATCGATTCTGGCTTCCGACCGAGGATGTCACCAAGATCGGCGGCAACCCGCTCGCGGGCTATGTGAAGATGATCTACGACCTCACGCCGGGGCAGGCCGCGGTGATCGAATGCGAAATTCCCGCAGTCAGGCACTGGAGCCTGCAACTCGCGGACTTCCTGTTTCAGACCATCGACTACCGCTTTCATCAATCCTCGATCAACAACCGGCAGGCCTGGACCGCCCCGGATGGGCACGTGCGGATCGTGCTTTCGGCGCACGATCCGGGGGTTGTCAACTGGATGGATACTTCTGGCTTTTTGCAGGGTTTCGCCCAATGGCGCTGGTACCTCAGTGACCGATTCCCGGTGCCCGAGGTCAGGGTCGTGCCGATTGAAGAAGTTCAGGCCCACTTGCCCGCGGGTACGCCGACGGTATCTCCCGAGGAACGACAGCTGCAACTGCAACGGCGCCGCCGGCAGATAGCCAGGCGATTCAACGTTTAAAGCCAGGGCGGCCGGCAGAGTTCAGATACCGCCGCTATTCATGCGGTAGGGGCGGAGCCACACTCAGGTCCTTCGCGAGCGAGATAAGCATCTGACCGATCGGAATGAGTTTGTCGCGCGTCCAGATAGAGGCCAGGCCGGACGCAGACAGGCCGAAAACGCGCCCTCCATACACTGAGCGAATTGGAACGGCGACGGCGTTGAAGTGCTCATGCATCACGCCGAGACTCAGGATGAAGCCGTTGCGCTGATATTCCTCGAGCGCTCTGGAAATGTTGCGTTCGGTGGCGCGCCACCCTTTGCCCTCGCTGCGTTTCAGGGCTTTCAACACTTCGCCGCGCTCGCATTCGTCATAGGCGGCCAGGCACGCCCAACCCGTGGGTGCGGTAGCGATCGGCCTGCGGGCACCGACCGGATCGTTCATATAGATGAAATCGCCGTGCGTGCGCTGCAGATACACCATCTCCAAACCGTCCCGCACGGCAAGCGAGGTGCCCAGTCTCAACCGCTCGGTCAGTGCCTGCATGTACGGTAAGGCCAGCCTCGCCACATCCTGACGGCACAGTACCGCGTACCCGAGAGCCAACACAGGAATCCCCAACGTAACCTTGCCGTCAGCTCCCGCGGGCGCGAGGTATCCCGACTCCCGCAATGTATGGCACAAACGCCAGACCGTCGGCTGAGGCAGCTTCGTGCGGCGGGCAATTTCGCTGACGGTCAACTCAGGCTGTTCGTGGCTGAAACAGCGCAGAATGTGCAATCCCCGGCTGAGTGCCGCAACGAACTGACGATCCTTGGGGCTCGATTTCGCGGGTGTCTTCATAGGCGGGCATCTTATGAGCGGGCTCAGGTTATTTGCAATGCGAATAACAAATCCGCCGAATGGTAAGATATCTGCATGAACTTACCGTCTCGATCGATTCTGGTGACTGGCGCCACGGGCGCTCAGGGAGGCGCCACGGCGCGGCAGCTGCTCCATCGCGGGTATGCAGTCCGCTTTCTGACCCGCCGCGAAGACTCATCGCCTGCCCGTGAGCTGATCCAGCTCGGCGCCGAGGTGGTCGCGGGTGATTTTGACGATCCGAGCGCGCTGAATACCGCATGTCGCGATGTACACGGCGTATTCTCCGTGCAGGTTCCGGACGTCTCGGGCACGGACAGCGAGCGCCGCCATGGTTTTGCGTTGATTGAAGCCGCGGCCAGGAATGGCGTCGCTCAGTTGGAGCAGGAAGTACTGGACCGACAAATGGGATGTCGAGCAGGCTGTGCGCGCGGCGGGCTTCCGGTATTGGACCGTACTGCGGCCCGCGTTCATGATGGAGAATTTTGCCCAGCCCAAAGCCGCTTTCATGTTTCCGCATCTGGCAGCTGGCGAGATTGCCACGGCCCTGCTCTCGAGCACGCGGATGCAACTGATTTCGGCCGATGATGTAGGCGCGTTCGCGCGCGCTGCCTTCGACGATCCCTCCAAACACCATGGCAAGAACATCGAGCTCGCAGCTGAAGCATTGACGATGCCAGAGGTCGCGAGCGTCCTCTCCCGGGTAACAGGCCGGCCAGTTGTCAATAAGTCATTGACCCCGGAGCAAGCCCTCGGGCGAGGATTGTTCCCGGGCTGGGTCCGATCACAGGAATGGTCCAACCAGGTGGGCTACTGCGCCAGCATCGCGGACCTCAAGGCGTATGGAATCGCGCTTACATCCTTCGAGCAGTGGGCACAAGACCACCGCGGCCAGATTCACGTCGTCTAACGCGCCTCTCAGTGGAACGAGATCGTGTGACCGCCATCCACGGCGATCGTCTGTCCATTGATATAACCGCCGGACGGTGAGGCCAACAGTACGGCGAGCCCGGCGATCTCCTGCACCTCGCCGAAGCGCTTGGACGGATTGCGTTCGTAGTACCACTTGGCCTGGGCCTCGTCCTCCCATTGCGACCGCGCCATCTCCGTCTTGAAGGTCCCGGGCGCTATACAGTTGGCAGTGACGCCCCGACTGGCGAATTCAGTGGCCATGTTCCGAACGAACTGCATATCCGCTGCCTTGGTCAGGCCATAGGTGCCCGTGACCGGATCCCCCAGCAGGCCGACGACGGAGGCCACGACGATGAAGCGGCCATAGCCGCGCTCCAGCATGGCAGGCACAGTCAATTGCGCCAGCCAGATATGGCTCTGAACGTTCACCTGCATGAACTTGTTGAAAGTCTCGTCTTTCAGATCCAACACCGAGCCGACCCAGGGATGAATGGCCGCGTTGGCCATAACGATATCGATACGACCCCATTTCGCGAGTGCTGCACCGACCAGGTGCTGCACCTCCTCCTTGCGTCCGATGTTGCAGGGAATGGCCATCGCCTCCCCGCCCGCGGCCTCGATCTGCGCTACGGCGGCGTCACAGGCGTCCGCCTTGCGCCCGGAAATCACCACCCTGGCGCCGTGCGCTGCCATGCCGGCGGCGCTCGCAAGGCCGAGGCCGCGACTGGATCCGGTCACGATAGCCACTTTGCCGCGAAGATCGAATAAGGGTGAGGCCATGCGCTACTCTCGATGGTTATTTGCACATCGAATGTACTATCCATAGTGCAGATAGCGCAATATCATGGCTCACCGTCAAGGGGCCACGCCATGCCGAATCTCTACAACCTTCCCGACGAGCTGCTGGTCACTGCCGAGGGCGGTCTGCGCATCATCACGCTCAACCGGCCGGATGATCTGAATGCTTCGACCAGCGAGATGTTGTTTTCGTTTCCCAGGCTGTTCGCTGCTCTTGCTGAGGATCCCGAGGCCCGCGTCGCCATCCTGACAGGCGCGGGACGCGCGTTCAGCGCCGGCGGTGACATGAGTCACTTCGTGAAGACTCTGGACGATGCCGACTTCGCGCGTACGGTGCAGGAAAACGCCCGCCGTACCATCCACAGCTTCATCGATCTGCCCATTCCCATCATTGCGGCCGTGAACGGCCCCGCCGTGGGCTGGGGAGCCACCCTGGCTACGCTGTGTGACATCGTGCTGATGTCCGAAAAGGCTTTCCTGGCGGAGCCCCATATCAACATCGGCCTGGTGGTCGGAGACGGGATCTCCGTCTCCTGGCCCCTGTACATGAGCCTGTTGCGGGCCAAGGAGCTGATCTTTACCGGTGAGCGGATCAATCCACAACAGGCCGTCGAATTTGGGCTAGCCAATCGGGTCGTCGCGCCAGGCAAGCTGCTGGAAGAGGCGCGCGTCCTGGCGGACAAGCTCCTCAAACAGCCGCGTCAGGCCCTGCGCGAAACCAAGAAAATCATGAACCTCTATCTGCATCAATCCGCCGCGCATATTCTCGACGCTACTCTGGGACGTCAGCTCGCCGCGACTGCGAGCGAGGAACACCACAGGATTGCGGCCGACTTTATCGCCCAGCAAAAGCGCAACCAACGTCAATAACGCCGATTGGACATCACAATCGCCCCACGAGCCTTGCTGCGACGGCGTTGAGGAAATCGAGGTGTGCGCCGAGGCCGGACAATCCGCGCCCCAACGTCACGATCGATGCGTGCGTCGCGCCGAGCTCCTGCCAGCGCTGTGCACCATCTACAACTGCCTGAACATGCGTCTCTGGCGTTTCGGTGCTCCCGCGATCAGTCAACAACACGTCAATCCCAAATGCTTCAGGATCGCGCTGCGCTTCTTTGAGGTGATGGCGGACGCGGGCGAGCGCCGCCACGGCCTTGTCGTTGGAGCTGACAAACAAAAAACCATCACCCAGGCGCGCCGCCCGCCGGTAGGCAGGCTCGCTGCGCCCGCCGAACCAGAGCGGGATCATGCGACGTGGACGCGGGTTGATCCCTGCGCGGTCAACGCGCTCGAACCGGCCTTGAAATGAGACCACCGGCTCGCTCCACAGACTACGCAGGAGTGGCACCTGCTCGTCCAACCGTGCGCCACGATCCTCGAACTTTTGTCCGAGAGCCTCGTATTCAACGTAGTTCCAGCCTGAGCCGACAGCGATTCTCAATCTCTCGCCAGACAGCAGATCCAGATCCGCGCACTGTTTTGCAACGAGCGCCGTGGGCCGTTGCGGCAACACCAGCACGCCCGTAACCAACTCAATCCGCCGGGTTATACCGGCGATGTAACCGAACGTGACGAGCGGCTCATGGAAGGGATCGTGCTCCGTATACGGCCCAGTCAAGCGCGGCTCACGGTCCGCATGCTCGGCGCCCAACACATGATCGTAGGCGAGCAGATGATCGAAACCGAGCTCTTCGGTAGCCCGGGCGACCTGGCGAACCGCTTCAGGATCGCCCTGCAACTCGGTTTGCGGATAGACGACTCCAAGTCTCATAGGTACCCCTCGTTCACGAGCGCGCAAGCGCAGGAAATCATGGTTAACCAAGCCCGAAGCGTTCGCTGTAGTCCGCGAACATGCGCGCGACATCCTCACGCTTGAGGCCGAATGGCTCCAGAGAGTAAGGATAGCGACCGTAGCGATCCGACCGGTGACTGGAGTCGTCGAGCCAAGCGCGCATGCGCTGCTCGAACTCATCGCTGTAGGCCAGATTGAACTTACTGTATATGCGCCTGATGGTGGTCATTGGATCCTTGGACAGGTCCTTGAAACGCAAATGCACGATACGCGGATCATCAACGAGCGGATCGGCGAGCACGCGGTCAATACCGGTGCGCGTTGCCTGCAGGTAGCCCCGGGCGAACTGCTGCCAGTCGATCCTGCCGTTGGTGATGGCGTGGTAGAGCACCGACGAGATGGCGAGGGTGGACTGGTGCACATCTACCGGGTCGCGGTGTGGCCAGATACAAATTGCGTCCGGAAACTCTGCGAACAAATCTTGCAGCTGAAATTGGTGGGCGCATCCCTTCAGCACCCAGCGGCACGCGGGCTCGTTCCATTGCAGGTGCTGCAGGAATTTTTTCTGGAAAGCGTAACAGGCCCTGGGTTCCGCGGTTTCGCCGAGATTCATAATGGCCAGGGCGGGAATCCGGAATAACAGCGTCGGATAGACGTTCTGGAAATCGAGGGTGTGGATTTCCTCGTCCTCGATCAGAGTGTTGACGCCATCATCCCAGTACGGATGCAGCGTCAACAGTCCGGGAGTGTGCTGGTTCCAACTGTCCATCTCGCGTTGCGCAGCCTCGATGCGCCCTCTGGCCACGGGCATTTCGCCCGGTGGCGGTGATGGCTGATGAGTGTGCCACCACAGCGGACCCCGATGAGCCGGATCGATGGCCAGAAGCGAATGCAGCAGGGTCGTCCCCGTGCGCGAATAGCCGATCACGAAGATCGGCCGCTCGATTCGTTCCTCGGCGATGGCCGGCAGCCGCCTGCGGTCGGCCTCGAGCAGCAGGCGGGTGATCACGATCTGCAGGATCTGGGCGCGCGCGGTGAGGGCTTGCTCTGCCGAAAGGTTGCCGTGCTCATTGAGCCATTGGGTGAACTTCGTCAGCCGCGCGGTGAAGCCGGCATCCAACAACTTGAAGTGCCCGGTCGCGAAACCGGCGGCGGTGATGAGCTCACCCGGATCGAGCTGCGCCTGTGCCAAGTGAGGTTCCTCCCCGGCTACCAATTGTGAACGACGTTCAGAACTTATTCCAGCAGAACCTCACGAGCAAAAATGGGACCTGCGAGGCTACCTGCCGCCCGTTTCGCGGTAGCGCGCCGGCGACATTCCAACATGACCGCTGAAGGCGCCGCGGAAGGAGCGGATGTCGGCGTAGCCGACCATGGTGCCCACCTGCTCTACCGGGCGCCGGGTCGTCAACAGCATTTTTTTCGCTGACTCTATCCTCAACAATTGCGCATAGTGTCTGGGTGTCATGGACAGATCACGCGCAAAATGCCGCAGCAGGGTCGACTGGCTCACGGCCAACTCGCGCGCCAGTTCGCAGATCCTGAAACGCCTGGCGAAACGCTCCCCCAGCCAGAACTGCGCGGCGGCCACCAGCGGATCGTCAGACAGCGGGCTGCTGTCGCGCACGCGCTCAAGTCCGGTAGTAGCCGCCAGCCAGCGCGACATGTGCGGCGAGAGGCAATGCTCGACGAGCTTCGCCACCAGCATCCATTCGTCAGCCATGGCGGAGACCGTGAAAATGCCATCGTGCTCAACTACCCGCGCGCGCTTCTCGGATCGGACAAGCGGATAACGGCGGCGAAAGCACGCGGAGAAAGTGCCGGGGACGGCCGCGGATCCCTTATCCAGCAAGCCCGCTTCGGCCAGAACGAACATCGCCGTGGCAGAGGCACCGATCACGACGCCCTTGGACCGTTGGCGCCTCAGCCACTCCAGCAGTCGCTTTTCGTGAGTCAGTGCTTTCACCAACGACTCCTCGTCGGCCGCCTCGAAAGCGGCAACGTGAACCAACTGGAGTCGTCCGGGCCAGCCCAGGTCACCGTCAGCGGCCAGAGCGCGTCCCCCGGCAAGCACCACCGGCTGGCCCGTGGGGGTCAAAACGCGCACTTTCGACTGCATGGCCACACGATACGGTGCCGCGAACATGTCCTGCACTTGCCTCGCCACCATGGCAAAGCTATCGACGAGCGTGCCGACGCTGCTGAGGAAGCTACCGGGCAACCCGACCACGGCAATATCCCCGACATTGTTTCCAGGAATTTTCGCCATGACGATTTATCCCCCCAAATATGACGATTAGGCTCCTGCCGGCATAACCCATCCGGCGCCTAGGATCAACTCTTGGGGCTTGGCTGGAATGGGGGTCCAGAGGTAGCCGGTGACAGACATTTCAGAGCACGATCGCGCCCGCTTGCGCGCAGCCTGGACGAGCTATTGCGATGCCCTGCGCAAGGAGGGCATGGACATCATCGACGGCAAGTCCGCAGATCCGGCCACGCCGCAGGAGCTGGCCGAAGCGCTTCGAGCTGTGGCGCGCATCGGAATCATGTCCCTGCAGCACCGGATGGACTTCAACGATCCGGATTTTCCAACCTTCTTCCGAACGATGGACGACCGCTACAAGTATGGCGGTCCGGACGCGTACATCAGCTACCTGACCGCGACGCTGCGTGGTGACGCCACCTATCGCCTGCGGGCCAACCATTACAACCGTGAATTCAACGTCAACGTGTCGGCGACGGTTCCTGTAACGACGGATGGTGTGACCAGGAAGGCGCTCGGTAATCGTGAGTTCTGGCCCCAGGACATGCAGATTGCGGCCGATGGCAGCTTCGAGGTGACCTTCAGCAGCGAACCACAGCCGGGCAACTGGATGGGCGTCGAGCGGAATTTCCGCGGTGGCGCCGAGCTGCCCGATCAGTACCCCATGGCCAGCGGCGGGCTGATGTTGCGAACCTACTATTGGGACCCGGAAGATGGCCTGCCACAAGGTCAATTCCATCTGGAGCGCGTCGATGACAAGGCGCCCCTGGGCCCGGCTCCGCTGGCTCCCTCACTGTTTGCGCAGCAGCTCGAGAGCGCCGCGCAGCTGTGCAGCAAGGCCGCCAAATGGTGGATCGGCCGCGCCTCACGGATGCGCGCCCAAAACCCGCCCAACAAGCTCGCGCCGCTCGGCACGACACCTCCGGGTGTGGAGAATTTTACCCCGCCAAAAACGGGCCCCCTCAACTATGGCGTCTGCGCTTTCGATCTCGCCCCCGACGAAGCGCTGTATATCGAGACCGACATAACGCCGACGCTCTACTGGAGCTTCCAACTCTACAATGCCTGGTGGGAATCCCCCGATGTGCAGCACCGCCAGACCAGCCTCAGCTTCAAGCAGGCTCATGTCGACGGCGATGGGAAGTTCCGCTGCGTAGTCGCGCACGCAGATCCCGGAGTACCCAACTGGCTGGATACCGGGAGCAACCGCCGCGGTTTCATCTTCTATCGCTGGTTGCGGCCGAACACCGACCTGCCCTCTCCTGTCGGTCGGCTGGTCAAGCTCAACGAGGTACGGGCCTTGATGCCCCCGGATCACCCCCACGTCGATCAGGCCACGCGCCGCGGACAACTCTCCGCGCGCCGAGCCTGGTTCGCCCGCCGGTTCCAGACGTGACGCAGCTGAGCGAACAGCGCCTGCACGACCTCGCGGCCCACAGGAGCGGCTTGTCCGACTTTGGAGACCCCAAGTATCTCGACGGTTTGCGTGAAGTCCTCGCCGCGGTCAGCGAGCGCCCGCCGAGTGCACAGCGTCCGAGCGTGCGTCGGGCGCGTGAATCGTGGCCCACGGACCCGGCGTACATCGCGCGAGCCACCGAGCTGGAAGAGGAGCGCAGCAGCAATCCTGCCATGCGCTCGGCTCACAACATCGAGGCCGAACTGCCGGAGGAATGCATCAACGTGATGAGCCAGAGCTTCATCACGATGGCCTTCATTACGACCGTTCCCCTCACCCGGACAACTTCCACGATGTCTACTACCAGCAGTTTATGGCGGATCCGATGACGGTGGTGGCGGGGATCTATCGCCATTTCGGCCTTGCGCTCAGCCCGGCGGCCGAGGCGCGCATGCGCGGCTGGATCGCGCAGAACCCGCAGGGCAAGTTCGGCAAGCATCGCTACAGCGCCGCGCATCTGGAGCTGGATCCCAGCGAGATCCGCAGGCGCTTCGCCAACTACATCCAACACTATCAGCTCAGCTGAGGAACCTTATGAATGCAGTCCCCAAGCCACGTCTGATCGGCACACCACCGATTCGCGAGCTCAACGTTTCCAATCATTTGCTCGGCAATCGTGCCGCCCTCGACGCCGCGTGGGATCGCGACGGCTACTGGTTCTTCCGCGACGTGCTGGACAAGGGCGCAATCGCCCGCCTGCGTGCCATTTATCTGCAGGTGCTCGACAAGCTCGGCGTGATCGACCCCAGCCACACCGATGCGGCTGTGTACAACGGCGCCTCGCTCGAGCGGTTCCCGATTGTCATGGGTGGTGACCCGGCGGCCGACCCGCTGCTGGCGCTGCACCCGATGCGGCAATTCGTTGCCGAGCCGGCCATCAAGGCCTTCTTCGCCCGGCTGTTCGGCGATGAGGTGTTCTGGGTACCCAACACCGAGTATCACACGCTTCCGCCGAACCCGAAGCACAGCGGCAGCCGTTTCAACTACGTGCATGCCGACGGCGCCAACAACAAGGGTTTGCCATTGCGCATCTGCTGGATTCCGCTGGCCTACATCGACGAGGCGACCGGCGGATTGGCCCTGGCCGAAGGTCTTCACAAGCCCCGCATGAACGATTTCCCGCGGCCACCCGCAGGTATTGGGCAGGATGTGGTTCCGCCGGATGCGTGGCGGCGCGCGGAGTTCGGACCTGGCGACCTCGTGGTGTTCAGCCTGGAGACGCCGCACAGCGGGTTGGCAAACCGCTCCGACCGCTATTTCCGTCTGTCGATGGACATCCGTGGCATGAGGAAATCGGACAACATACCCATCGTCGGTACTGTCGTCGCCATCGACGAGAATGCGGTTATGGTCGCCGATGAAACCGGTAAACAGCATACCTTCCGCCTGAACGAGGATACCTTTTGCCGCATCGCACGCGGCCGGCTGTCGGGAATGCCGCTAGCGCTGGCTGAGATTCCCCGGCTGGTGAAGGTCGGCGATCCGGTGTATGTGGCGTCAAACCGCGGTACGGCGACGTTTATGCGGCCTCAGCACTAACGCCAGTGTTGGGCTAGGCCCTGCAGGACACGCGCAATGACAACGATCAGCTTTGCCGGACAAGTAGCCATTGTGACGGGCGCCGCGGGGAGCATCGGCCGTGCCATCGCGACCGAGCTCGTGCAGCGTGGCGCCAGCGTAGTTGCGAACGACTATGGTGGCGATACGTTTGGCCATAACGGCGGTGTTGATCGCGCGGAAGCCGTCGCGGCGGAACTACGTGCGCTTGGCGGAAAGGTCATCGCCGACTGCACACCTGTCGGCACCGCCGAGGCAGCTCGCAGCATCGTCGAATGCGCGCTGGAGGCATTCGGACGAGTCGACATTCTCGCAAGCAACGCCGGGATCACCCTGCCAGGGTTATTCACACAGCCGAGCGACGCTGAGCTCGAAGCCCATTTCCGGGTGAATCTGCTGGGGCCCTACGCTCTGCTTCGCGAAGTGTGGCCGGTCATGGCAAGGCAGCGCTATGGCCGCGTATTGCACACCTCGTCCAATGCTGCCCTGGGCATTGGAGCGAACGCGCCCTATGCGACCACCAAAGCCGGCCTCGTCGGCCTGACGCTGGACACCGCAATCGAGGGCCGCGAACACGGCATCCACGTCAACGCGATGATGCCCGTTTCATACTCGCGCATGATCGAGCAGATTCCCGACCCGAAGTACGTCGAGTGGTTTGAGAAGCACTTCCCACCCGCAAAGGTTGCCGCCGCGGCCGCCTTCCTGCTGAGCGGCGAGTGTGACCTCTCCGGGCAAATCCTCGACGTCGGGGGCGGTCGAGTCGCGCGTGTCGCCTTCGCCGTGAACGAAGGTTGGTTTGGCGCTGACATCACCGCGGAAAATGTGCGAGATCACCTGGCCGAGGTGCTCGATATGCAGGCCGCGCGGACACTCGATGGTCAGGCCTCTGCCATGGTGCCCTACAACCGTCTGTTTCCATTCGAAGCGGGCGCGGGTCCCTCGCTCGACCTCGCAACCGTCGCCGGGGCTGGCCAACGCAAGCGTTGACTCGCAACCTTCGGATCCGGACGCCGGCGCGTTACGCCGCCGGCCTCTGCTCGCCCGACAGCCGACGGGCCACATCCACGATGATCTCGCGAAGGTTGGGCAGCTCCGACTCGAACCGCTCGGCGGGCGCGCCGATGGCTATAGCGGCGATCACCTGGCCCCCGGCTGCAAAGATGGGAGCGGAGATGCCAGCCGAGCCTTCGAATAACTGATTGACGCTGCTCGCGAAACCCGTACGCCGGATCCGCTCGAGCTCCTTCAGCAGTTCCTTGCGATCGGTCAGCGTTTCAGGCGTCTGGCGCACGAGTTTGGCCGAGCGCAGGTAACTGTCTCGAAACTTCTCATCGGCAAATGCGAGCAGCACCCGCCCGGCTGCCGTGCAATACAGTGGCCGGTTCATGCCAACCGTGATGGCATAGCGTATTGAATGAGGGCTATCAATCGCATCGACGTATGTAATGACCTGGGCCTCGCGATCCAGCACGCCTATGTAGACTGTCTCCTTGGAGCGCGCCGCCAGCTCTTCGAGATAAGGGCGGGCCATCTTCGGGAAATTCCAGGCGGACATCATCGTCGCCGCAAGCCGGAAAGCGGTGGGACCCAGACGGTACAGACCCTGGGTGTGCGTCAGGTAGCCCTCGACGACCAGTGGACGCAGTAAGTTCAGCAGACTGCTCTTGGGGGACTCGAGCACCCCGTTCAGGTCCGCGAGCGTCATACCATCTGACTTTTTGGCCAGTGCATCGAACAGTCCGAGCAGCCGCGTCAGTGAGCGCGGACCGCCCATCTCGCGGTCGTTGACGGTATCGCCGGCCCGCTTCACTGCCACACTCCGGCCGGAAGCCACATTCTTCTTTACGGTTGCCACGGTAGTGAGTGATCTCCCCAAGAGCCTTCTCCCCCAAATGGGGATTATCCATGATGACAGCGCTGTCGTCGATTAACGAGCACTACGTGTGATTTTTGCTGCCGGAAACGAAGGGGGGCGCCTGGCCCTGATGTCCGAAAAATGCCCGCAGGGCATTTTTCCAATCTACTGCGGCACTGCTCGCGAGTCCTCCAGGATCAAATCTGCCGCGCGTGCACCAATGACCATTGCCGGGGCATTTGTATTCCCGGACGTGACTGTCGGCATGATGGAAATATCCGCGACACGCAAGCCGCTGACGCCGCGCACGCGAAGTCGCTCGTCGACCACGCTCAACTCATCCTGACCCATCTTGCAGGTGCCGCAGGCGTGATAGCCGGACTGCCCTAGCCTCGCGAAGGCATCGATGATTTCGTCGTCGCTTTGAACTGCCGCGCCAGGCGTTGTTTCCTCCGCAAGGAGGGGTTTCACCGGCGCCCCGTCCAGCAGGCGACGCATGAACCGCACCATGTCAATGCTGGTGCGCCGATCATAATCGGCAGTCAACCAGTTTGGCTTGATGGACGCCGGCTCGTTGGGCTCGCGCGAGCGGATCAAGATGTGCCCCTGACTTTGCGGCCGCAGGACATAGCCGAAAAACTGCATCCCCGCAAACGACTCGAATTGCAGCGCCTGAGCGGCGAAGTCGAGCGAGTACGGCGCAAACATGAGTTGAATATCCGGCCGGTCGAGCCCGGGTCGCGTCTTGGCGAAGCCACCGACATCGGAAGACCCCGTCGCCATCACGCCACTCTTGAACAAGTAGTAGCGCAGCATATTGCGCATCAACCGCAAGCCCGTAAAGGCCTGGTTGTCGCTGAGCGCCGCGTCGTTGAGCCGATGCTGGATGAACAGCAGGCGGTGGTCACGCATGTTCATGCCGCAGCCCGGACTATCTGCAACCACCTTTATCTGGTGCTGCCTCAACAATTGCGCCGGGCCGATGCCGGAAAGCTGCAGGATCTTCGGCGACTGCAGCGCGCCCGCCGAGAGAATGATCTCACGGCCACGATATTCCTTTGCCGCGCCCGCGCGTCTCGTCAGCACACCAAAAGCGCGCTTGCCATCAAACAGCACTTTGTCGACGCAGGTGTCCGTCACCACCTGCAGATTGGGACGCCGCCGCACGGGCTTCAAAAATGCTTCGGCCGAGCTCTGGCGCACGCCGCGTTTGATGTTGTAGTTGAGATAACCGATGCCCGTGGTGTCTTCGCGGTTGAGATCATCACGGCGGGGCAACCCCAACGCCCTGCCCGCTTCGATCAGCGCTTCTGCAAGCCGGTGAGTGCCAGACCTTGGGGAGACGCCTAAGGGGCCACCGACCCCGCGCAGCTCGTCGGCGCCCAGCGCGTGATCCTCCATTTGCTTGAAGTAGGACCGTAGGTTGCTCCAGCCCCAACCTTTACAACCCAATGCTTCCCAGTGATCGTAATCCTGCGGTTGGCCGCGCATGTAGACCATGCCGTTCACGGAGCTCGACCCGCCGAGCGTCTTGCCGCGCACCCAGAACTCACCCTTGTTCGCGTTGCCGGACTCCGGCTCGATCGGGAAGAACCAGGCGTGCTTCGGATCGCTCAACAACTTCCCGAATCCCTTCGGAATACGGATGAGGGGGTTGGTATCCTCCGGGCCCGCTTCGATCAGCAGCACCCGCTGCCGGGGGTTCTCGGACAGGCGGTTAGCCAGTACGCATCCTGCCGAACCGGCGCCCACGACGATGTAGTCGAAGTCCATCAAGGGCGCCCCTGAAAGCTATGCATGATCAGCGCGCGGCGCTACGCTCAATCGCTTTGGTCAATTCCGCAAACTCATCCATCAGATGCTGCGGAAATACGAGCTTCTCGTGACTCTCAATGGCCGCGAAATGCTGCGCGACATCCTCGACACTCGCGGGTTTGTCGCGCGGACCCAGCCATCCCGCGCTCAGCGCAACGAAAGCCCTTGCGTAGCGGCCCCAGGTCGCCGAGTAAATGGCATGTGTGCTCTTGCAAACCTCACTCGCCAGGTACACCACCAGGGGCGTGACAAAATGCGGGTCCAGCGAGTTGCCGGCGTGCTTGGCAATGGCGGCGAACTGCGCAGCGAATTTCTCCATCTGCTGCGCTGGCATGGCTTTCTCCATGCGGCTCGCCGCGGTCGGCAACAGCGCATTGCAGAGCACGCCATACTCGGCGCCCTCGAGCGAGAGCACATGCATCAGGCCGACCAACCCGGCTTTCGCCGCCCCATACGCCGCTTGTGTGGTGTTGCCCAGCATGCCCGCAGCCGAGGATGCAAATACGACGCGCCCGTAGCGTTGCTTCTGCATGATCTTGTATGCGGGCTGTGTTACATAGAATGCGCCCTTGAGATGCACCTGGATGAGCGAATCCAGAATGTCATCCGTCACTGATTCGAATGGCGCATTACGAAGATGGCCCGCATTGTTGATGACGATATCGACGCGGCCGAAGCTCTTTACCGCGGTACCGACGATGGCCTCGCCTCCGGCGCGAGTGCCGACTGAATCGTAACTCGCCTCGGCCTCGCCGCCGGCTGCGCGGATCTCGTTCACGACAGCGTCCGCCATTGAATGGGAGCTGCCCTTGCCATCGAAGGCGCCGCCCAGATCGTTGACCACGACCGCCGCCCCGCGGCGAGCGAGCTCTACCGCGTAGGTCCGGCCAAGTCCGCCACCGGCACCTGTAACAATCGCAACACGATTCTTGAAGTCAATCTGCATGCGTGCGTCCTCGTGGTTATCAGACGAGCGTCCACCATCACCCGATGGGCGACTACTCCGATTGCGTCAATTCAGTTCGATGGCGTTCATATGACCTTCATCCTGGACAAACGCTCCAGATCACCGTCATCGAAGGCCAGCAGTCCCTTGAGGATCTCCGCGGTGTGTTGTCCCAAAGTCGGCGGTGCGGTGTAGCTATCGATGGGTGTCTCGGACAGCCGGATCGGGCTGGCACAGACCTTCACGGTTCCGGCGAGCGGATGCGGCACTTCCACGGCCATCTGCCGGTGCCTGACTTGCGGATCCTCGAACACCTGCTGCAGGTCATAGACAGGCCCAGCGGGGACATTCGCTCGCTCCAACCCTTCCAGCAGTTCCTGCTGCTTCCATTTGATGGTGATCGCATCGAAGGTCCGCGCCAGCGCCTTCCGATTGAGCACGCGTTGCGGATTACTGATGAAGCGCTCGTCGTCCGCGAGTTCCGGATGCTTCAATACCTCGCAGAAGCGTCGATATTGTTCATCATTGCCACATACAACCATGACACCTCCATCGGCACACGGGAACCTCTGCGAAGGCAGTCCACCGTTACCTTGGGTGCCCCGGCGCACCGGCACCACACCTGTCGCGAGATATTGGGCGGTGTAGTGACTCAACGAGGCGATGACCGAATCGAGCAGGGCAATGTCCACTTGCTGGCCCCCGCCGCTGCGCGCATCGCGATCATACAACGCCGCTATCACGCCGATGGCCGCAAATTGACCGCCGATGAAGTCCGCGATCGAAGGGCCCGTCTTAACCGGCGCACCCCCTTCGTCATCGGGATAACCGGTGACACTCATGAGGCCGCCCATGGCCTGGAAAATCGAGTCGTAACCGGGACGCGGCGCATAGGGCCCGCTCTGACCGAACCCGGTGACCGAGCAATAGATCAGGCGCGGATTCACTTTCTTCAGGCTCTCGTAGTCGAGGCCATAGCGCTTCAAGTCCCCCACCTTGAAGTTCTCGATCAGCACGTCGGAAATCGCCGCGAGGCGCCGAACGATGTCCTGCCCTTCGGGCGCGGCAAGGTTCAACGTGATGGATTTCTTGTTGCGGTTGGCGCCCAGGATGATCGGTGTCTCGCGCGTATCCCGCCCCGCAGTGTCCTTCAGAAACGGCGGGCCCATCCGCCGCGCATCGTCGCCACTGCCGGCGCGCTCGACCTTGATGACTTCCGCGCCGAGGTCTCCCAGTGTCTGCGCCGCCAGGGGTCCTGCGAGCACCCGCGAGAGATCGAGCACGCGGATGTGCGATAACGGTTTTCTGGACATGGTCGCGCTAGTTTCCCGTGAAGTTCGGCTTGCGCTTCTCCATGAAGGCTTGCGCGGCTTCGCCGAAGTCCTCCGTATTCATCAACACCGATTGATGATTCACTTCGGTGTTGATGGCCTGGTCGATCGAATCGTTACCGATGTTCAGCGCCGCTTTCATCAACGCCATGGCGACGGGTGGATTTTTCGCGAAGCGCCGCGCTACTTCGATGGCCTCATCCAATGCGCGGCCTGGCTCGCACAGCTTGTTGACGAGCTGCAGGCGCAACGCCTCGTTAGCATCGAAAGTGTCTCCGAGCGCGCACAATTCCATTGCCTTGCGATGCCCGATTTTGCGCGGTATCGACCAAATGCCGCCGACGTCGGGCATGAGGCCGACTTTGATCCACGCGCAGCCAAACTTGGCATCGCTCGCGGCCACCGCGTAGTCGCTCGCGGCCACGAAAGACACGCCGGCGCCCATGCAGTTGCCTTCAACCGCGACGATGAATGGTTTCGGTCCGGTGACCAGGAGCTTGAAAATCCGCGTGGGCAGGTCGAACCGCAGACGTCCCTCGATGATCTTACGGCGCTGCATTTCGCTGATATCACCCCCTGCGCACAGATTACCGCCCGCTCCGGTCAACACGATCGCGCGGCATTCCTCATTTTCGACAATCTCAAGCAGGCGCGCATACATCGCCTGGCGCATCTTCATGTTGAAAGCGTTCAGACGCTTCGGATTGTTCATCGTCATGATGGCGATGTTGCCATCATAGCGAACCTGTAGGATCTCTGCGTCGCTCATAGGAAATCCCCGAACAACTCAGTGTGATGCTCGCTGTTGCCCCAGGTCATATCGATGCACGTGAGGCGCTTGAAGTAGTGACCGACGGCCAACTCGTCCGTCATGCCCATGCCACCGTGAAGTTGGACTGCGTACTGACCCACCGTGCGACCGGAGCGGCCGATGGTGGCCTTGGCGGCGGATATCGCCCTACGCCGGGCTATCCGATCCCTGTCGCGATCCCCATCCAGTTTCTCATCGTCGAGGTGAGCTGCAGCGAGCAGTGCGGCCGACCGCGCCTGCTCGGTCGCTATCGCCATCTCCGCGACGCGATGCTGGAGCGCCTGGAACGTGCCAATGGGGCGGCCAAACTGACGGCGCCCGCGTAGATGCTCGGCCGTCATTGCAATCAGCTGTTCCATGCACCCGACCGCCTCGGCGCACAATGCAGCAAGGCCTACATCGACCGCGTATTGCAGCGGCTCGAAACCCCCATCGACTTGGCCGAGCACAGCATCCGAGCCAACAGCCACATCGCGCAATGTCACTTCGGCCGATCGCTGCCCGTCGATGTTGGGGAAGCTCTCGATGGTCACTCCGGGCGCCTTCGCATCGAGCAGGAACAGGCTGACGCCGCGGCGGTCAGTATCGTCGCCGCCGGTGCGTGCGGACACGATCAACGCATCCGCACCAGGCGCTTGTAGCACGACGGCCTTGCGAGCATTGAGGACAAAACCGGCGGACGTGCGCCGCGCACGTGAGCAGATGTGCGGCAGATCGAATCTCGCTTCAGGCTCAAACGTCGCTAGTGCAACACGCGTGGAGCCATCCGCGATGGCAGGCAACCACCTGGCTTTCTGATCACCCGTGCCGCTCACCGCAACCAACCGCGCAGCGACTATCGCGGTTGACCAATAGGGCTCGAGCACCAGGCCCCGACCGAGCGCCTGCATTACGATCAGCGTCTCCGCCGCCGAGCTGCCGAGCCCACCGTACTGCTCCGGAACAACCAGGCCCAACAGCCCCATTTCGGCGAACTGCCGCCAGTGATCCTCGGAGAAGCCGCGTTCTGAGGTGGCCAGCTGGCGGCGCACCTCCAGGGAATATGAGTCCGCGACGAAACGCTCGACGGCGTCCGCGAGCATCTGCTGTTCCTGGGTGTAGTTGAAATCCACGTCAGATACCCAGAATCGACTTCGCGATGATGTTCTTCTGTACTTCGGTGGTACCGCCGTAGATTGAAACCTTGCGCAGGTCGAGGTACTGCGCCGCTAACCCGTTCAGCTCGGCGCGCCCCGCGGTCGGGCCGCTGTAGCCCCTTTCCAGTGCTTCCGGAAGGTATGGCAGTGCGTAGGAACCGGCGCACTCCATCAACAGTTCGCCCAGCTGCTGCTGAATCTCAGAGCCCCGGATCTTGAGAATGGACGCTTCAACGTCGACCGCCTTGCCCGCCCCCTGTAGCGAGATCATCCGCATGAGCGACCATTCGTGCGAGAGAATCTCGATCTCGCTGCGCGCGATCCGATCGCGAAACAGCGGATCCTCGATGAGCGGCCTGCCCCGTTTGATTTCGGTCCGCGCATACTCCTTCAGCCGCCGCAGGAGGCGCTTGCACATACCGATACCGGCGATGTTCGCGCGCTCGTGACCCAACAGGTACTTGGCGATGGTCCAACCTTGATTCTCCTCGCCTACCCGGTTCTCGACGGGCACCTGTACGTTGTCGAGGAACACGTCATTGACGTCGTGTCCTTGATCGAGCGTGCGGATCGGCCTCACCTGCAGACCCGGTGTCTTCATGTCGATCAGCAGGAACGAGATCCCCTGCTGCGGCTTTCCCTCCGTCGAGGTCCGCACCAGGCAGAAGAACCACGTGGCCCAGTGGGCAAAGCTGGTCCACGTTTTCTGCCCATCAACAATGTAGTAATCACCCTTGCGTTGCGCTCGCGTGGTGAGTGAAGCCAGATCCGAACCCGCACCCGGCTCTGAATAACCCTGGCACCACCATTCGTCCATCGAGAGGATTTTCGGCAAATGGCGCGCCTTCTGCTCCGGGGTACCGAAGGCCATGATGACGGGGCCGACCATTGATAGTCCGAACGGCATTTGGCGCGGCGCGCCCGCTACGAAGCACTCCTCCTCAAAAATGGATCGCTGGCGTGCGTTCCAACCGGTACCGCCATGCTCCTTCGGCCACCCCGGCGCGCCCCAACCCCGGTCATGCAGAATTCTCTGCCAGGCAACGTAGTCCTCGCGCTCGACGCGGCGAAACTGCAGCACGGCATCGCGGATGTCCGCTGGAAGATGGCTCTCGACGAAGTCGCGCACCTCGACGCGGAAGGCGAGATTCTCAGAGGTGTCTTGTAGATGCATAAGCGCCGCAGGCGCCCCCTACCGACGCAGCCGGCTACGCGCCCCGGGCAAAAACCACGCCCATGGACTATGCGAGTTCGATGAATCCATTGTTCAACACGATCGTGTCGCGCGCCTCGACACGCGCGCGCAGATGCACATGCTTGCCGCGCCGCCACAGTTGAAAGCGCACGGTTTCGCCGGGGTACACAGGAGAGGTAAAGCGCACAGCCATCGCCCGCAGCTCGTCAGCCCGATAATGACACATGGCTTTCACGACCGCGTGAGTCGCCATGCCGAAAGTACACAGTCCATGAAGGATCGGCCGCGGAAAACCGGCCTTGCGTGCCACTTCAGGGTCGGCATGCAACGGGTTGTAATCGCCGCTCAGGCGATAGATGAGCGCGGCTTGTGTGAGCGAGGGCAGATCGAGCTCCACGTCCGGTGTTGAATCCGGTACGGCCGGCAACGCCTCGGGAGGCGGATCGCTGGTGCCGGACTGCGCACTGAAGCCGCCATCACCGCGCAGGAAGGTCACCTGTGTGGTCTGAGCCAGAGCTTCGCCGCCGCCCGCCTCATAGATGTCCCGCTG
>Ga0068858_100000457_pt1 | contig 42699 bp, 31 predicted proteins | sample KBSSwiS12_FD_66589 | JGI IMG/M metagenome (GOLD analysis project Ga0068858, IMG submission 66589) | Switchgrass rhizosphere microbial communities from Kellogg Biological Station, Michigan, USA - KBS Switchgrass S1-2 | ecosystem: Host-associated > Plants > Roots > Rhizosphere > Soil ...
CCCGGGGCCTTTTAAAGGCCCTTTTTCTTTTATATGTGTGCACGTGTATATGACGCGTCGCAGGCCACCATTCTGAAATGATCTTTCTCCTTTTTTAATGAAATACCCCAGGAAGAAATCCAAGCTTCTTCATATCCCGTAAGTGGACTGAATCATCACCTCAAATTTTTCTTATGAAACAAAAAAAAATTGCACTGGCCGTCCTGCTTGCGGTGGCAACCGGGATAGGCGGGGTTTTGCTGGCGTCCGATCATATTGATGCGCCCGCTGTGAAGACCCATTCGACCGACATTACCGATCTCTACGCATTCAACGGCGCCGACACCAATACGGTGGTTTTCGTGGCCAACACCCAGGGATTGCTTTCACCGGCTGCCACGGCGACCGCATCCTTCGATCCTAACACCCTTATCCAGGTCAACATCGACAACAACGGAGATCACGTGGAAGACCTCGTGATCCAGGCGCTCTACAGCAACGGCACGATGAATTTCTATGGTCCCGTTAAACCTTCCATCACCGGACTGCGCAGTAAACTGGAAGGAGACATCACAGCGTCTGTTGGTGTGACTGCCTATGGTACAGCACCCGTTATTGCCTCGGGCGCGAATGGGATGAAAGTATTTGCCGGACCAAGAGACGATCCGTTCTTCTTCGACCTGGATCAATACCATGCGATCATTGCGGGAACGGCAACCGGCTTTAACAACCCGGGCAAAGACGCCTTTGCGGGAACGAATGTGCTGAGTGTAGTGGTGGAAGTGCCCAAGTCACTCCTCGGCAGTACAGGCACCCTCAACGTGTGGCTTACGACTAAAAAGAAAGCCTCGTAACTCATTCTCTCATTTTCAATCTGAAAAATTTATTTATGAAAAAGATTAAACTCATAAGGCATGGGGCCGCTGCATTAGCCCTTATAGCCCTGTTCGCTGCCTGCAGCAAGTCAAGCTATAACCCGCCGCCCCCTTCGAATCCTGTTTATTTTGACCAGGCAGACGCCGTGGGACGGCCGGCCATCAACACTGTGTTTATTCCCATGAGCGGCAAGGATAGTTTCAATACTACGATTCCCAGCCTGATGGCGGCGCGCTTTACCAATGACATGAAAACATCGCTTCTCGCGCTGAATCCAAACTATTCCACGAACCTTCTGGGGCTTGACGCGGACCAGTTTATTGGGGCGCTCTCAACAGATGTTCTCAATGTGGCCACCCTGGGGCCCACCAGTTTTTACAATGGAAAACAGGTGCTTACCGGACGGCTCCTGAATGATGATGTTATAGACGTCGAACTCACCCTGTTGTTTGGCGGTCCTGATGGTTCTGCCAATGCCGGACTCACCAGCGACCACGTCAACGGAAATGACAAGCCCTTCCTTTCTGCCTTCCCGTATGAAGCAAGCCCCTGGTAATATTCTCCTTAAAAGATCAGGCAGGCCGGGAAAATCCGGTCTGGCCTGTTTTCTTTTTCCAGGCCTTTTCCTCTTTATTTTTATTTTCATCAGCATACCGGTTTCAGCCCACGTGATCGTCCGCGAACTTGAAAATGTTTCTGCAACAGATGCGGCGTGGATCTATCTGAAACTCGGATTTCATCATATCCTGCCGCTGGGAATGGACCATATATTTTTTGTTCTCAGTCTCTTCCTCCTTTCTCCCAAGCTCAAACCTCTGCTGTGGCAGGCAACGGCTTTCACAGTAGCTCATTCCATTACACTCGGCTTGTCGATGTACCGGATCATCCAGCCGCCCCTGGTTGTTGTGGAACCTCTCATCTCTTTATCCATTTGCTTTGTCGCACTCGAAAATATTTTCTCTCCCCGATTGAAAGCATCCAGGATCGGTGTGGTGTTTCTGTTCGGGCTCATACACGGTATGGGATTCGCCGGGGCGCTCGGTCAGATGGGACTTCCCCAAAACGCCTTCCTTATTTCTCTGGTAAGCTTTAACCTGGGTGTGGAACTTGGGCAAATGACGGTCATCCTGGGAGCTTATTTTCTCATGGCGAAGTGGTTTGGAGATAAGCCCTGGTACCGGAAGGTAATGGTCATCCCGCCGTCTGCGGCCATCGCACTTATTGCGGGCTTTTGGACAGTGCAGCGGATCTTATTCTGAAAACTTCATCAGTTCCTTCTGTATACCAGGGCTCAGGTCGTAGATGTTTTTTTTGGCGGCGCTAAAGAATGCATTTGCATTGTAGGTCTTCCCCATGCCTTCCATCATTTTCCCCATCCAGTAGAGTTCCAGTCCTTCCAGCGGAAGTCCGGAGACATATTTTTTATATATGCCGAGTGCTTCGGCAGACCTGCCGTTACAGAATAAGGACCACGCATACCAGGCATAGGTAGGAGGCGTGGCCCGGTTGTCCAATTCTTTCCGTGCAAGGGCCTCGGCTTTTTGAGGTTCGTTTAAAATACCCGTATACAGCTGGATCAGATATTTATTGTACATGCTTCCGTAAAGCGGGGTGGAAACGGTGCGCTCGAAATCGCGTGCATATTTTAATTCAAGTATTTTATCGCCGCGAAATTCTGCTGTCTGAATCATTCGGAAGAGCGCATCCGGCAATTTATTTTTGGATGCTGCGAAAGAGAATATTTTTTCAGCAAGCGTATCGTTTTTGTCACATACAAGGGCGATCCATCCGAGCCCGAGCAGACTGTGAAAATCCGCACCATTCAGTTCCAGGCAGGTGCGGTAGAGCGGGGCGGCGCGTTCCGGGCTACCGCTATGCACCAGCAGATCGGCGGCGTTGGAAAGTGCAATCGTCTGTAACCAGGGATTAGTATTTTCCAGGCCGGCAGCTTTTATCATGTCTGCTACTGCGCTATCCGGTTCTCCGTTCAGATGATGCATTTTGGCATTGCGAAAAAGATAGCTGTAGTCCGCACCGGATTTCATCTGTTTCAGTGCGACGCCGGCATCGTAGTACCGGCCCAGTTCATAGTCAACATCAAAAGAGTAACTGAGGTCATCATATTTTTTGATACCGAGAGATTTTGCCTTTTTCAACCACTCAGCCGCTTCAGTAAAGCGATGCTGAAGAATTGAATATCCCGTGAGCGTAAGCATTGCCTGCGACTCATGGTGATTAAAAAGGCTGTCTACCCTGCGCGCCACGCTGTCGGCGCAATATATATCCCTGATGACTCCGAAATAGCGAAATCGCTGCGACAGGGCCGCGGCATAGCGTAGCTCGCTTACAAGTCCGGGCCGGGCCGGATCAATTCTTTTTTCCCAAAAAACAATCTCTGAATCATTTTGGACTGACAGAGGTGGAGTCCGGTAGTTGTTGATCAGGCTATCGGCATATGCAGCGATTACAAGAGGATGGTTCCGCGGATGACAGGCGGACAGGCTGCAAACAATGCACAGGCCTTTCAGCAGCTTTACTTTCATGAACAATTTACGGAAAACAGGCGGCCGGAGATTTTTGACTGCCGCGAAGTGCCGGAGGAGGATTGCGAAAATTCCCCCCTCCGGGGAAAAATAGAACAGGTTTAACGGTTAATGAAGAAACAGCGGCCAAAGAGCCGCTGTTCCGGTCGTAACCAACATTGCTTGCTCAACAAAAATTTGAAGATCTTTCCGAGATTTCCCAGCCTGTCCGGCCCATCACCGATCCAGACCAGACGATAAAGTTTAGACAAAAAAGGCGTCAGAAGCCACAATTTTGTATCTATTTATAGGACGTTTGTACCCGATTTTTTGTACTTTAAGCGTGCCGGTATAAAATTGGAGGATCTAACTGCCTACATTTTGGGAACCTTATTACATAAAATCGAGCTTACCCCTGCAAAAGACATTCAAAGTCTTGTCGAAAACCGGCGGGTTTTCAATCTCAACAATTGCGAGCTGAATATCTATGAAAGCTACAAGCAGGCTTACAGGGTGCCACTTAAATTCAGCGACCTGATGATCTCCAGCATGATGAGGGGAAAAAAGGTAATGCACCTGATAGACAAAGATCCCTTTGTTTATGTGCCGGGAGAAACGGTTATCATGCCCGCAAATGAACCAATGATCATCGACTTTCCGGAATCTGAGTCCGAAAACCCGACCCAGTGTATTGCACTTACCGTAAATGCCGATTACGTAAATGATACGGTCGACTATCTCAATGAATATTACAACGGAGGAAACGATGAACAGGGTAACTGGACATTACAATTCAACCAGTACCATTTTTCCAACGACAATGAAGTGTCGGACCTGATCAACAGAATTATTCGAATCTGCAGTGGTCCGGACAGGAAAAAAAATGTCTATGCCGATCTCAACCTGAAAGAGCTGCTGATCCGCCTGATTCAGGGACAACACCTATTTAAGGTTTCCCGCGACAGCCGGCTCGACAGTAACATGACCAAGCTTCATTTTGTATTGAATTATATCCAGGAACATCTATCTGAAAAAATTCCCGTAGACGTGCTTTGCCGAAAGGCTTACCTCAGCCGCAATCAGTTCTTTCGATGGTTCAGGGAACAGAGCGGCTTCAGCCCTCTGGAATATATTAATATCGAAAGAGTAAAGCTGGCCAAACAAATTCTTGCCGATCCGCGTAACAACCTGCAAACAGCCAGCATGCTCAGTGGATTCAGCGACGTGAATTACTTCGTCAGGGTTTTTAAAAAGATCGAAGGCATCACGCCTGGCGTATATCAGTCCATCCGGGAAAATTAGGCATCACGCCTGGCGTATATCAATCTATCCGGGAAAATTAGGTATCACGCCTGGTGTCTATCAATCTATCCGGGAAATCAGGGATACCCGCAAAGTATTTGTTGCCGGCTATTTCACTTCTATGGAAAAATTCCTCTTCATTCCCTCAAAGATCCCTAACGCTATAGTGCATCAATACTGTACAGGTTTACTTAAATTACAGTGAGGCGGTTTAAACCTTGTTCAATGGCATGCATATTTCCAGGAAACAAATAAAATGGATCAGAATACTTATACTGCTTCTCCTGATCCGGGTAGTCCTGGGCGGTATAGTATTCTATTTTGTTGAATTCAGATTTAAGAATGTGCTGCAGTTCCTGGTAAAAAGGGAATCCAAAGGCCTTTATGCTTTTGACGCCGATGGAATCGATGTATCAATCTGGAAAGGAACGATCCTGTTCAGGAATTCATCCCTGACCTGCACAGACCCGCAAAAGGCGGGAACACATCTTGCCCTTCAGGTCCCCGAACTTTATTTTTCCCTGCATTCCATTCGTGACTTTATTTTGCGCCGGTCGACTACGGTGGACAGCGTGGCGATTATTTCTCCCGCGGTTCAGTATTTTCCCGTTGCAAACACCGCGGCTGTCCGTATCGATCCGGAGCAGTGGGTGAATGGTCTTAAAAAAGTGTTGTCCAATCTGCAGGTGCGATCCCTGATTGTCCGGGATGCATCATTTGGTTATACGCCGCCCGGGACCGGTACACCATTTACGGTTTCGCATATCAGCCTTTTGGTGAAAAATTTTTCCAGGGAAAGCCAGGAAAAAAAACTCCTGTTTTCCTCTGAAGATGTGGATCTTACCATATCAGAACAGGACTGGGATTTACCGGGCGGAAGGCAACATCTTTCATTTAGAAAATTTCATTTTTCAAGCGCCAATCCTCTTGTGGAACTCGACACAGTGAATCTTATTTCAAAACCTGAAGCAGACAGAAACGGATTTGATTTTGCGGCCGACCATTTGTTTTTCAATTCCAGCCGGCTGCGAAATATTCTAACGTCCAGTCAGCTTGACCTGGATACACTGATCTGTTATAAGCCGGTGCTGAAAGTAGCGGCCGTATCTTCTTCAGAACAGGCGGTTTCAAAACCGGGAAAGAAAAAATTAACTCTCCCGGTCGATCAGTTAAATATCGGCTTTATAGATGTGAAGCAGGGTCAGCTTTTCATAAATCGTCCAGACAGGGGAAACGCCAACTATATTACCCGTGAGGCCAACCTGAAAATTTTTAACCTTTCGGTCACGCCGGGAGATACGCTGAAAAAAATCCGTGTGGACAGCGTTCAGCTGACGCTCCAGGGCATTCAGTTCCTGACCGCAGACAGCCTTTACCAGCTGTCCATCCGCGAATTTGCCATTGCGAGGAACGGGCTTGTGTTGAGGGACGCAGAATATGGTCCGACGGAATTTAATCATAATGCCCACTACCTGAAGTTCAGTTCGCCCTTGCTTGAGTTAAGGAATGTCGATTTTCAACACCTGCTGGAAAAAAAGCTGAGTGGTTCCGTCGCTATTCTGGAAAGACCTGAAATAAGAATTGTCAGCAATAAGGTTCCGGTCCGCAAGGCTTCCCGGACGAAGCTCAATGATTTTTATCGTTCGCTGCATGAACTGCGCGAATTGATAACCGTAGATAGTTTTCATCTTGTTAACGCGACACTTAACTATCAGATGAGAGCCACTTCGACGGTAATGAATATGCAGGGATTGAATGCAGATATCCTGCTGAATCGTTTTCTGAGCAGTGACTCGCTTCGCGAAATCAAAAGATCCCTGCCGTCTTTGTCCGTAAAAAATGTGAACCTCCAGTCGCCGCAGGCCAGGTTCGAAATGTCAAATTTCCGGTTTGAAGGAGATAAGCGTCATAACTGGGTAGACAGTATGCTTATCACGCTGGCGGATGGTACGCGCCTCAAAGCAGAAAATATATATTGGGAGATCTTCAGCTGGGATCTGTATGAAAACGACCGTATTATTCAGATCGAAGATATCTCCGTCGGGAGACTGGCAGTGATTTCCACCCGTAGTAAGGCAGCTAAAGACAGTATCAACGCCAGGATTTTACCTGAAATTCATATCGGCAGGATAGATATAAACAACCTGGAGGTAAATCAATACACTGCCATCGGAGACAGCCTCGGTTTTCAGGCTTCAGAGATCTGCATGGACAGCGTATACACGGCGGGCGAATTTTTTTATTGGGGAAATGGTCTGGCTCAAATCCAAAAGTTCTTTGCTGAAACCGGCGCTTTCAGCCTGAGTGCGGGCAGTTTACATTTTACCAATGAAGGATCGAGCTCGGTAAAGGATATTTCCTTCAGGTCTTCTGACGGGCTGATGGACCTGGAAATTCCCCGGATAGAAACGGGTTGGAATCTGCATTCCACGGATTTTAATGTAATACGGTTCGACTCCCTCAATATTCTGGATCCCTCCATAGCCCTGGTGATCGGGGAAAAAAAAGAAAAAGCACATAAGAAGGAAAGTCCCGTCAGCTGGAATACAAATAAACTGAATATCAGGAACGCATCCCTGCAGGTCAGTTCTATAAAGCCGGGCGACTCGCTGCTACTGTTTTCAAAAATTGATATCAGGTCAGACAGTCTGCGCTCCGGACCGGGATTGCCATTCGGATTTGCTTCACTCGAAGCAAGGCTGCGCCAAATGACATTGAAAAATAAGGACCTGAGCATTTCCGTCCCTTCGGCGGATTTTTTATCGACCGGCGGCAAATTTAAGAAGGATACAGAACAGGTATTCAGTGCAGCTGTGAGGGGAGAATGGCATCAGGCAGGAGTCAGGCTTAAAAAACCGGGCCTCACACTGAGTTCAGATGAGATTGAAGGAGCCATAGATGACATCTCTTTCAATTCCAAAGACAAACGGGATCTTAACTGGTTGCTGCAGCATATCAGTCTGAGCCAGGGAAATGTACGTTTCGAAACGAGAAGCTGGACGGGCAGTTTGAACCAGGTTGGCTGGAAAGCTGCCACGAAGGAACTTCATCTGGAGGGCTTGAAAATGAATCCGACACTGAGCGCGGAAGAATACTTTAAAACGGGCTGGCAGCGTGACTATATAACGGTAGCCGGGAAGAACCTTGATTTCAACAAGTTTCGGCTGAAATTATATCCAAATGATACGTCGCTGACCGTTTCCAAAATTTTAATTGACGGTGTGGATCTTACGACTTTCAGGGATGGCAGGATGCCCAGGGAACCGGGTATTATCAGGCTGATGCCCACGATCCTGATGGAAAAAATCCCCTATCCGGTTTGGGTGGATACCGTCCTTATTTCGAACAGCAGTGTGACGGTCAAAGAAATTTCGAATAAGTCAGGCCGCGAAGGAATCACACCCATACGTGATCTCAATGCCTTTATCCCCGGTTTCGGAAATGCGAAGCATAGTGACAGCCTCAGGATATTTGCCGACGCCAAAATTTTTGATACGCGCGTCGATCCTTTTTACTACGCAGAGAAATATCATGACAGCCTCTCCGGATTCACGATGCGCTATCGTGTTTATCCAATGGAATTCGCCAGGCTCAATCCGGTGACGGAGCCGCTGGCTTCTTTGAAGGTCAGGAACGGGACCGCCGATACTGTCTACGCCCACTGGACCGGTAATAAATACGCCGCGATTGGTAATATGAAACTTTATTATAACGATCTCAAAATAAGAGTCCTGAATACTTCCGATCCTGAACGCAAAACATTCAAGCTGGATCTGATCAACATGCTGGCCAATACTTTTATTCTTCGCAAGAAGAACCGCGAAGAATCTGTCACGTATTTCGTGCGTGACAGGGAAAAGTTTGTTTTTAATTTCTGGGTAAAGACAACGCTCAAAGGCGTGATCAGCAGCGTAGGTGTGGTGAGCAATTCAAAATATCTGAAACAATACGAACAGGACAGGGCAAATTACTATCTGCCTGAATTCGTATTTAAAAAATAAAATTTTCGAACCTTCTGAGGGAATCCGTTCTGTCATCTACAGGCTGCCCAACTTTACATATCCGAGGTTTAACTGATCTTCCGTTTTACCGGGAGAAGGCAGAATCTCGATCCGGTATTTTTCTTTCTGACCGGAGGAAAGCATTTCTTCTATTTCATAAAGATCATCGACATCGATCCCGTATTTGTCGTCAATATGCGAATTGGCATTTTCGAAATGATTGTGTTTAAAGAAAAAAGTTTCTTTCGCCTGTCCAATCGCGCTGGTTTTATCAGCTTTCACGGTAAGCAGGACATAGTGTTGTTCTTCAAAACGGTTTTCCTGGTATCCGCCCAGGTTGATAAAAAAAAGTTTATGCCCGTTGCCTTCAGCGGGATCTGTCTTTGGCACTACATGAATACTAAAATCTTCCACCTGGGTTACTTCCCGCCACGCGTCGATATGAATACGTTGCGGCCCGGGCCAGAACGTAGTGATCTCAGGAACGAGATCCCGAAGTGTTGTTCCGATACCAAAAAAAATATCGTGTTGTTCTGTATGACGGCCGGGCGGTTTACATCCCAACAGGAGCATAAATAATTTGAGCGGGGGCGGCATACGCTGACGGTTATGCAGCCGAAAATAAGTAAAAAATAAAAAGGACTGCCATCAAAACAGTCCTTCGGGGAAGTCCGCCGGTTTACCGGTCACCAACGGGAATTTTTTTTAATTTTTTCAGCATGTCCAGCGCATTTTTGTTTTTTGGGTTGAGCGCCAGGGATTTTTCGTAATTGGATATAGCGGCATTTCGGTCCCCGCCCTGCAGGAGCGCTTCGGCAAGGCTGTCGTATACGTTGAACGATGCCGGAAAATATTTAATATTTTGTCTGAAGAGCTGCATCGCCCCTTGAAGGTTTCCGGCTCTGAGTTCTTTATATCCGCAATTGTTGATATAAGCTTCATCGGGCTTAATTGGGTGACCGAATTCCAGAGATAGCTTTTCAAATTGCAATTCGATGTCGTGGTACGACATGAGGTTGGTGTCCTTAAAATCCATAAAACCGGTTAATGTTCTTCTTATTAGTCGCCGGTTTTTAGAAAATGTTGCACCCCGGGGGAATTTTCCTGCCCTTTTTCAGCCTGTTAATGATTCATTACCAATATGCACCTGTATTTCTTCCCCACCAGCCTTAAACATTTCTATTGACTATTGCGACCGGTTGAATTCTTCTTGCAGTTTAAGTTGAACCAGGCCATATGAAAAGTTAAAAAATGGGCATTGAGAAAAGTGAATGGTTTATGGTTAATGGTGGATGGTTTATCATATCTGGACCGCCTACTTTGCACCCTTCCATTTCCATTCGCGTATCTCCGGCATATCCTCGCCATGTTCCCTTACATATGCTTTGTGGTCGAGTCTTTTATTTTGCATAAGCTGTTTGGTGTAGGCGCCGCGTGAGCCCAGCTGGGGCAGGCGGTCTATTGCATCCATGACCAGCCTGTAACGGTCTATATCATTCAGCACGCACATATCGAAAGGTGTGGTGGTGGTTCCCTCTCCCTTATATCCTCGTACGTGCAGGTTTTGATGGTTGGTTCTCCGGTAGGTCAGACGGTGGATGAGCAATGGATAGCCGTGGAATGCAAAGATGATGGGCTTGTCCCGTGTGAACAGCATATCAAAATCAATGTCGGAAATACCATGGGGATGCTCGCTGGAGGGCTGGAGGCTCATCAGATCGACCACATTCACGACCCTTACTTTTATTTCGGGCATGTGAATCCGAAGCAACTCCACTGCCGCGATGGTTTCCATGGTAGGTACGTCACCCGCACAGGCCATCACAATGTCCGGTTCCTGGCCCGCATCGTTGCCCGCCCATTCCCAGATGCCGAGCCCCGATGTACAATGCTTGATAGCCGTATCCATGTCCATCCATTGCAATTCAGGCTGCTTGCCGGCGACGATCACGTTAATATAGTTCCGGCTTCGCAGACAGTGGTCTGCCACAGACAGAAGGGAGTTGGCATCCGGTGGCAGATAAATCCTGGCCACATCCGCGGTTTTATTAACAACCAGGTCCAGAAATCCGGGATCCTGGTGGCTGTTCCCATTATGATCCTGGCGCCATACATGCGAGGTGAGCAGGTAATTCAGCGAAGCGATGGGTCTGCGCCACGGGATAGTATTAGAGACTTTCAGCCATTTGGCGTGCTGGTTCATCATCGAATCGATGATATGGATAAAAGCTTCGTAACAGGAGAAAAAGCCATGGCGGCCGGTGAGCAGGTAGCCTTCGAGCCACCCTTCGCAAAGGTGTTCACTCAGCACTTCCATCACGCGGCCTTCAGGGCCTTCGTGATCATCGCCGGGAAGAATTTCAGCGGCAGACATACGGTCGGTGACTTCAAAAACATGGTTAAGCCGGTTGGAATTGGTTTCATCAGGTCCGAAGACACGGAAATTTTTTCTTTCACTGTTGGCTTTAAGAATGTCCCGCAGGAAAGCGCCGAGAATGCGAGTGGACTCGCTGGTGGTTGTTCCGGGCTTACCGATATCCACTGAATAATTCCGAAAATCCGGCAGTTTCAGATCGTGCAGCAGCAATCCTCCATTTGCATGCGGGTTGGCGCCCATCCGCTGCTTTCCCTGTGGAGCGAGCGCGCACAGTGGATCAATGAGTTTTCCGCTTTGATCGAAAAGCTCTTCGGGCTTATAACTTTTCATCCAGGCTTCGAGCATTTTTACATGCGCCGGGTTGGAGCCCAGCTCAGAAAGTGGTACCTGGTGAGCGCGCCAGGTGCCTTCTACCTGTTTTCCGTCCACCATTTTTGGACCCGTCCATCCCTTGGGTGTATTCAACACGATGACGGGCCATTGCGGCCGTTTAAAATATCCGTTTTTCCTGGCATCACGCTGGATGTGGCTGATCTCGTCAAGGGCTTTTTCCAGGGTAGAAGCAAAGGCAGGGTGCATTTTTTCAGGCTGGTCTCCTTCCACGAAATAGGGACGATAGCCATATCCGGTAAGCATCGAAGCCAGTTCTTCCTTTGGTATGCGGGCAAGCACTGTGGGTCCTGCGATCTTGTAGCCGTTCAGGTGAAGGATCGGCAGAACCGCCCCGTCCAGCACCGGGTTCAGAAATTTATTAGAGTGCCAGCTGGCGGCGAGCGGCCCGGTTTCTGCTTCACCATCGCCAATAACGCACACCGCGATCAGGTCGGGGTTATCGAAAACCGCACCATATGCATGAACCAGGGAGTAGCCCAGTTCGCCGCCTTCATGGATGGACCCCGGCGTTTCAGGGGCCACATGACTGGGAATTCCTCCGGGAAAAGAAAATTGTTTGAACAATTTTTTCATCCCCTCCTCGTCCGTCGTGATGTCGGGATAGAATTCAGAATAACTGCCCTCCAGGTAAGTATTGGCCACCAGTCCCGGTCCGCCGTGTCCGGGGCCCGTGATATAGATCATATTGAGCTGCCGGGATTTGATAAGCCTGTTGAGATGCACATAAATAAAATTCAATCCGGGCGTGGTACCCCAGTGACCCAGCAGCCGGGGTTTGATATGGTCAAGCGTCAGTGGTTTCTTCAGCAGCGGATTGTCGTAAAGATAAATCTGGCCTACCGAGAGGTAATTGGCTGCTCGCCAATAGGCATCCATGAGGCGGAACATTTCCGTATCCCGGGTTTCCGGTTTGGTTTCCACGCTTGTCTGTTCCATTTTATTTGAATTTATGTTGAAAATTTACTCCCGGCAACCGGGGTATACAATTTAAGATTTATTCACCTGAACTGTTTGAACAACTGGTTAAGGATTCAGCATGCGAAGAGAAATCAGGAGCTTTTCCGGGTAAATAAGGCTGCCCGGGTTAACTTGCGCCCTACTTTCACGTATCGTTCATGAGTACTAAAAGAGTTGCCATTATAGGAGCGGGTCCGGCGGGACTTACCGCTGCCTACCTGCTCACCAAAGCGGGACAACGGGTCACGGTTTTTGAATCCGATCCCGTGTATGTTGGCGGGATCTCAAGAACGGAATCATATAAAGGATGTCATTTTGATATTGGCGGTCACCGGTTTTTCAGTAAATCGGAAGAAGTCGAAGATTTCTGGACCGAAATCCTCGGTGATGACCTTCTCCAGCGCCCCCGCAGCAGCAAGATTTATTACAACCACCAGTTTTTTACCTATCCCCTGAATGCGATGGAAGCTTTAAAGAAACTGGGCTTTATGGAATCGGCGAGGTGCGTAATGAGTTATGCGAAGGCTAAGCTTTTTCCCGTAAAAAATCCATTGAATTTCGAAGACTGGGTAACCAACCAGTTTGGTAAAAGGCTTTTCAATATTTTCTTTAAAAGTTACACGGAGAAAGTCTGGGGAATTCCCTGCAGGGAAATTTCCGCCGACTGGGCATCGCAAAGGATCAAGGGTCTTTCGCTCAGCAGCGCCATTGAGAATGCGCTGTTTCCTTCACGAAATAAAGGCAAAGGGAAGACCATCAAGACCCTCATCGATTCTTTCCGATATCCGCGCAGGGGCCCTGGTATGATGTGGGAGGTCTGCGCAGATAAAAGCCGTGCCCAGGGTGCTGAAATCCTCATGGGCGTTCCGGTCAGGAAGATCATTGCCTGTGAAGATGGATGGAATGTAGAAGACGATAAGGGAAATATCCACGAAGGATTTGATGAAGTCATTTCATCAGCTCCCGTTCATGAACTGATCCCGGGTATTGTTCCCGCACCGCCTAAGGACGTACTCGAAGCAGCAGACAACCTCTCGTACCGCGATTTCATCACTGTCGTGCTGATCCTTAAGGACCGTAATGTATTTACCGATAACTGGATCTATATTCATGATCCCAGCGTTAAAGTGGGACGAATTCAGAATTTCAAATCATGGAGCCCTGAAATGGTGCCGGATCCGGAACTGGCCTGTTATGGACTGGAATATTTTTGTTTTGAAGGAGACGGAATGTGGACCATGAGCAACGGTGACTTGCTGGCGATGGGCAGAAAGGAGATCGAACAGATCGGCATTGCAAAGGCTTCTGAGGTCATGGACGGTTATATTGTCCGCCAGAAAAAAGCCTATCCGGTGTACGATAGCCGATATAAAGAACATATCAACACCATTAAATCCGGGCTCAGGGAGTACCCGGGTTTACAGCTGGTTGGCCGGAACGGCATGCATAAATACAATAACCAGGATCATAGCATGATGACGGCCATGCTGGCAGTAAAAAATATTCTTGCCGGCCAGGAGATCTATGATCTGTGGGAAGTGAATGAAGATGCATCTTACCATGAAGCCGGCGTTGAGTCATCCACGGAACCTAAGGGACGGATGATCCCTGCGAGGTTGGATCTTTCCTGATTTTCTCCAAAATATAATAAGGCGATAATTCAGATGCTCTCCTGGCGGGGTTCATGAATGTAAGCGACAGCGTGCTGACGTGAAAAGAGCTGCCTGCGAAAGCCATCCTGTATAAAGAAGTATCGAGGAGACGGTAACCCTGATCGCCGGTGAGAATATAATCCCCGGTAGACAGAGAATCCGGGTTTTCTACGTGTCTGAAAAAATGATTGCTGTAAAAATGCAGGCTCTCATGTTCATCCAGCTTATAAACATAAAATCGATCCCTGTCGACAGGCTGCTGATTGATCCACCGGCTTACGGGAATGCTTAGCTGGTATTCAAGCAGTCTTGGATAAAATCCCAGGTTCAGGAAAAGATTGACGAAGGCGACCGTAAGGACGCTGACGGAAATCAGGGGTGCTGCTTCAATTTTATTTTTCAGAAGGATCCAGATCAATGCGGAGCAAATCAGTACGGCGAGGATCAGCAGGGTTTTGTCAACCGGTCTGAAGGGATAAGCCAAAACAGTGAAGAGCACGAGCACTGTAATGCACATCATAGTGAACTGGAGAATGGTAAGGGGTTTCAGCCACTTTTGCATCCGGGATTCATATATCAGCCGGTACAGAAATTTTCCGGTGATGATCGCTGCCAGCGGGAAGACAACATAAATATAATGCGGGAGTTGTGCGCGGCTGCTGGCCAGTGCACAATACGTTATGGCAAATCCGCCGGTGCTTATCCATTCCTCCCTGCCGGACAGTTTGAAGCGCTTCCGCACAATCCCGATGAGGTCATCTGCAAATCCCAGGATAAAAAACACGATCCAGGGCATAAAACCCCAGAGCATGTTTTCAAAGAGAAAGCTGAACCGGTCGTTTTCGTGCCAGGTACTTTCACCTGTGATTCTTCCAAAACTCTGCGTCCAGTAGAAAAAGCGAAGCCCGGAAATCCCTTTTTGGCCATACATGATTTTTTCCGGATGCAGATCAAACTGGCGGTAAAGACCAATGCTCATGGGGAGGAGGAGGACTGCAATGATCCCGATCATCACGAGATATTGCCAGCGAAAAAACTGGCGGTAGGAACGATGAAGAATAAAATGAGGAGCAAAGGCAAAGACAGGAACCATGAATGCGATTGGCCCTTTCGTGAGCAGGCCGCCTGCTATACCGACCGATGCGAGAATCAGCTGTCTCCACTTTTGATCCTGGTACCAGGCGGCAAGCTGCCAAAGGGAAAAAGCAACCCAGCCCATCAGCATGGTATCGGTTTTTACGTCGTGGTTTATCAGAAAAGTTGCTTCGCAACTGGCCAGGACAAGCGCGCTTAACAGGGCAATCCGCTGAGAGTAGAAAAGGCGTGCAAGTTTATAGGTGCTGAAAATGGCCAGCTGGGAAAATAACAGGGAGGGAAGGCGGTAAGCATAATCGTGGATACCGAAAATGCGCATGCTGAGAGATCCAAGCCAGAAGATCATCGGTGGTTTATCCAGATAATCGTGCCTGAGATCATAAATCTCCAGATAATGTTTGTTCAGTAGCATCTCCCGGCTCATATTCGCATACTGGGCTGCGTCGATATCCATTAATGGAATGACCCAGCCGGTAATACACACGAGCTGACAGAGAATAAAAAAAATCCAGAAAATTCTTTTTTCCTTAGCTTCCGATAGTTGGTACATGAAAGGTTGATTCGAGTCCGTTTTTCAACTCAGGCAGGGTTGATTAATTTTAATAGCATGAAACAACGCGCAATTGTCTTCCTTTTTTTAATGATAGCATTTTTTTCCGGAACCGCACAGTCTGTGAAACCCGCGCTGGTGATCTTCGACAGCGATATGGGCCCTGACTATGACGACGTGGGAGCCATTGCCATTCTCCACTCGTTTGCCGACAGTGGTTATATCCGGATCCTCGCAACCGTAGCGAGTACAAATTACGAAGGAGTTGCCGGGGTTTTTGATGTTTTCAACAGCTATTTTAACCGCCCTGAGATACCTGTGGGGGTAGTTGGTAAAAACGGCCTGAATCTGCGCGACTGGCAGCATTGGACGGATACCCTGCTGGCAAAATACCCGCACAGGATAAAATATAACAGTGAAGCCTTTCCTGCCACCGGACTATACCGGAAGATACTGGCCTCGCAGCCGGACCAAAGCGTAACTATTATATCAACGGGCTTTTTCACCAACCTTTCCGATCTTTTGAAATCCGCCGCGGATGAATATTCAAAACTGGGCGGGAAAGAGCTGGTGAAGAAAAAAGTAAAGGAACTTGTCAGCATGGCCGGTCGTTTCCCTTCGGGAAAAGAATTTAATGTGGAAAAAGACGCGGCGGCCTCGGCCTATGTTTTCTCTCACTGGCCCACACCTGTTATCCTCAGCGGATTTCAGATTGGTGAAAAAATCAGGACGGGACTTCCCCTGGTCCATGATTCTGCGATCCGGCAAAGTCCGGTAAAGGATGTGTTTGCCTTGTGCATTCCCATGGCAGCCTCCGACAGCCTGGGCCGGATGAGCTGGGACGAAACCGCGGTGCTCGTTGCGGTGAAGGGAATTTCTCCCTGGTATGAAACCGAAACGGGCCGGATGGATGTAAAGGAAGACGGCTCAGACGAGTGGCGTGCGGGATCCGGCAATCAGTATAGTTTGGTAGAAAAGTCAGACTACCCGATTGTGCAGGCACTGCTCAACCAGCTTATGCAGCATCAGCCTGTAAAACATTAGATGGACAGCCATAAACAACATATACCTGATCCGGATAAAATAGAGTAGGGTAAATGGTATATGGTTAATAGTGAATGGTGGGCGGCTGTCATAACCCATAAACCCTACACTATACACCATATACCATACACCATGAACCTTCCGAATATTCCGGATTTTTAAAAAAATTGCGGTAACATTGTCGTGTTGGCCATTTCTCAAACGATTGCTGTCCATGGGTCAATCCTTCCGCTTTCATCCGACATTTCTGATCTTATTACTGGCTCTGCTGACGAGCCGGGAAACTATTCATGCACAAACACAGGCCGGACACGGACGTATTGTTGTAGGCAAAGACGGGTATGACCTCGTCTACGAAGACGGCCATCCCTTTTTCTGGCTGGGAGATACCGGCTGGGAGCTCTTTCACCGCCTGACGTATCCGGAAATCACACAATATCTCGACAACCGTTCGGCAAAAGGATTCACGGTCATCCAGGCCGTGGCGCTGGCCGAATTCGACGGATTAAATACGCCCAATGCGTATGGACAGAAACCTTTGAGAGGACCCGACCCGACCCAGCCTAATGAAGATTATTTCAGGCTTATCGATTCTGTCTTCGTTCTCGCCCGGCAACGCAACCTGGTTATCGGACTTCTGCCAACCTGGGGCAGCAACGTAACACAGGCCTGGAGTGAGGGCCCGGTAATTTTCGACAGTACAAATGCCTATGCCTACGGCAAATGGATCGGTAAAAGATACAAGAACCAGCAGAATATCATCTGGATCCTGGGTGGCGACCGTCCCGCGTTGACCAGGGAGAAAGACTGGCGGCCGGTCTGGAGAGCGATGGCGAAAGGTATAATCGAATCCACAGAAGGGCATTGCCTGATAACCTATCATCCTTCAGGCGGCAGCAATTCAAGTTCGCAGTGGATTCACCAGGAGGCATGGCTGAATTTAAACATGTTCCAGTCGGGCCACGGGGACGGGCACGACACACCCTGCTGGGAATATGTCCGACGTGACAGGTCTTACAAGCCTCATAAACCAACCCTTGATGCGGAGCCAAACTACGAGGATCATCCCGTTAATCCCTGGCCTAAATGGAACACCGACAGCGGCTATTTCCGGGCTTACGATGTGAGAAAGCAGTTATACCGCTCCGTCTTTGCCGGTGCCTGCGGCGTCACCTACGGACACCATGCGGTCTGGCAGTTCATGAGCGCAAAGGAAGTCGCCATAAATTATCCCGACCGCGGATGGATCAATGCGATAGACCGCCCCGGCGCTTTTCAGGCCGGTTATCTAAGGCGGCTCATCGAATCCAGGCCCATGCTGAACCGTCAGCCGGATTCAACACTTATCACGGAAGTCCCTGGTGAGAAAGGAAACCATATACAGGCCTTTCGGGGAGGCGACAACAGTTACTGCATGATTTATCTCCCAGTGGGCAGGTCAATTACCCTTAATATATCTTTTTTGAAACATGATCAGGTCAATGCCTGGTGGTTTAATCCGAGAGAAGGAAAGTCAGTTAAAATCGGAACACTGAAGAAAGAAAAATCCATGTTGTTCAAATCGCCTGATACGGAACGGGAACATGACTGGGTACTCGTGATCGACGACGCTTCATTCACATATGCCCAACCCGGCTAGGCTTGCCTGGGACGTTAAAAAATGCGACAGGAAAAAAATTGCATTCTGCCCACAAAAAAAGAATCAAATGAAAACAAATATGAGGCAGGGCCTGACCGCCCTGGCTTTTTTCGGATTGCTGATCCCGCTGAAAAAAGAAATTTCTTCACGGCCGGCGGGGACTGAGCCCTTTATTCAGGAAAAATCTGCACAGGACGGATGGCGGGTTCTTTTCAACGGGAAGAACCTCGACGGATGGAAACATGTTGGTCCCGGAAATATGGTGCTGGAAGACGGAATGGTTCATGGTGTAGGCGGAATGGGACTGCTGTACTGGGATAAATATAAACTCGGTGACTGTAAGATCCGGGTCGTGTATAAAATGCAACTCGAAAATTCCAACTCCGGGGTATTCGTCCGCATTCCGATAGAGCCGCTGGAACCCTGGATGCCGGTGTACTATGGTTATGAAGTACAGATCGACAATCATCCCGAAACGTCCAATGAAAATGATTATCATATCTCGGGCACATTGTATTCGATGACCAAACCTCTTTCCAAACCCGGACTTCCCGGTCCGCAGTGGAATACACTCGAGATCACGCTCGATGGACCGCGTACAATTGTTTATCTGAACGGATCACTGGTAACCGACTACAAAGAGGGAGATCCGGTGCCGCCAAGGGAATTTGACTATGAACCCTACCGCGGCAGAAGGCCTGACAAAGGATATTTCGGATTGCAGAATCACGGGGATAAAGACGTCGTTTTTTTCAAGGAAGTTTCAATTAAAGCCCTGCCGGGACATACACTCCCGGAATAAAATTTATGTATGGAAAGAAAAAAATTAAACGGCATGGAAAAGCCGCTCAGCCGCCAGCAGTTTATCCGTAACGCGGCTCTAGCGACGGCAGGATTTTATATCGTGCCCCGGCACGTGCTGGGTGGTAAGGGATTTACGGCGCCCAGCGACAAACTGTATATCGCGGCAATCGGAACTGGCGGTGAGGCTGAAAACGATATTCTGCACTTTGCCAGTTCACCAAAGAAAAATGCAGAGATAGCCTTTCTCTGTGACGTGGATCAACGGCCGGCAGCGAAAATGAGAAAGCAGTTTCCCAAAGCGAAATTCTATACCGACTGGCGGCAGCTGTTTGAAAAAGAAAACAAAAGTTTTGACGCGGTAACAGTGGCGATTCCTGATCACAATCACGCCATCGTGGGCTATGGAGCTATGCAGATGAAAAAACATCTATACCTGCAGAAGCCACTCACCCATGATATTTATGAAGCGCGTATATTGACCGAAGCTTCAAAAAAATTTCAGGTGGTAACCCAGATGGGAGACCAGGGCGCTTCTTGCGATGGGATGCGCACCCTGCGCGAATGGTTTGAAGCGGGTCTGATCGGCGATATTGAGAAAGTATATTGCTGGACTGACCGGCCGGTCTGGCCACAGGGTATTCCATGGCCTAAGGACCGTCCTCCGGTACCCGGTGAACTGAACTGGGACCTCTGGCTCGGGACCGCACAGAAAACAGATTATATCGACAACCTGGTTCCTTTCAACTGGAGAGGCTGGTGGGAATTCGGAACCGGGGCACTCGGAGATATGGGCTGTCATATCATCGGACCTCCCTTCAAACTGCTGGAACTTGGCTATCCGGATTCCATTTCCGGCAGTGCCAGCACGGTCTATGAGGGAATTTTCAAGGAAGGTGTTTTCCCTGAAAGCGGACCGGTGTCGAGTGCCATCCAGTTCAATTTCACCCTGAAGAATGGAAAAAAACTCGAGCTCTACTGGATGGACGGCGGCATAACGCCGGCCCGGATCCATGAGCTTGATCCTTCCGCTAATATGAATACGGAACTCGCCGACTGGCCTGGTGAGAATGATTATGAAGGAGGAACGCTCTTCGTCGGAACAAAAGGAAAAGTGTCCTGCGGATGGGGCGGATCTCACCCCAGGCTCCTGCCACTTTCTCTGAACAAGGATGTCCATGTTCCCGAAAAATATCCCCGCGTGCCGGGAGGAATGGATGGGCACTGGTGGCAATGGGTAGATGCCTGCCTTGCAGGTTATGGAAAAATGGAAGTCGACTCACCCTTCGAAGGATATGCCGGACCGCTTACGGAAACTGTTCTGCTCGGCAACCTCCTGCTCCGGTCTTTTAATATCAGGGAAAAGGTCAAGAGAAACGATCCTGTCTATGGCGAGCAGGAGTCCTATAAATTTCCAGGACGTTATATTTCTTATCTGTGGGATGGCGCCAATATGCGGGTGACAAATTACGAACCCGCCAATCAGTTCATCAAAAGAACCTATCGTTCCGGCTGGGGAAGCCTGGGCGGATAGTTTACCGTTAAAGAATGTCAATCCATCATGTCCAACGCAGTTGCCATTGATATTGGCGGAACCATGTTGAAATATGCCCTGGTAAACCCGGGAGGTGAAATTCTTTTTGAGTCATCGAGGAAGACGGAATCGGATCCTACGATCCGCAGGGGAATGGAAAATATACGAAAGTCGCTTTCGGAAGTGCTGGCCTTTGCCCGCCGGGAAAATCTCCCCGTATCAGGTATCGGAGCGGGCGCACCGGGCATCATCGACAACGGTCTGGTGATTGCCTGCGGTGGCAATGTTCCCGAGCTGGAAGGCATGCCGCTCGGAAAACTGCTGGAGGAAAGTTTTGCGTTGCCGGTTGTGGTGGAAAACGATGCCAGCCTGATGGGGCTTGCCGAATTGCACTATGGCGCGGCGAAAGGACTTACGGATATCATATTCCTGACCATCGGCACGGGCGTCGGAGGCGCCATGGTGCTGAATGGAAAACTATATGGCGGCTACCAGAACCGCGGCGGAGAGTTTGGACATATCCATGTGGCTTCAGACGGCAGGCGTTGTACCTGCGGTGCCATCGGCTGCGTGGAAGCGATGGCTTCCGTAAACGCACTGATTGAAGAATACACTTCAGCGGGGGCTGCGAAGGATACGATCGTTGACGGAAAACTGATAGTTTCACGCTATCTGGAGGGAGAAAAAGAAGCTGTTCAGGTGATGAAAAATCACTTTGAATACCTGGGACGGGCCATTGCGGGTCTGATAAATATCTTTAGCCCGCAAAAAATCGTGATTGGAGGCGGGATCACGGGAGCCGGATCGTTTTATGTGGAAGAAATAGAAAAAAGTTCCCTTGGGAAAGCCATGAAGGAAACTTCAGCACACACCAGGGTAGTAGCGGCGGAACTGGGAAACAGGGCCGGATTTCTGGGAGCGGCTGCCTTACTCTTTGACACGCTTAACAGTAATAAATCCAATCCGGCATGAAAAGAAACGGCTTCGTAGTATTTCTGATCCTCTGCATCTGGTTTGTCATTTCGTTCGTGACCAATATCCTCGGGCCGATCATGCCGGCCATTATCGATACCTATCATATCAGCCTTACGCTGGCTGCTTTTCTGCCTTTCTCTTTTTTTCTTGCTTACGGAATCATGTCTGTGCCTGCGGGCATCCTGATTGAACGTTCGGGTGCAAAGAAAGCCATACTCCTGGCCCTGGCCATGGGACTCGTCGGCGCGGGACTGTTTGCCTTTCACCCTGCCTACGGGATGGCGCTGGCTTCTCTTTTTATAATCGGTATGGGCATGGCCATGCTGCAGGTGATCATCAATCCCCTCATGCGTGTGGCCGGAGGAGAAGAACATTTTGCTTTTTATTCCGTACTGGCTCAGCTGGTCTTCGGCGCGGCTTCTTTCGTAAGTCCCTATGTATTTGTCAGCCTGACAGGCATGCTCGAAAAGCAAAAAACGGCGACAGGTCACTATACCGGATTTTTAAACCAGATTATACCCGCGGGTATTCCCTGGATCATTCTCTACTGGCTCTTCGCCCTGATCTTCCTTGTCTTCTTGATCATCATCCGGTCGATCAGGCTTCCGGCTGTTGACCTGAAGGAGGATGAAAAAAGCGGCGCCCTGGACAGCTATCTCTATCTCCTGAAGAAAAGATCAGTAAGGTTGTATTTTTTCGGGCTGATCGCCTATGTTGGTACGGAACAGGGACTCGCCAACTGGATGAGCAAGTTCCTCAGCCTTTATCATGGCATAGATCCAGAAGGCCAGGGTGCTCATACGATCGCCCTGTTCTGGGGGCTGATGTCGGTCGGATGCCTGCTCGGCCTGCTGATTTTAAAACTTGCGGATTCGAAAATAGTCCTGAAATGCGCGTTATGCCTTACAATGGTCAGTGTGGCATGTGCGCTTTTCGGACCCGCAAAGATCGCGTTGATCGCCTTTCCCCTGTGCGGATTTTTCCTTTCCGTCGTCTTTTCGATCATCTTTTCGCTGGCCCTCAATTCGGAAGAAAAACATCATGGTTCGTACTCGGGGATTCTCTGTTCGGGAATTTTCGGAGGCGCGCTGATCCCGCTTATTATCGGGAAGCTGGGCGATATGACTTCCCTCCGCCTGGCTATGCTTTTTATTTTTGTTCCCCTGCTCTATATGTTGTTTCTTGCCTTCATCGCCCGGCCGCTGATCCGGAACAAAACAGTTTCTTTCCGTGATCTCTTCAAAACTGTGAAGATCTGAAAGAATCCTTCGTCGGAGGCCGGAATAAAATTGAAGACAGATTCCGAAAGGAGTAAATAAATTGCAGGGAGAAGTCTTGCCATGTCCGACCGGTCCACCCACAGAAACTCAGTAAAATTTTTACGCCGACCTTATCTGCCGGTCATGGCCATCCTGATCTCCGGCCTCCTGATATGGTTATTTTTCACCAGCGGTAAACCCGTCAGCTTCACAGCTGAAGTAAAACCCATACTCAATAAAAATTGCATTACCTGTCACGGCGGGGTAAGACAGAAGGGCGGCTTCAGTCTTCTTTTCCGCGACGAAGCACTGGCAAAAACAAAATCAGGAAAGTTTGCGATCATCCCCGGCGATCCTGATCACAGTGAAATGATACGGAGGATTACACTAAAGGATCCGGAAGACCGCATGCCCTATCAGCACGATCCCCTGAGCCCCGAAGAGGTTAGCATATTAAAACGATGGATAAAGCAGGGCGCACATTGGGGGGAACACTGGGCATATGAACCATTGAAAGAAACAGCCATTCCTTCGCAAACCGGTTTTTTCGGACTGGTGAAAAAAAATTCAGACTGGGCCCTGAATCCCATTGACAATTTCATCGAAGTCAAAATGCAGGAAGCCGGTTTGAAACCATCGGTTCCCGCTGATAAGAAAACCCTGTTGCGCCGGGTAAGCCTGGATATCACAGGACTTCCTGCACCTGAAAGCCTTCAAAAGAAATTCCTGGGCGATCAGCGTCCCGGTGCCTATGAAGAACTTGTTGACTCACTGCTGGCTTCTCCCCACTTCGGTGAAAAATGGGCGGCCATGTGGCTGGATCTTGCCAGGTACGCAGATACCAAGGGATATGAGCGCGATTCACATCGTGATATATGGCGATACCGCGACTGGCTCATCCGGGCTTTCAATTCCGACATGCCTTATGATCAGTTCGTCCGCGAACAGATTGCAGGCGATCTGTTGCCGGAACCGAAAGACGATGACTATATCGCGACCGCTTTCCACCGCAATACCATGACCAACGACGAAGGCGGCACAAAGAATGAAGAGTTTCGCACGGCTGCCGTGCTGGACCGCGTGAACACAACCTGGGAGGCTTTTATGGGAACGACCTTCGGATGTGTGCAATGCCACAGCCATCCCTACGATCCCTTCAAACACGATGAGTTCTATCGCTTCATGGCTTATTTCAACGATACACGGGATGAAGACACTTACGCAGATTATCCCGTACTGCGTTCGCTCAATGATACCCTGGAGCAGGAACTTGAAAAAGTAGTGAAATGGGTGAAGCAATACGGACAACCGGGCGAGGCATCTGCGGTGAGGAAATTTCTGAAAACCTGGCAGCCATCCATCAATTCACTTACGGCAGACGAATTTGATAACAGTTCACTCGATGATACGAAATGGCTGGCCATGCGCATCCATTCTTCCGCCAGACTGCAAAAAGTGGATCTGAACAATAAAACACAACTGATCTATCGCTACCAGCAATATAAACCGGCGGGCAGCTGGCAGATCCATCTTGATTCAGCGAAAGGTCCGGTTATTCTTTCCGCCGAATTAAAAGACACTACCCGCGACTGGACCATTGCACGGTTAAATCTCGCACCCTGCAGCGGTGTGCATGATCTCTATGTTACTTATAACAACAAAAAAGTAAAAGATCCTGAAGAAAAGATTTTACTCTACGACTGGTTTTATTTCACGACTGAATTGCCGGGCGCAAACCAGGATGGATTTCAGGAAATAAGTAAGACATTCTGGAAGGTCTGTACGGCAGAAACGCCTTCCACGCCCATCATGTCTGACAACCCTGCGGATATGCACAGGGACTCCTATGTTTTTGAGAGAGGCAACTGGCTGGTAAAAGGCAAGAAGGTAGAGCCCGGAGTTCCTGCGTCCCTGAATTCGTTTCCGGAGAAAATGCCGAACAACCGGCTTGGGCTTGCCGAATGGATTGTTTCAAAACAAAACCCGCTTACGGCCCGTACACTGGTGAACCGCATATGGGAACAAATCTTCGGAACCGGACTTGCGGAAACACTGGAAGATCTGGGATCGCAGGGTATTCCGCCCCTGCACAGGGAACTCATGAACTGGCTCAGCTATCATTTTATGGAAGACCAGGGATGGCATATGAAAAAATTCATTCGTATGATCGTGACCAGTGCGACCTACCGTCAGCAGTCGCTCACGACACCGGAGGAGCTAAAAAAAGATCCGGATAACCGTTATTATGCCCGCGGCGTGCGCCTGCGTTTGTCGGCTGAAGAGATTCGCGACCAGGCGCTATGTATCAGCGGACAGCTTTCTGAAAAAATGTATGGACCCAGTGTGTTTCCATATCAGCCTAAAGGGATCTGGCTTTCTCCCTGGAACGGTGCGGAATGGATTCAGAGCAAAGGTGAAGATCAGTACCGGCGTGCGTTGTATACTTACTGGAAACGTTCCGCTTCCTATCCTTCTATGATGAGCTTCGACGGTGTCACGCGTGAAGTCTGTTCGGCGCGACGCATTCGTACCAATACGCCTTTGCAGGCGCTGACGACTTTGAATGATTCCGCATACATCGATATTGCCCGGCATCTGGCGAAACGAATGGAAAAAACAGGCGGGCAGGATGTAGCAAAAAAGATCAGCACCGGCTTTGAACTGGCCACAGGACAGGAGATCAGCGCAAAAAGCCTCGCTGCGCTGGAGGGACTTTATCAGAAGGCACTGACCGGGTATCAGCAGAATCCCCGCAAGGCAGTGGAGATGGCGGGTGAAAAAGGAGCATCACCGGATCAGGCCTCGATGGCTGTTGTGGCGAATGCTATCCTTAACCTGGACGAAGTGATCACAAAAGAATAACATGACACGAAAAGATATTTTCCTTCAGGAAATGATCCGAAAGGCAAACGAGTCGTGGCTCGAGCGCAATACAAGGAGGCATTTCATTAAAGAGAGTGCCATGGGGCTGGGTGCACTGGCGCTGGGAACTTTCCTTGGAAGCTGTCATCGTCCGGCTGTTCAGAACAGCATTGTTTTCGATCCCGCGCATCCGCTCATGCCCAAGCTCCCGCCATTTCCCGGGAGAGCCAAAAGTGTAATCTACCTGCATATGGCGGGTGCGCCGTCGCAGCTGGAATTATTCGATTACAAACCGGAGCTGATGAAGATGGACGGTCAGGATTGTCCGCCCTCTCTGCTGGAAGGGAAAAAATTCGCTTTTATCCAGGGAGTTCCGAAAATGATGGGTCCACAGGCGAAATTCAGCCGGCACGGACAATCAGGGGCCTGGGTAAGTGAACTCATGCCGCATCTTTCCACCATTGTGGATGAGATCAGTTTTTTGAAAAGTGTTACCACCGACCAGTTCAACCATGGCCCGGCTCAATTGCTGGTGCAGACCGGTTCACCGAGGCTGGGAAGGCCAAGCCTCGGCTCCTGGGCAACTTATGGACTGGGCACGGTGAATCAAAACCTGCCGGGCTTTGTCGTGCTGACCAGCGGCGGCAAGAATCCGGACGCGGGCAAGAGTGTCTGGGGAAGCGGTTTTCTTCCCAGCGTGTATCAGGGTGTGCAGTGCCGCAGTGAGGGAGATCCGGTGCTGTTCATAAAGGACCCGGATGGTATGGACCGCGACCTTCGCAAGGCCACCATCGATGCGATCAATAAGGTAAATGAAGAAGAATATAAGTCGAGCCAGGATCCGGAAATCCTGACACGGATATCACAATATGAGATGGCATTCAAGATGCAGATCTCCGCGCCGGATGTGATGAACATCAACAACGAACCGGAATATATAAGGGAAATGTATGGAGTGCAACCGGGGAAGTCCTGCCTGGCCAACAATATCCTGCTCGCCAGAAAACTGGTGGAGAAGGGCGTGAGGTTCGTTCAGATCTACGATTGGGGATGGGACAGCCATGGTACCGAAGAAAACCTGGCGATTGATATTGGTTTCATCAATAAATGCCGTTCGGTGGATAAGAGTGTGACGGCACTGATCCTGGATCTTAAACAGCGGGGTATGCTCGATGAAACCCTGGTGGTCTGGGGAGGAGAATTCGGCAGGACGCCGATGCGCGAAAACCGCGACGGAAAGACCAATCCCTTCAAAGGAAGGGATCATCATACAGAGGCATTCACGATCTGGATGGCAGGCGGAGGCATAAAAAAGGGATTTTCCTATGGCGAAACCGACGAGATCGGTTATTCGACCATCAGCGGAAAGGTGGAGCCATTTGATATCCAGGCGACGATCCTGAACCAGTTGGGGTTCGACCACGAGAAACTGACATATGAATTTCAGGGACGTCCGTTCCGGCTGACGGATACAAGAGGAAAAGTGATTCACGAGATACTCGCATAGAGGATGGGTATCGGCATGAAGGAACGGATGGATTATTTTCAGGAAGAACAAATCATGAACCGCCGAAATTTTTTACTCCAATCTTCAACCGCACTGATGATGGCTTCACTCGAATCCTTTGCCCGCCCCGTCTTCGCCGGTACAACGGCAGAAAATTTTAAACTTAGCATCCTGGCTACCAACTGGGGATATGGAAATACCCTGGAGCGGTATGGCGACAAGGTAAAAACGGATGGGTATGACGGCATTGAGATCTGGTGGCCTAATGAGAAGAAAGACCAGGATGAGTTGTTCTCGATGCTTAAGGAATTTGATCTGAAAGTAGGTTTCCTCGTTGCAGGCCACGAACCTGATTATCAAAAACACGCAGACAGTTTTAAAAAAATGGTCACAGCCGCGGCCACTGAATCAGTTCAGCGGCCACTGTATATTAATTGTCATTCCGGCAGGGATTATTTTTCTTATGAAGAAAACAAAGCGCTTGTAGACCTGACTGTTCAGCTGGCAAAAGATACCGGGATTAAAATCTGTCATGAAACCCACCGGTCAAGAATGTTGTATTCCGCGCCTGTTGCGAAACGGTTTATTGAAAACAATCCCCGGATGCGCGTCACGCTGGACATTTCCCACTGGTGCAATGTGCACGAATCACTGTTGCAGGACCAGCAGGCCACCGTGGATCTTATCCTGCCACGGGTGGATCATATCCACGCCCGGGTGGGACATGCCGAGGGACCACAGGTGAATGACCCGCGCGCACCCGAATGGGAAGAAGCTGTGAAAACCCATTTCAGCTGGTGGGATCAGGTAGTGAAAATGAAAAAGCAGCAGGGGGATACACTTACTATACTTACAGAATTCGGACCACCCAACTATATGCCTACACTGCCTTATACACAACAGCCCATGGCCGACCAGTGGGACATCAATGTGATGATGATGAAAACCCTGCGCAAACGTTATCTTTCCTGAATGATGGGCCTGCTTCTTTCTATTACAGCATTGGTCGGACACTTCCATCCCGTTCTGGTGCATCTGCCCATCGGCATACTGCTCGTTGCCCTGTTGTTTCAGTGGCTTTCACGGAAGGAAAAATATCACCTGCTGACGCATGCGGTTCCTTTCCTGCTCTTGCTGGGATGTATTTCCGCGGTGTTTTCCTGTATCACTGGGTATTGTTTATCGCTGAGCGACGACTATGATTCCGATATCCTGAACTGGCATATGTATCTCGGCATCAGCGTCGCATTTTTATCCTTTGTTTTGTACGCCAGGGAAAGGAATCCTGCTTTCGGAATTTCAAAGCCTGTCCTGTCATTTGGCCTGCTCGCAATCATATTCGTAACCGGGCACCTGGGTGGTTCGCTTACACACGGATCGGACTATCTTACCAAAGCATTAAAGCCGGAAGAAGAGACGCCACCGCCACGGATAAAAAAAATTCCCGACCTGAACCAGGCATTTGTTTATGCCGATGTGGTGCAACCCATATTCGCCACCCGTTGTTATTCCTGCCACGGGCCGAAGAAGCAAAAGGGGAGGTTCAGGATGGATGATACCCTGAAGCTGATGGCCGGAGGAAAAGACGGAAAGGTAATCTGGCCGGGCTGGCCGGATTCGGGTGAGCTTATTCGCCGGATCAGTTTGCCTGTAGACAACGAGGATCATATGCCGCCTAAAGAAAAACCACAGGTCACCGGGCAGCAACTCGCCCTGTTGCAATGGTGGATAAAGAACGGGGCGGATTTTCATGCAAGGTTAAATACGGTCCCGCAGCCGGAGAATATACAAACAATCCTGGCTTCCCTGCAAGGTACAGACAGCGGGCCGGAGCTGAACCCCGACATACCGGTTGCAGCGGCAGAAAAAGCCGATGAGAAAACGGTGGCCGCACTTCGGTCCAGGGGATTTTTGGTCCAGCCCGTTTCGCAAAACAGCAACTGGATCCAGATAGAATCACTGAATGATTCCGGATATTATGCGGATGACTTCAGGAATATCTCTTTGCTTAGCCGTCAGCTCATATGGCTGAAACTTAGTCATTCCGGCATAGGGGATGCGGATCTCGCACTGATCGCTGACTGTGGTCATATCATCCGCCTGAATCTGTCGAATACGCCCGTCACCGACCAGGGCATTAAATCGCTTGTGAAAATGGATTCCCTAAAAACACTGAATCTTTCCGGCACACATGTTACAGCGGGGGGTATTTCTGAACTGAAGACCATCAAGGGACTAAGGCAGATTTTTCTCTATCGGTCCCCGGCCGCCCGGGGAGATTATACGTTGATGAAAACAGCTTTCCCCAAAACTTTTATAGACACGGGTAATTACCGGGTGCCGACGACTAAAGAGGATACTACACTGGTTAAAGTGAAACAGGCTTATTGAGCAACTCAGGAAATGCCGGCGGGCTGAAGAATTTTTGAACGCAGGGGGTATTTCTTATCCTGTCCATAAATAAAGAAACAGCTTCCCTCTTTAATGGTCTCGATGACAGCTTTATGCACCTCCTGCGGTATGGCGGGACAGCCTTCACTTCTGCCCACATGGCCAAGTGCGTTTGCACGTTCCTCACTGACATAGCTGGCGGCATGCATCACAATTCCGCGCTGCAGCGCGTTGTCGTTAATGCCTGCTTCCATACCGAGCAGCCGAAGTGAATATCCTTTCTTACCCACATAGGAATCGCCGGTCAGGTAAAATCCAAGGCTGCTTTCCCGACTGCGGTTGCGGTTGGAGAATCGTGTGGCCAGGATGGAACCGGAGTTCTTCCCGTGCGCGACCAGGGTATTGAAAAGAAGTTTACACTGGGAGAGATCAATAACAAACAGCCTTTTTTTAAAGGACGGCAGGCTGAAATCAATAATGGAAAGGATACGTGCTTTTTGGATCGTTCCGGTTTTCTCAAGGTTAGAATAACCGGTCAGTGCTTCATGAAATGCTTCACGTGAAAGGCCTAGGCTGTCGAGTAGCATTACCTTGTACAAACTGTCTTCATGGGTCGAATTAAAAACGGGCGGCTTCGGAAGACGGATGATTGGACGATTAAAAACGGGAGCGGCAGAAAAAATAACCGGGATGCAGAGTATGAAAAGGCCAAGAAAAAAGAACTTGGAAAGGGTGCCGGAACTTCTCTTCATATCCATGTATCACGGTTTGCTTGCCGGAGCAATGAATTGCAAAGATCCCAAGAAGATCCCAATGAAAATGAGGGATCATTTTGATTTTAGTAAACTTTAACGGCAAAAGAACAAAGCATCCCGCTAAGTGACTAAAAATGAAAGCCTGAGTGTTTTTTGGTATTGACCACCATCAATATTTCCACCTGTTTCAGTTCTTCGCGATCGTCAACGGAGAAACGGTAATACCGCTCTGGAAAGGCCATGTGATCGTACACTGTGAATCCGTGACGATGAGCGTGCCCGAAAAAGAAACGCCGTTCAGGTTGAATTTCAGGATATGGGTTCCTTGTGTCAATGCGCTGAGTGAAACAATTCCTACGGCAGGGGAAGGATTTGCAGAACCGAAACAGGGAATAATCAGGGCTGACTGTATATCGCAGGTGTAGGTGCCATTATCGGGATAAATATTTCCACCACAATTGAGAATGGGAGAATGCGGATATGCATTGGACGTATGTGCAACAAAAACCAGTCCGGTGTCGGAATATGAAACCGGTGCGAGTGTTACCGTCTCACCGGGCAGTATATTTTTCACCTGGACGACATCACAATGGAGCGTGGAGGTGTCGGAATAAATGCTGTCAGTCACCGTGATACTTACATAGTTGCTATCGTAAGCCGGCTGATTGTTTCCGCTGAAATAAGTGGCGGAGAGCTGATAGGTGCCTGAGCTGGTGAAGAGAGCTGTGACACTGTCGGTTGTTTCTGATGCCCAGGTTTTCCCGTTGGCACTGGCAGACCAGAGGATATAGGAATTTGATTTCTGACCGGTGGAACTGGCATAAACGGGCTCCCCGATTTTCACCTCCTGTTTGGAAATACTGATAGCCGGCTTCGGGTTGCTTACCGAACTGGGCTGACAGGCAAAAAATAAAGAAGGAAAGAAAAGGATGGCGGTTGATTTGAAATTTTTCATAATTCCAGCGTCTATAAAGTGAATGGACAAATAGCCGGGATGGTCCGGCAACTACCCATACCTGATAGCGGTAATATGGGTTGCCTGAGATGAAAAAATCCCCCTTTTTGGGGCCAGCTTTACAGATAGCTCAGCCACCATTTTTCCTTGTGCGCCTGTTTATAACGGTCATAAGCCCTGCAGGGGAAATAGAGCAGGACGACCAGGGAGATCCAGATAAAATAAACAGTACCCAGGTTAAATCCATAACCCTGCAGATTCGGCGCCGCGTCTACCCAGGTGTGCAGCCCGGTCATGTCCGACCACGAATAACCGGTAACAGAAGCGGCAAACATTGCCAGCAGGTGGATCAGCAGAATATGGGCGAGGTAATAAAACATCGGCACACGGCCGTAAACAGAAATAATTTTCGAAAGCCGGCCTTCCGCATGTTCCGTTAATGCCAGGAAAATAAAAGCGCCACCTTCGGTAACCAGCAGGTAATCGAGCGACGGGGGATATTTGGTGAGGTCAAAAAAAGAAAAGAGTGTTTTTTCCAGGCTGTTCAGACTTGACCAGGGCGTCAGGTTACCATAGACGTTGATATAGCGAATTACAAGGAAAAGGGCCCAGCACAACAGGCCCAGGCGCAGCAGGATTTTTTTTCTCTTGGCCGGATCGAAATCCGGTGTGAACCAGTTACCGATACAATATCCCAGCGCCATCACACCCATCCACGGTATAAGAGTATAGCCTTCCAGGATGGTCAGGTCACCCGCAGTAAACTTTTTCCTTTGATGCAGGATACCCCAGAGCAGATCGGTGAGATTGTTTCCGGACGTACGTATGGGGTCGAGCAGGTTATGGCCAAAGATCATGACAAGGCTGATCAGAAGGATTGCATTCCGGGGTAAAAAGCTCAATGCGGCGAGGCCGATCATGGAAAGGCCAAGCACCCAGATCACCCCAAAAATGAAAAAGTTGAAGTGAATATTGAAGAACCAGAAAAAGTTCACCAGGGTCAGTTCCAGCAATACAAGCCAGATCCCTCTTTTGATGAGGAAGATGGCCTGTTCCTTTTTGGTCTTGCGGCGGCCGGACAGAAATGCAGAAGTACCCGCCAGCAGGATAAATATGGGCGCACAAAAATGGGTAATCCACCGGGTAAAATAAAGGATGGCCGTGGTTTTTTCCGGATCGAGGGGATCGAAGACAAAGGCATCCCGATGGAAATAATCACGGGTATGGTCAAGCGCCATGATGATCATGATCAGACCACGAAGCAGGTCGATAGACGGGATGCGGTAAGCAGGTTTCAGGTTCATGCGAGGAAACGGGCCGAGAAGGTAAATCTTTTTGCGGAATCAACTATATTGAAGGACAAACGCCTGCCATGAAAAAATTACTCATTGCCCTTTATTTTTTCCCATCGATGGTTTTTTCCCAACAACCGGCTGAAAACTACCCGGTGGATTCCGCTTCGGTGGAACATGCCGGAATCCCCAAAGGGGAGATCATAAAGAAAACATTTGACAGCTCTAAGATTTTTCCGGGCACTACGCGTGAATACTGGATCTATGTCCCCGTGCAATATGATGCGTCTGTGCCCGCCTGCGTCTATGTGAACCAGGACGGGATACAATGGAACGCGCCCGTGGTTTTCGACAACCTCATCGCCAAAAAAGAGATGCCCGTGACCATCGGTATTTTCATAACGCCGGGTGTGGTGAAGCCCGCCGATCCGGGATCGGCTCTAAACCGTTTCAACCGAAGCTTTGAATATGACGGGCTCGGAGATGCCTATGCCCGCTTCCTGCTGGAAGAAATTTTTCCTGACGTGGAGAAGCAGAAAACCGCGAATGGCAGGGTCATCCGGCTGTCAAAAAAAGGGAATGACAGGGGCATCGGAGGATCCAGCAGTGGGGCAGTATGTGCATTTACGGCTTCATGGGAAAAGCCGGCGGAATTTTCAAAGATTTTTTCGGCGATTGGCACTTACGTGGGACTTCGCGGAGCAGAAAGATATCCCACACTGGTAAGGAAGACGGAGCCAAAAAATTTAAGGATCTACCTGCAGGATGGCTCCGCGGATCTGAATATCTATGCAGGCGACTGGTGGATGGCTAACCAGACCATGGAGCGGGCCCTCGACTTCGCCGGTTATTCGGTGAATCATGTCTGGGGTGAAGGAGGCCACAACGGTAAACAGGGCACGGCGGTTTTTCCCGATGCCATGCGCTGGTTGTGGAAGGGCTGGCCGGCGGAAAATAAAGGCGGGGCTACTAAAAATCAGATGTTGAACGATCTTCTGATACCGGGTCAGGGTTGGGAACTCGTGGGAGAAGGCTACAGGTTTACGGAAGGAACGGCAGTCAATGCTTCCGGAGAAGTTTTTTTCCAGGATATCCCGAATTCAAAAACTTATAAGGTGGGTGCGGATGGCAAGCCGGCAGACCTGGACATTAATGCACAGAGGGCGAGTGGTACGGCCTTTGGACCGGATGGCAGGAGATATGTGGTTGCCGGATCGACCAGGCAGGTGATCGCCTATGATAATTCGGGGAAAGCACAGGTGCTGGCCGACAGCATTTCGGGAAATGATATTACGGTGGCCTACAATGGGAATATCTATGTTACGTCGCCTGATGGAACGGAGAAACCCAGCAAACTTTACCTGGTGCGGCCAAATGGAGAAAAGGTGGTCGTTGACGAAGGGTTAAGATTTGCGAACGGACTTACCCTGTCGCCGGATCAGACGCAATTATATGTCACTGAGTCTGCCTCGCACTGGGTCTGGGTTTACCAGGTAAAGGCGGATGGTACCCTGTCTAACAAACAAAAGTATGGCTGGCTGCAGGTGAGAGATACGGATGAGAATGCCTGGTCTGACGGCCTGCGTTGCGATACGGCGGGAAGGGTTTTCGTGACAACCAGGATGGGCATACAGGTACTCGACCAGACCGGAAGAGTGAATGCCGTCATACCGGTTCCTTCAGGCGGACCTTCCAACCTGTGTTTCGGCGGAAAGGATTTCGATATACTCTATCTGACATCGACGGACAAGGTCTATCGTCGCCGCCTGCATACACGCGGAACGAATAGTTATGATAAACCGATCAGGCCGGCGCCCCCGAAATTGTGATTTCGGTCCCTCCGGGATTGTTATATCGGGTCGCCCGGAGACTTTGATATCGGGCAACGCGAATTTCTCAGCGTATAATTTTTTCAACCACCGCCGCAAGAGGAAGGCGGACACTGGGCATGCGGGCAGGAAGGCTGTGCAGGATCCTGCGGCTGTTCCGTGGTTCCACCCTGCGATTTTTCGGTAGGTGTTTTTTTGCTTTCGGGAGCGGGAAGATTGTCTTTATTGCAGGAAGCCAGTATTAATCCGGACGCCAACAGGTACAGCAGCCAGCTATTTTTTTTCATAAAGAAGTTTTAGATGAAGATAGGACGGGCCGAAATGCACGGAGACTGGAAGGATGCCGGATCGCGGGTGCTGGATTGAAGAAGCAGGTAAATGTCTTTAGAGAAAGGGGGTCGGGAACGGAGAATCGGGTACTATAAAATTAGACTAATTCAGCTGGCCGGAGCATGGGTTGCGAATTTTTTTTCAGCCTGCGCCGCGGAAATTTTTTCCAGCCAATCCAGACGCCGCCAATCAACAGCAAGGAAAACAAAAGATCTTTCCAAATGGGCCGGCCGGTCAGGATAACAGGATCCGTTTTACCCACCAGCACGGTCGCTGCCCAATAATACGGCAGCTTTTTTTCGCGGGTTGCGTGCGAGATGAACTCCAGTTTGGCTTTTTGCAGGGCCACATCCAGCGGGTAGTGCCGGGCCACGTATTTGTAGAAAAGTTCCGTAATCGCATAAGTCGACTCATTATCAACCGACCAGAGGTTGATCACCGAGGAAGGGATGCCCATGGCTGCAAACCCGCGGTTGAAGCTGAAGACGCCTTCGCCTTTATAATCTTTTCCCTTTCCGGTTTCGCATGCAGAGAGGACAATAAGTTGGGCCGTATTGCGGGTTTCAGGGAAAAGTTCGGATAAATACAAAGCTGAGTCTCGGAAATAAATTACCGGTTCTCCCGAATTGCTTGTATCCGATGCATGAGTATATAGCTGAATGATCTTATAGTTTGGAAAAAGTCGCAGAAAGTTTCCACGCGAGGCTTCAATGCCGGTTTGTTTTTGTGACCCTGGAAATAAGCGGCATATATTTTCTATGGATTCCGCACTGTTTCCGAGTGAAGACAGTTCGAGCAAATGTGGAAAATCTACAGGTGCCAGCCCATAAAAATTCCCAAATGAGGAGAGAGTGGGTTTTTTAAAGTCATTCATCAGAAACCTTACAGAATATGTATAACTGACTATATGGTTATTCAGCAAATATTCTGGGTTCGTTTTTTGTGGACTAACAACAAGTGCTTCAAATGGAAAGTATTGCCCATCAGGCGAGACGATAATCCTGCCAGTGGACAAAGTTGAATCGAATAACAAGCCAAAAAGTTTATTAGCAATGTTGGAAAAGCCGGAAAAATCCCGATTAGCAGCGCTTGGATTTGAAATATAACGGATAAAATCGTCCTCAAGCAGACTAAATTGCTTCTTGTCTATTTTAGAAATATGTGTAGTCTTTGGACCTATTGTCAAAGTGTAAAGGGCGCTATCGCCATTAAACAGCTCCAAGATGGTTTTCGCGCTCCATTTTCTTAATAAAACATTTTGAACTTCTTTTAAGCTGATGAAATTGGTATCTAGAAGGCTTTGGTGAATCCACGGATTCTTCTCATTTATCAAAAGGTCTAGCCTCTTTAAGTTTTCCTTTGTTATAAAAAGATCTCTTTGATTAGTCGAGTATAACTTGGATCCAGGATCTAATTGTCCCGTCTCTTTTTCCAGGATGGAAATTTTTTTCTTTAATAGAAATAAAGCCATCAAATTCCCCTCACCTGTTTGCTGTTCCATGAGTTGATCATTTAGGATTATCGCTCTGCTTCTTTCAAAGAATCGGAAAGCCTGATCTTTAAGACCAAGCAGGTAACAGCATTCGATAGCATGTTCATAGAGACGTCTGGTCTCTGTACTCCAAAATAATTTAGATAAAAGTTCGCTTTGTGTGTGTTTAATTTTATCCATCAGTTTGTCAGCCGAAGTGTATAGAGCCAATGCCGTATCCAGACACAAATGATTCTGGCTGTATTTATAATTTTCGATCTCAGCTTCTGCCTGGTCCAACGTAAGTTTTATGATATATTCTCCACCTGTTTTTTGAAGGATTTCATCGACAGGTTTACTAAGAATATTTTGTTCAGTCAGACCTGGAAATATTTGGTTAAATGCTGATTTAAAATAGTAGGAGGCTGTTTTAAAATCTTTTTGGTTTCTAAATACGTTGGCAATATTATTTAGTATTTCAATGATAAAATCGCCTTTGGCGTAAGGGAGTGCTTTTTGATAGTTGTATAAAGCCCTTTTATTGTCATGAAGTTGTTGAAAGTAAAGATATTGGCCAAGGTTATTCCAAGTCGCGCATATATTTGGGTAGTTCTTATATTTTAGGTTATACTCTATTGATTTCTTGGAATAGTAAACTGCCGATGCGGAATCTTTTTTCATTTCAGCAATGAGGGCTGAAAGGAATAAATAGCTTCCATAGTAAGCCATGTTATTTTTTCTTAAACATTCGTCCATTGTTGTTTTCGTAAGAGAATCAGCTTTGGAATATTCCTTAATGTAGATAAGCGAATTGATTTTTTTTAAAGAAAAAAAGTCAATGTAACGTGATAATACAGTATCGATTCGGCAAATATCTTCACCGATCGAGGAATAGGTTATTGCCCTGTAATAGTCTCCCTTTCCATATTGGTAATTAATGGCTACTGCCAAAAGTCCCAATATATAGTTGTAGTCTTTTCTTAGTTTGATAGAAATTGAAATACAACTATCAATTGCCTTGTATTTCAAATTTGCCTGTCCGACAGAATCGTAGAGCATCCAAAGATTATTGTATGATTCAATTAAAAAGCCTTCAGTGATCTTCGGATTTTGGAAATTTTTGTGGACGATATCGATTGATTTCAATGTATAATCTATGGCTTTTTGATAATCGTGCCCTATTCCGTACAGCCATCCTATACGACGCAACAATAGAGCATACGTTGAATCTATCGGATCTTTGCATGCCGAAAATTTAGCTAGGTAACCGCTGAGTTCCAGTAATTGTGTTTTTGCAGGTGTAGAAGTAGAATCGCGGAGATATATAATGCGGTGCCATAAAAAATCCCTGTCCGGGCATTGTCCGGACAGGGAAGTGAAACTGAGTTGTAAGTAGAAAAAAAATAGACAGTATCTATACATTTTTTTCTTATGGAGAAGTGATAATCCTGCCATCGACTGTGAGACCTATAGCTGGTGAAGAAGGATCTAGCGGCGCAATTGCATTCAACGCATTTATGTTATTGTCATTGCCGTGTTCTATAAAATGAGCCATTAACCGGCCACTTACAAAAGGTGTTTCAAAGGAAGAACCTTCATAAACCTTCCCCAGCGAATTGAAATGACAACAAGTGTTTGCCGATCCTGGTACAACACCGATGGTGACATATACATTTGAAAAATACTGATAGTTACAGCCAAGATTATTTAATCGAAGGCCAGTTACCATAAAAACATTGTTTTCCGTGGTGCTAAAGCATCCCGGATATACTAATCCTGCTGAAGTCAAACGATTGTTGTCCGAAGCTTTTTCACAAATTCTATTTGGATCGTGTGGAAGAGGTGTATTACCGGCTGCAGCCAGGATAGGAATGGATCTGGGATGAACACGACATTGTTCAACGTAGTGTTTAAGGATAACATCTACCTGACCGGTCGAATCAATATAGCCGAGGCTGGCGTTTACTAAAGTAGCATTGTGTTTTGCCGCATAGCTCAAAGCGCAACTTACAGAAAATGTATTCCCCACTCTGTTCGAATCCAGAACTTTAAGTACCATTATACTTGGATATGCCAAATGACTCATTCTTGAACTCTCAATCGCTTTTAACGCAATACTGGTCACGGCAGTACCATGCTTATGTGAATCGTCATCATAAAAATAGTCCTGAGGCAAGCCGTTTAGATACCATAGAAAATTTCTGATTGGAGCGCCAGCAGGATCTCTCCACAAAAGGCTTCGGATGCTTGGAGCGAATAATACAGTATCTAAACCGGTATCCATAATTGCTAATACCTTATCCTCGGCGATTCCTCCTCTTGTAATAAATACTCTTGATTTTTCATCAGAGATATTTACAGCTGAATCGTAAGACTGCACCGTGTCTACTGCAAACTGATTGTTTTTGTTTATCAGATCTCCTCTTCCAGGCACGATAGGAGGAGGAGGAGGCGAAACGGGTAGGCCCTGACCTGACAAAGGCCTGGCGTCAAATGCATAAAGTAAGGTATCACAGGGGCAGAAAACGGTATCATAGAAATTTAAGGCAGGACCGTCTGGTTTGAACAGGTGCCAGATACTGTCTACATAATGGTGTAGAAAACCCATGTAGTTGTCCCGTGTTGCCTTGTCAGTACCGGGCTGAAATAAAACATTCCAACTTACCCAGCTATATTTTTTAGTACTGTCGTAAGAGATGTTTTGACTTGCAACAATTTGGTTTTTTTGAGAGTTATTTGAGTTGCAGGAAACTATTAAAAGCCACAGTATTATACCCATCTTGTATAGCAGCGATGGTATTGAAGAAATATCCAGGAGGAATAATTTCTTTTTCATGTAAGCGGGTTTAAAGGTTATAGGAGTGAAAAACTTTACAATTTCTTCAACCATTCCTGCGCAGTCTCTTTGAATTCGAGGTCTTTGTCCACGACTTCCTGCAGGAGTTGTTTTGCCTTTACGGCATCGCCGGGCTGATTCCTTTTCATGAGGGTGAGCGCTGAGTAGAAGAGGGCGGGATTCGAGTAGAGGGTCGTGTACGTTTTCAGTTCGTCAAACCAATGAAGGGCAAGGTCGTAATTCTGGAGCCGGAGTGCGCACAATCCGGCATATTTCTTTGCCGTATAATTTGAGGTATCGGATTGGACAATGGACTGAAACTGGTTAAGAGCCTCTGAAACCTTTCCTTCATTATAGTACCGGAGCCCGGTCTGCATACTGTCGGCGCGGGCATTCATCGTCACGCCCAGGGTCTGCAAATGTTCCTTGATATAGGTTTCGGCAAGCTTATCAGCAGGCGCCGACGTAGTTATAGTATAAAAACCGATCACCAGGGCCACCACGGCGGCGGCGGACACGAGGGTATAGACGAGCCGGCGGACAGGTGCGGAGCGGTTTGGACGGCTTTCCTTGTACACTTCTTTAAACCGGTCCCGGGTTTCCTCATCACCCAGGCTGCGGCCGGTTTCCATGGCACTGACATAAAAAGCAACTTCCTCCGCAAAAGCGGGATCGGTCTCGATCTTTTTTTCAAATTCGGCAAGCTCCCCGGCGCCAAGTTCTTTGTTGAAAAATTTTTCTATATAATCCAGATGCTCCATGTGCTTACTCGTTTTTATACAGCTTCCGTAATCTTTCCAGGCAACGTAGCCTGGAGGTCTTTACCACATCGGCCGTTTTGTATTGAAGTTGCGCGGCAATTTCACGGTCACTGTAGTTTTCTCCCCAGAAAGTGAGTAATTGCCGGCACTTTTCCTCCAGCAATTTCATTTTCTCCTTCAGCAGCTGCCAGTCGGCCTGGTCAATAAGCTGCTGAATAATGCTTCGTGCGTTGTCTGAGAGCTGCAGGAGTTTTCCTGAAATGGTCTCAGATAAATGCACGCGCTGTCTATTTGTCGTCTTTTTCCGGAGCAGGTCAACACATTTATTATGAAATATCTGAAAAAGGTAGGTTTTTAGGGAAGAGCGGGCCTCGAAACGGGTATTGCGGATGTTTTCCAGTGCGGCGAGAATGGTGTCTGAATAGGCATTAAAAGATTCATCCTCGGATAAAGCATGCTTATTCATGCCTTCCCGGATAAAATAGGAGAACCGGTTGAATAACTCGTCTTCGCTCCTTCTTTGATCTATCCCACTTTCCCTTAACCGATTGATAATTTCCTGGTCTGTGTACACTTTAGCACCAGTGCTATTCATTATAGTGGGTGTCTTTTATCCAATTTAAGGAAAAAAAGGGTTATTTCCTTTTTTGTGTTTCCCTGACAAACAATATCGCGATAAATATTCAGAACAGTTCCGGAATCAGATAAATCCAACACCCTTTAAAACCAAACTACCCCTGAAGACAAACGGTAAAGGCCCATAAAAAAACCTAACCATTATTAATCAAATAATCACCATCACCATTAAACCTTACAAAAATGAAAAAGATCCTTTTCGCGCTGGCTTCCGGATTTATTTCCGTTGCAGCACCCGGTATTTCCGCTCAGGCCCAGAACGCCGCAATTCCTGTAGCTTTTAACGACTCTCATTTCATGCCGTCTATCCGTAACGCGGCAGCCCTGGAAAGCACCACCACCCTTGGTACTTATATTCCTGACGCCAAGAAGGTAAATGCTAAAGCCGTGAAAGATTTCAACACCCGCTTTGCTGCTTCCGGTTCAAACGCCACCTGGTATACTGATCAAAATGGCCTTGTATCCTACTTCGTGAAGGATGGCTATGGCGACCGCGCTTACTATGACAAGAAAGGCCGCTGGCAGTATACCCTGCTGTTCTACGGCGAAGACAAACTGCCAAAAGATATCCGCAAACTCGTAAGATCTACTTTCTTCGACCTCAGCATTTCTCTGGTTGAAGAAGTACAGACCAACAACGGGAATGGATATGTGATTCACCTCGAAGACAAGTCAAACATCAAGATCATCAAGGTGAACAGCGAAGGCGAAATGTCCGTCATGCAGGAACTGATCAAGGAATAACCGTAACATTTTTTAACCCTTATTCTGACCCCATAAGTTGCCCCCGTAAGGGCAACTTTTTATTTTGGTAAGGCCGCAAGCTGACTGTCTTCCAGCCAGTATTTGAGCAGGGTGGGCCAGGTTTTGAGTGATTCAAGGTTCGACCGGTAGCCCATATTGAATGCGTGATCCCCGTGTGCGATGATGTGTGCTTCAACGGAGGCGCCTGACTGTCGATAACGGTTCAGGAGACTGACCACCGGACCGGAACAACAGGCATCTTTATCGGCTACGATAAGAAAGGCGGGAGGCGCAGTCCGCGGCACACTGTCCGGCACAAATAAGGGACCCGGGTACACCTGAATGATGAAATCCGGCCTTCCGCTGAGCCGGTCCACGGGATCAGCCGCCTGAAGATCACCGGCGCCCGGCAAAAAAGAAATGGCGTCCACCACCTCACCGCCGGCCGAAAACCCCCAGATCCCCAGTTTCGCCGTATCAATTTTCCACTCGGCGGCATGACTGCGAACCAGGCGCATCGCCCGCAGGGCGTCCTGTTTGAGATGTATGTCCAGCGAATACGGTGAATTGGGCTCTCTGGGAAGCCTGTATTTTAAAACGATGGCTGTAATACCCAGGGAATTCAGCCAGTGCGCCGGATCAACTCCTTCCGATTTAAAGACCAGCAGACGGTGACCTCCTCCGGGGCAAATCACAACGGCCGTTCCGTTTGCCTTGCCGGCAGGAGGAAAAAAAACCGTAATGGAAGGGTTATGAATGTTTTTTACCCAGTAGTCTTTTGCCTCCTCCGGTTCGTTCTTCCGGTTTTCAAATCCGGGCGCCCCGTTTTTCCAGAGAGGAATCACCAGGGAGTCAGACTGGGCCATAACCCATCCCGACATAAAGAAAACGAGAGGCAGCAGCAGGCTCTTTTTAGATTTTGGTGTATACATATTTGATGGTCTGTTCTTAAAGTTAAAGAAGGGAATCTTAAATTCAGGCTCGTGAAAAGATACATATTCATTTGCCTGATCTGCTTTTCGGTTGCCTGTCGCCGGGAAAAGACTCCAACTTTTCAACTGACACCTTCCGAAAAATTTGTTTTCCGGTCTTTTGTGGACTGCAATATGGCTACTGTTTGGGTGGGCGACAGTTTCCGCATCTTTCCTGGCAAATACGGGGAAGACCCGCTCTGGGGGGAATCGCATGAACTGAAATTTGCCAGCGCACTCAGCGTGGACTCAGTATTTCTAAAGCCACCCACGGCATTTCATGAGCCGCGGATGCCGCCCAACGATTCGGCAGGCAAGCCGGGATTGCATGGCGCCGTATGGTTTGAATCGCTCTATCAAAGCAGGGTGGACAGCCTTACGCTCTTTGCACTTTATCACAATG
>Ga0068858_100000463_pt1 | contig 42314 bp, 32 predicted proteins | sample KBSSwiS12_FD_66589 | JGI IMG/M metagenome (GOLD analysis project Ga0068858, IMG submission 66589) | Switchgrass rhizosphere microbial communities from Kellogg Biological Station, Michigan, USA - KBS Switchgrass S1-2 | ecosystem: Host-associated > Plants > Roots > Rhizosphere > Soil ...
CGTGAGCCGCGGTGCATGTTGTGCCGGTGCCGAGTCCAGTGCCAAATCCACATCGGAGCATGCGATATCCTCACCACGGGTCAATGAGTCAAACACTGAAACATGGCGTACGCCGGCCGCACGCAGTTCGGGCTCGAGAGCCGGTGCCGCGACTAGGGCAGCAATCTCGCCGTGCAGCCTGCGCGACATGGCGAAGGCGTTGCTCATCGCTTTGCGAATCACCCGCCGATCCAATGACTGTCAGCGCGCCGTTCGCACCTACCGTGTAGGTGCCGGTATCCGCACCTGTGGTGAGCGTGCCTGAAGTATTTGAGTTGTAGGTCAGGGTATATGTTCCATCGCCGTGCGCGTACAGCATAGACACTTGGCCATCCGACGCAGTGGTACTCGTGCCACCCAACGCGACCACGGAGTAGACTCCATCCGCTGCGGCCACGGTCAGTCCGCTGCCCTGTTTGACGAGGGCTGTAAGACCCGGATCGTGACGACTACATTAGATCTTTCGGGCGTTTCGCAATGTCGGGATAGGTCGTGAGCAGTCTCTTGTCGAACGTCGCGAGTTGGAGCTGTTCTCTGTCAGCGAGTTCGACAAAAAGGGTGTCGTAAACGGCGACGCCAGACTCCAACGCGCGCTGCAACGCGCCCTGCCAGAGCTTTCGGACGGAAACGGAGTGAATTCCGAGCTGCGCTGCCAAACGCAGTTTCGCGGGTGCATCCTCTTTAGTGAGGACATCCCCACGCACCGACATCCAGATGACGTTAGCCAGCTCCGCTTCCCACAGCGCCGGAGCTATGGGGTCTTCGACACGGCGCCAGAACTCCCGAACCTCCGCGTCAAACTCGGGCGTGCCCAGCACATAGTAGGCGATGACATTTCTGTCGACGACCGCTCTCACTTGCGGCCGGTCGCGATCCAGTCGTCAATTTCCCCGGCACTGGGGCGGCGAGCCTGCTTATTCCACGAGGCTTCGATCTGCTCCAGGACCGACGATCGATCGCCGGCGTGTTCCTCGAGGAGATCGCGAACTTGCTGCTCCATCGACTTACCCTGCCGTTTTGCCAGGGCCTTAAGGTTGCGGACCACACGTACGGGGACGTTGCGGATGGTCAATGTGGCTACGTTTTCCATGCTAGCATTTTGCTAGCAAAATGGGTTCCGCGCAACTTCAGCACTGAGGGCCACCGAACATTCGGGAGAGCCGCCAAAAGCCACTTAGAGCCGGCGTGCTGAGGGGTATCGACAGGGGTATCGGGTGGAGAGGTTGCGCCAGAAATTTCGGCGGATTCAGGTGCTTACGTGCCGAGATCGGATTTCACCCTCTCCGAGACCACTAGACGGTCGCTACCTTTGGTTCGTCTGCTCAAGCTGCCGCTGCATCCACTGCACTTTCGCGGTGGACGGTCGCCAATCGGATCCACGAGCGACTGACTGATTTTGGCCCGGAGGCCTGCGGGTCCAGCATGACCGTCGCCCTGGCGGCATCGCCTTGAACGTGTCAATGCCGTGCCCGCTGGGGTGCCTTCCATCCCTGCCGAAAACATCAGGGGGCGTAGGCCAAGACGTGGGCCATTGTTACCGGACCTACGTGCGGTAGCGCCCCGACCGGTTGCCTCTCTTCATGTCCAATGTTGCTCGGACGGACTAACGAAGGTCGCCATGTACACCGAGACATGAGAATCGCGCAGATTGCTCCGCTGTATGAAGCTGTGCCGCCGAAGTTGTATGGCGGCACGGAAAGGGTCGTCGCGCACCTCTGCGATGCACTGGTGGAGTTGGGGCATGAGGTCACCCTGTTCGCCGCGGCCGATGCGCGCACGAAAGCGCGGCTTGTCGCGGTGCGAGATCAGCCGATCCGCCTCGATGCTGCGGCGCTGAAATCCGATCTTGCCGCACACTTGACCATGCTGTACGAGGTCAAACGGCGGTCCGCGCAATTCGATATCTTGCACTTCCATGTGGACCTGATGCATTTCCCGATGTTCGAACAGCAGGCACACAAGACCGTCACCACCTTACACGGTCGCTTGGATCTCAAGGATCTGCCCTCAGTTTACGCACGCTGGCCCCGCTTCGGGCTGGTATCGATTTCCGATGCTCAGCGCAAACCGCTGCCGAGTGCCAACTGGCTCGCGACCGTGCCACACGGCGTGCCGCCGTCCCAGTACACATTCAACGAGCACCCGGCCGGTGCCTATCTTGCGTTCCTGGGTCGCTTGTCGCCGGAAAAGCGCCCAGATGTTGCGATCCGCCTCGCACTCCGCGCACGCATCCCACTTAGAATCGCGGCGAAAGTGGATGCCGCCGATGTCGTCTATTTCGATACCGTCATCAAACCATTGCTCGACGATCCACTGATCGACTTCATTGGCGAGATCGGCGATGAGCGCAAGTCGGACTTTCTCGGCAATGCGATCGCACTGCTCTTCCCCATCAATTGGCCGGAGCCCTTCGGGCTGGTCATGATCGAGGCAATGGCGTGCGGCACCCCGGTCATTGCCTGGAATTGTGGATCGGTGCCGGAAGTCATCGATGAGGGCGTCACCGGCTTCATCGTGAATTCGGAGGAAGAAGCGCTCGCAGCGATCGCGCGGGCACCCGATCTCGATCGGCGCCGGGTACGCGCTGCCTTCGACAGGCGATTTGCGGCAACGACGATGGCGCGCGCCTATCTGGATGTGTCCGCGCAATTGCTCGATGCGCAGCGACTCGTGCGGGCATCATGAGCACAGCGGCAGGCGGGTTATGAGCTTGGCGAATGAACCCGGTGAACGTCGAGGACTGCTGCCACGATTCACGCTGAAGGACGCGAACACTTTCCTGCTTGCCGACGCCCTCGGAGATATTCAGGGGAGCGATGACGGGTTGTTCTCCAACGATACGCGCATGTTGTCGCGCTTCGAACTTGCCGTCGCCGGCCGGCCGCCATCGCTTCTGGGTGCGGCGATCAGCCAGGACAACACGCTGTTCACGGCGCATTTGACAAACCGACCCTTGCCGGCCCTGGGCGAGCGCTCGATCCCCCAAGGCGTCATTCATATCGAGCGCAGCCGGTTTCTGTGGGAGAGTCGGTTGTATGAGCGCTTGAGGCTTACAAACTTCAGCGATCTCGACGCGCAAGTGCCGTTGAAGCTTTCGTTCGCCGCCGATTTTGCCGACATTTTCGAGGTTCAGGGTCATGTACGCAAGGAGCGCGGCGAGAATCTGCCTGCCGAGGTCAACGGCGCGACGGTACGCTTGGCCTACCGTGGCCGCGACGATCTGGTGCGTTCGACGGAAATCGAGTTCTCGCGGCCACCGACAGCGATATCGCCGCAGGAGGCCGAGTTCTTAGTCGAGCTGCAACGGGGCGACGTCGCGGATATGTTCATCGAGATCGGCGCGGAAGAAGGCAACATGCCTTCGCCGGAACGATTTGACACGGCCCTGCAGCGCTTGTCAGTGAGCATGCAGAACCGCCTGCGAGATGGCGCCTCGGTCAGTACATCAGGGCGGCTTTTCAACGAGTGGATTGACAAATCGTACTCCGACCTTGCGTTGTTGACGACGGCCCTCCCGACCGGCCCGTACCCCTACGCCGGCATTCCGTGGTTTGCGACCCAGTTCGGACGCGACGCGATCATCACGTCGCTCCAGACGCTGTGGCTGAATCCGCAGCTCGCCGCGGGCGTGCTTCGCTTTCTCGCCTCTACCCAAGCGCGGGACGAATCCGCGTTCCGCGACTCCCAGCCCGGCAAGATCATGCACGAGATGCGACGTGGCGAAATGGCGGCGATGCGGGAGGTTCCCTTCGGCCAGTATTACGGCGGCGTAGATACAACACCGCTATTTGTGATGCTCGCGGGCGCGTATGAAAGGCACACCGGCAATCGCACGCTGATCGACGAGATCTGGACGAGTCTGGTCGCGGCCACCGAATGGATCGAACGGCGGCTTGACAACAGCCCCACGGGATTTCTGGATTACGCGCGTGCAGCGCAAAGCGGTCTGGCGAATCAAGCCTGGAAAGACAGTCACGATTCGATGTTCCATGCGGATGGGCATTTCCCGAGTGGCCCGCTCGCGGTTGTCGAGGTGCAGGGCTACGCCTATGCGGCGCTCAAGGCAATGTCGGAGCTCGCGGCGGTACGCAATGGACAGGGCAGGAGACACAGCGATCAGGGCAGGAGTGCCGCCTGGAGAGCACGTGCTGAGCGGCTACGTGAAGCGATCGAGGACAGGTTTTGGGTTCCGGAAATCAATTTCTACGCGATCGCCATCGATGGCGACGGCCTGCCGTGTAGCGTCCCCGCCTCAAACGCGGGGCACCTGTTGTTCTGCGGCGTGCCGAATGAGAAACGCGCGGCAATCGTCACAAAGCAGTTGTTATCGAGCCGCTTTTCCAGCGGCTGGGGCATCAGGACGTTGGCCGACGGCGAGTCCCGCTACAATCCCATGGCATATCACAATGGCTCGATCTGGCCGCACGATACGTCGCTATGCGCAGCGGGCATTTCGCGCTATGGCGGGCGTACGCAGGTGGTGCAGATCCTAAACGAGACCTTCGAAGTGGCGAATCACTTCGGCATGCGCCTCCCGGAGTTGTATTGCGGCTTTTCGCGCATTACCGGCCAAGGGCCGGTGCCTTACCCAGTCGCTTGCCTGCCGCAGGCATGGTCTTCCGGTTCCGTTTTCATGTTGTTGCAGGCAAGCCTGGGAGTTCGCATCGACGGCCGGCGCAAGGAAGTACACATAGAGCGACCGCTGTTACCCATTGGCATCGAGTCGCTGCGCATCCGCGATCTGCCCGTAGGCGAAGTGTGCATCGATCTGGAATTTCATCGCATCGGCGAGGAAGTCGTCGCCGTACCCGCGAGGCACGTCGACGGCGGCGTGCGCGTGTTGGCGCACTTGTAGCGCGACCGCACCGAACGGCAAGGATGCGGTGGTGTCGGATGAGAGCGAGAAAACAATATCGATCTGCGCGAAGTAGATCTCGCGTCGCGATCGTTGCGCCGGCGAAGTCCTTCGAGAATCGGGGGGAACGCGACGGCGCCAGCGACTCATAGTTTAGGCACAGCCGCCCCACCCCTTATGTTCGGTGGCGTACGCACAAGCCGCTGCGCGCAGAAAAAGTACGGCTGGCGAATGAGTATTACGAAACGACTGCCAGGTTTGCTGCAGGCCGTCCGACAACTGCAATGCAAGTCTGACGACGACGCATGTACGCTACCGCACAAAGAGGCGATTGGAATGCGCGTAAGCTCTCGAAGTGCTGCACGAATTCCTCACCGCCAACCGAACTGATTTGATCAATCGGTGCCGACTCAAGGTCGCTCAAAGGCTCGCACCAAAAGTGACCGACGCGGAACTGACACACGGAATACCCCGTTTCCTGGATCAGCTCATCAAGACGCTCCAAGTCGAGCAGACGACCGAGCCCATGCGAAGCCGAAGGGTTTCCGGTCCTGCGGGCGGCGGCCCGGCTTTATCCGAGATTGCCGCAACTGCGGCGTTGCATGGGCGAGAGTTATCGCAACAGGGGTTTACGGTTGACCAGGTTGTGCACGACTACGGCGATCTGTGCCAGGCAATAACGGATCTCGCATTCGAACGCAGCGCGCCGATCGAGATAGACGAATTTCGAACTCTCAACCGCTGTCTGGACAATGGCATTGCAGATGCCGTCACGGAATATGCTTTTCAGCGCAGCTCCTTGATGGAGAACAACGGGGTCAAAGCCCTGAATGAACGACTGGGATTTCTCGCGCACGAACTACGAAATCTCCTTCACACAGCTACTCTGGCCGTTGTCGCCATGAAGGCCGGCAACGTCGGCTTAACCGGGGCGACGGCAGCCGTGTTGGATCAGTCCTTGGTAGGATTGCGGAATCTTATCGATCGATCCCTCGCAGACGTGCGAGTAACCGCGGGAATGCCGCCGCGACACCAATTAATCTCGCTCGCTGACTTCATCGGCGACGTTAGAATAACCGCCTCGCTCGAGGCACAGACGCGGAGGTGCAGATTCACCGTCTCCGACGTCGACAAGGAACTTGCTGTCGTTGTCGACCGAGACATGCTGTTCTCGGCGGTCGGAAACTTACTGCAAAACGCGTTCAAGTTCACGCAGCCAGACACAGAGGTCTCATTGAGCGCCTACGCAGCCGCGGATCGCATCCGCATCGACGTCGAGGATCATTGCGGCGGGCTTCAATCGGGAGCTGCGGAAACACTGTTCCTGCCGTTTACGCAGACCGGTGAGGACAGATCCGGCCTGGGGCTCGGACTGGCAATCTGCCGGCGCAGCGTCGAGGCAAACAATGGAGTTCTGCGGGTCCGCAACCTACCGCCCTCAGGCTGTGTATTCACGATTGACCTGCCTCGACACCTGCTTCCATGAGGGTCCAGTCTCTCCCAAATGATCGCTCGCCGCGACCCGAGCTGCGCGGTGGTGGCCTCGGCCTGACTGAGGCCCTCCGAGGCCTCAAGCGGACCTGCCCGCCGGTACGTACGTCGGCAGGCGGTGCGCGAACCGCCTGAGCGCCTGAATGCTGCTGCTCTCAGCCTCGGCGCACAGCGCGCGCAGATGCTCCAGGGCGCACGCATGGCTCGCGGACATTCCATCCCAAGTCTGCTGCAAGCGATCTCGGAACTCGATCACTTCTCGCAGGACCTCATAACGTTCGAGCAGTTGGTTGAGCTCCTGGCAGCCCCGTTCGTCGAGAAGGGATGAGTGTCGAAGGAGCAGGGGCAAGGTGCTTCGCGTGAGCCGACCCGCACCTTCCCGCCGCGTGAGCTCCCGAAACACTGGCCGTATCACTCGGCGACGATAGTCACGCAGCACGTGCAGCCGATTGGTGAACAGAGCCTTCACGGTGTCAGCATCGACGGCGGCGCGCTCACGCACCATGGTCGGCGAGGGCGCCAGGCTGCTGACACGTGCGAGGCCGAGGGCGCGGAACAGACAGATGAACAACCAACCCGTGTCTATTTCCCAGGGCTGCACGGAGAAACGCGGCGAGGCAGGGAACGCGTGGTGATTGTTATGCAATTCTTCACCCGCGACCAGCAAGCCCCACGGCAGGAAATTCGTGGCCGAGTTCGGCAGCTCAAAGCTCCGATAGCCGAAATGATGGCCGAGCCCGTTGACGATACCAGCGGCGAAGAAGGGTTGCGCGACGAGTTGCACGGCGAGCATGGTAATGGCCGGTATGCCGAACACTATCATCTGCAACGTGATGAAGATTGAAATGCCGACCACGGGAAAGCGGCTGTAGAGGTTGCGCTCCAACCAGTCATCGGGCGTCCCACGCCCATAGTTGGCGAGAGTCTTCGGATCGCGGGCCGCTGCTGCGTACAGCTCGTAGCCTTGCAATACGACGTGCCGCAGACCAAACACTACGGGGCTGTGCGGGTCGCCGGGTCGATCCGCAAAGGCGTGGTGACGGCGGTGAACCGCAACCCATTGCCGTGTCACAGTGGCTGCGCTGAACCATAACCAGAATCGAAAAAAATGCCGCAACACCGGATGCAGCTGCAGGCCGCCATGGGACTGATCGCGGTGAAGGTACAACGTCACTCCGAGGAACATGACCTGCACCATCGCGAAGGTGAATACGGCATAGCCCCAAAGCGGGAGCTGGACCAGGCCGTAGGCGAAATGCAATGGCATCGGTGGAACACCTCCGGAGGATGGCTGTCACAGTCCTCTCCTGCGGATATACGGTGCGCCGCCCGCAAGGCGCGTTCGGTACGGTAGCGCACACTTCACGAGAACCCTTTCGAGCCCGGGGGCGGCGGCCGGTCGGGCACGGCGAATGGCAACGCACGTCCGCAACTGGGGGTGGCGAGCGCCGTCGGCGGCGTGAAGTCGGTCACCAATGACATGCAACTCAAGTAGCGTCTCGAAACCAACCGTAACCGGCAGTCGCATCCTATGTACGCTCGCGCACCGACGCGGGCGGCGGGGGCGCGCACACTCGTGATCCTGATGGGTGACCGGCAGAGCCGGCACCCACCTTCTTCAGTAGAGAACCGACATGAATGCCACATCGCAAGCATATCGTGGCTCGCGGATGGCGCTCGGGTTCACAGGCGTGCTCCTGCTCGCCGCATGTGCATCGACGCCGCCGGCCCCCACGGCCAATCTGCAGGCCGCGCAGCAGGCCATCGCCGCCGCCGAACGCAGCGAAGCTGCGCGCTACGCGCCTGGAGAGTTGAGCGAAGCCCACACCAAGCTCGCCTTAGCCGACACCGCCGTTACAGAGAGGAAAATGGTAGTGGCCGAGCACTTTGCCGATCAGTCGCGCGCCGAGGCCGAGTTGGCCTCTGCCAAGACTTCAGCCGCCAAAGCCAATGCCGTGAACGATGAAATGAAGCGCAGCAACGGCACGCTGATCGATGAAATGAAGCGCGGCTCGGGAGATAAACCATGAACACGACACAGCACAGCGAGGTGATTCTTCGCAGGACGCTGATCGCCACGGCCGTGGCCTCGATATTGCTCGCGGCGGCATGCACAACCGCTCCGGTCAAACCGGACGGTGCTGCGGAAGCGCGCGTCAAACTGACTCAACTGCAGTCCGATCCGAACCTGGCGAGCCGCGCAGCGGTCGCAATTAAGGACGCGGACGCTGCGGTCCGCGCAGCTGAGCAGCCGGAGGTGAACAAAGAGCTGGCGGCGCACCGGGTTTATCTGGCCGACCGTAAAGTGGACACGGCCAAGGCTCTGGCTGAGACCCGCTTGGCCGAGGATCAGCGTGCCGCGATCACCGCTGAGCGCGACAGTGCTCGTCTCGATGCTCGCACGCACGAAGCGGATGCCGCCAAGGGTCAGGCCGCGACAGCACGTGCCGAAGGTGCCGAACAGAAGGTGGCAGCGGATCAGGCGCGGAGTGACGCCAATACCGCGCAGTTAGCCGCTGCAAGCTCAGAGCAGCAAGCCGCGGAGTTGCAGCGGCAGATCGACGTGCTGCAGGCAAAGCCCACGGATCGCGGGTTGGTGTTGACACTCGGCGATGTACTGTTCACGAGCGGAAGAGCCGATCTGAAGCCGGGTGCCACGGGCAATCTGAACAAGCTCGTCGCCTTCCTCGACAAATACCCGGATCGCAGTGTTTCGATCCAGGGCTATACGGACAGCGTTGGCAGCGAAGACTACAACCAGGGGCTATCCGAGCGCCGCGCCAACTCGGTGAAATCGTATCTGGCCGGACAGGGGATCGGTTCAACGCGGCTCTCCGCATCGGGCAAGGGCCGGAACGACCCCGTGGCCGATAACGACTCCGCCGCCGGCCGGCAGCAGAACCGTCGCGTCGAGGTGGTAATCAGCAATCCGCCAGCCGCGTTGAGGTGACAAGGCGACGGGACGGCGCAAGGGGCTGTATCGCTTAGAGCCCGCCAGCGGGAGCCTGCGCGGGCTCCCGGCACGCGAAACGGCACTTCGATGAACTCTCGGGCTAATTCAGGATCCTGGCATACGTTTCCTTGTCTGCCGCGTAACACCCGCAAGCAGCAGCTTCCAGGCCGTCTCCGTCGAGGATCGTGAGCCTGCCGCGACTGTAGCGGATCAGCTTTCGCTTACGCAGAGAATTGGCGGCTAGAGTAACGCCTGCCCGACGCACGCCCAGCATGTAGGCCAGGAATTCATGCGTGATGTGGAACTCATCGGCGTGCGCTCGGTCCCGCGTCATCAAGAGCCAACGGGCCAGCCGCGCCTCCACCAGATGGAACCGGGTACAAGCGGCCGTCTGTGCCAACTGGGTCACCGTGACATAGAGGTAACGGTTCAGACGCCGTTGCAGTGCTGAGCTATGTTTGAGCTCGCGGGAAAATGCGGCCGCCTCCATTCGCCAGGCCACACCCGCCCCCTGTACCAGCGCGTGCAGCGGTGCAGCGTTTACGCCCAGTATCAACGAGGTCCCCAGCATGCCTTCGTCGCCGACGAGGCCGACTTCGAGACTGGCGTGGCCGTCGATCGGAGTGATCAGCGAGATGAAGCTGTCCGTGGGAAAGAAGACATGACGAATGCGCTCGCCGGGTTTGCAGAGCACGTCCGCAAAGCGAAGCTCAACCTGCTCGCAGCCCGCGAGCAGATGTTGACGATCCTGGCCAGGTAGAGCGGCGAGCAGATGATTGTTCGCAGCGGACCGCGACGGCTGTAACACGAAACTCTCCGCTCTGTTGTGTTGGGGGGAACTCCCCGATTTGACAGGATAGCTGTCAGCGCAGCGATGATCTGTTCGGTGAGACACTGATCGACAACACGTTATGGACACACGGAGTCCATCGCGTACGCTAGCGCACAGACCCGCCGAAGCACTCGGCGCATCATACGCGGGTACGCAGAGGATGTGCATCGCAACACTATGTCCCGGAACCTACTACTTATTCTGGCGGAAACCACGGAAGGCAGCGCCGTCCGACGGGCGCTCGTCAACTCACGCGACGGTCCCTTCAACGTCGAATGGGTGAGTCGATGCGGCGACGCATTGGAACGGCTGGGCCGCCAAGGAGGGGAAGACTTCGCAGCGGTCGTGGTCGATCTTTTCCTCCCCGATAGTCAGGGCATCGAGCCGTCATCAGCACCGACGTCGCAGGCAACATCACCTATCTCAATCCGATCGCCGAGACCATGACGGGCTGGTCGCCGCAGGAAGCCCGCGGCGAGCCGCTTCAGGACGTGTTGAGAATGATCGACGGTGATAGCCGCGAGCCCGCCATGAATCCCTTGGCGATGGCGATCCTGCATAATAAAGCGGTCGGCCTGAGTGCGAACTGTCTCCTGATCCGCCGCGACGGGTATGAATCGGCCATCGAAGACACCGCGGCCCCCATTCATGACCGGCGCGGGCATGTGACCGGCGCCGTGATCGTTTTTCACGACGTGAGTGTGGCGCGCGCGATGTCACTCAGGATGTCCTATTTGGCCCAACACGACTTTCTCACTGAGTTGCCCAACCGCATGTTGCTGAACGACCGGTTGACGCAGGCGATCGCATCCGCACACCGTCACCGCACATCCCTGGCGGTGCTGTTCGTGGATGTGGATAACTTCAAGCACATCAACGACACCCAGGGTCATGCAATCGGCGATCAGCTTCTAAAGTCGATCGCACAACGCCTGGTGGCTTGCGTGCGCCACTCTGACACCGTCAGTCGTCAAGGTGGGGATGAATTCCTAGTTCTACTCTCGGAAGTGGGTCGCGCGAAAGATGCGGCTGTGAGTGCGGACAAGGTGCTCGCGGCTGTGAACACACCCCACCGCATCGACAATGACGACATGCACGTCACGGTGAGCGTGGGCATCGGCGTGTATCCCGAGGATGGTACGGATGCCGAGACACTCCTGAAGAGTGCAGATACGGCACTGTTCCACGCCAAGGCCAAGGGGCGCAACAACCATCAGTTCTTCAAGCCTGAGATGAACATGGGTGCGGCCAGCGGGCGTTCTGAGGCCGATGGGCGCCGGGCGTACTAGGTCACGGCGCAGACGTTGTCCTGGCCGCACCACCGGAAAAGAATTGATCTGCACACAGGTTCGCGTACAATGAGCGGTGTTCATTAAACTGAACTGTGCTCATGTGACTAGCGAACTCAGGGAAATTCGCGATCTGAACCGATTGCGCATTCTGGATAAAGTCATGGCGGTCGCCAGCCAAGAGCTGGCGGAGAAGGGGCCGGAGGAGTTGTCGCTGCGTCAAATCGCGCGGCGCCTCGGCTGTGCGATTGGCACGCTCTATCTGTATTTCAGGGACAAGGACGCGCTCATCGACGCCGTCGTCGATGCTGGCTTTGCCGGCCTCCTGACATCATTGCAGGCTGTAGATGCGACGCTGCCGCCGCGTGAGCAGTTGCGCGCGGCGTTTCAATCGTATGTCCGATATGGCATCGAAAACCAAAACCTGTACCGCTGTGCATTCTGTTTGCCTCGTCCGGCCGATCGCCCGTTACTCCGACCGCACCAGGCTTTTGAGCACCTGGTGCATCTCGTCGAGACGGCTCGGGCAGCCGGGCTTTTCCAACACGTGGCAACGCAACTGGCTGCGCAGACGATTTGGGTTGCGGCGCATGGCCTGACGTCATTGCTGGTGCTGCGACCCGATTTCCCATGGACGGCGCGGGAAGTGCTGATCAGCAGCGTAATGGAAACAACCCTGCGGGGGTTGGACAGCCTGAGAGCAACGGGGGGGAAACCCGATGGCGGAGTCGAAATCGGATAACCGTGGACACGGATTCTGGATCTGGGGATGGTTCAGTGTATCCGTGATCTGTCTGCCGTTCGCCAATGGTGGCTATAGCTTCCCATTGGCGGCTTGGGTGGCACCGGTTGGCCTGGTGGCGTTGGGACGTTATGGGCAACGGCGATGGCGCTGGCTGATCCTGTTTGTCGTGTTGTTAGGCGCTTGGTGTTTTCAGTTTCACGGGATGGTGCCGTTGCCGCTGCCAGGCTTCATGGCAGTTGCTGCCGCATACACCGCGTTGCAAGTCGTGCCGTTGGCCATCGATGCAGCCCTGTACCGGCGCCTGCCGGCCCTGGCTGGGGTTTTGATTTATCCCGCCGCGGTGTCGGCCATCGAGTTCGGCAATGCCAGCCTGAGCCCTTATGGAAGTTGGGGTAGCATGGCCTATTCGCAGTTCGGCAATCTGCCGATGCTGCAGATCGTTAGCGTCACCGGCATTTACGGCCTTACGTTCCTGATTTGCGCGCTGGCCAGCGTCACAAACGCAGTGAAAACGGGCGGAACTGAGTGGCGTTCGATCCTGGTGGGCTATTCGATCATGGTGTTGGCCGTCGCGGGATGGGGTACCTGGCGTCTCCAGGTGCATTCCCACGTCAATAAGACCGTACAGATTACGGGCATTGCGCAAGACAGTCTGGCAGTCATGAGCGATCGCAGTATCAATGACGCGCTATGGGGCGGGCGCGCCTTGTCGGGACTCGATCGAGCCAGGGCGCATGCAATGACGGCTACCGTGGACGACGGTTTGGCAACGCGGACTGTTGCCGCAGCTCGCGCTGGATCCAGCATCGTTCTCTGGAGCGAGGCGGCGGGTCAAGTGTTGCACGAGGACGAGCCCGCTTTTCTTGCGAGGCTGGGCGAAGTCGCCCGGGACCAACATATCTATATTGCGGCGGCCTATCTCAGATATGACGCGCGCCCGGTCAGGCCCTTGCAGAACAAGATTGTCCTGGTCGCTCCGGATGGCCGGGAAGCCGGCGAATTTCTGAAGGCGCGCCCCGTCCCTGGAGTCGAACAGAAGTTCCTGCAGACTCGCCCACAGGCCGTCCCTGTTTACGCTACGCCTTACGGACGCCTGGCGACCTACATCTGCTTCGATATGGATTTCCCGCAACTTGTTCGGCAAGCGAGCGTACAGGCGGCGGACATTATCCTGGTTCCCGCCAGCGACTGGAGAGAAATCGACCCGTGGCATGCCAGGATGGCGGCATTTCGTGCCATCGAGACAGGCGCAACCGTGGTCAGAAGCACGGCCAAGGGCAGGTCATTGGCGGCAGATCCTCTGGGACGCACTGTCGGCGAAACGGATTACTACAGCGCACCTGACGCACCCTTGTCAGTCAATATCGTCGGAACCCGGATCGGCACGCTGTACGGACAGGTCGGGGATCTGTTCGCCTGGCTGACAGTTGTTGTCATTATTTCTTCTGGCGCTGCTGTGGGGCGCAGCCAAGCCGCGCCAGCAAAATGCTCGCAGGGAGCACCGCAGAAGATCACAGGATAGGGCTAACGAATAACATGGATGCAGACACCACCGTAATTGCGTGCCTTGGCTCAAGCGCGACCGCAGCCAAGGGAAGCTACGATTGGATTGGAGACTTGAGGTCACGCCCCGAGAATGGAGGCCGGCTTTTTTTTAACTTTGGCGTAGGGGGCGACCTGGCGTATAACGCGTTGCAACGACTGCCCGCCGTCGCGCGCTGTAATCCGGACAAGGTCGTGGTGCTGATCGGCGGGAATGACATCCTCACACGTGCCTCAAAGAAACTCAGAAGGTTTCTCGAGAGTTGGAAGCGATTCCCACATGAACCAACGTCAGGTTGGTATGAGGAAAACTTGCGATGCATTGTGCGTGGACTCAAGGGTCGGCCCGGCACAACTGTGGCTCTGTGCTCGCTTCAGCCGATGGGCGAAGATCCGAACTCTCAGGACCCTTTCCAGAGCCGGCTTAACGAGCTCGTACATGACTATAGTGAAATTGTGCAGCGGGTCGCGCGAGAGGAGAGCGCTGCGTACATCCCGTTCTACGAGCGGCTCAGCGATGCGATTCGTGGCTCTCCCGGCCCGGCCCTCACGGACATCAAAATATTGAGCATGTATGGGGACGCCTTCCGGCACTTCGTCCTGCGCTGGAGCCTCGACCGGATCGCCGAGCATAACGGATGGCGATTCCACACCGATGGTATCCATCTCAACAGTCGTGGTGGAAAAATCTTGGCGGATCTTGTGCAGGCATTCTTGGCCACGTAGTGACAGGTTTTCAGGCGAACACATACGGTATCGTTCCCGGTCACCACCACGTTGCCGGGACGGTATCGGATTCAGCCACCAGGTGGGCAGGAGTACGCCAAACCGAAATCCCACCCTCTGCCCGGGGAAGCTCGGCGGGCGCGGGACACCCCCTTCGCTGGGCTTCAGACCTCGTAGTCGGGATCCTACGAGCGTCCCGTGCATTGCAATGTCAAGATGCCAATCAGAGACCTGCTGAAACAGCCCGACTTTTTTGTCGAGCCGATGGTGCTTGTGTCATCCGACGGCACCATCGATACCTCGAACCAGCCGTTCGCCGATCAGCTCGGACTACCTGCGCACGCCCTCTCGGGTCGCCGGCTCGATACGCTGGCTGTGGCATCGGCGGCGGCGATTCAGGAGTATTTGCGTGCGTGCGCGGTCAGCACCGGTGTTGTCAAGGGCTCGCTCCTATTGCGCCGGCGGGCTGAAACGATTGCTTGGCAGGCACGCGGCATAGCATATCCGCCGGAATCGTCCCCGAGTGCCTCACAGGTACTGTTGCGCCTGGTCACAGAGCGGCAGGGCCATTCGAGCCTGGGGCAGACAGATGGGCAGCCAGGGTTGGAGCGCTGGCGGGAAATCGAGGAGTCACTGAGGCGTCAAAGTCAGATTCTCGAAGTCACGCTCGCGAGCATCGGGGATGCGGTGCTCGTCACGGATGCGGACGGCCGCGTGACGTTCCTCAACTCCGTGGCCGAGCAGCTGACCGGATGGACGGCGTCGGCGGCGAAGGGGAGGCGGTTGACTGAGGTTTTCCCCATCGTGAACGAGCGCACACGCGCGTCGGTAGGAGATCCGGTCTCCAGAGTGTTGGAAACCGGAGTGACTGTCGGCTTGGCCAATCACACCGTGCTGCTGGCCCGCAACGGGCGTGAGATACCCATCGCCGATAGCGCCGCGCCCATTCGCCTGCCCGATGGGACGATGTTTGGCGTCGTGTTGATCTTTCGCGATATCACTGAGGAACGCCGGGCCGATCTCGCGCGCGCCTGGCTCGCCGCCATAGTGGAGTCCTCGGATGATGCCATCGTGAGCAAAACGCTCGATGGCATCATCACCTCGTGGAATCCCGGGGCCGTGCGGCTTTTCGGTTATCAACCGGAGGAGATCATTGGCAAGCCAATCACCACCATTGTCCCGGCTGAGTTGCTTGCGCAAGAGCTGGAGGTGCTCGCGTCTCTGCGACGCGGGGAACGGGTGGATCACTTCGAGACGGTGCGAGTCGCGAAGGATGGGCGGCGGATCGAGGTCTCTCTAACCGTCTCACCGATTCGGGATGAGCACGGCGAGATCGTCGGCGCATCCAAAGTTGCGCGCGATATCACTGAGCGCAAGCATGCAGAGCGACAACTGCACGAGGCCGATAATCGCAAGGATGAGTTTCTGGCGACACTTGCGCATGAGCTGCGGAACCCGCTAGCGCCCCTGCGTACCTCAGTCGAGTTGCTGTTGCGGCTGGAGGCTGATCGGCCGGAGCAGCAAACCGCCTGCGGCATCATTGATCGGCAAGTTCGACAGATGGCGCGTCTCGTTGATGACCTCCTCGACCTCTCCCGTATCAGGACCGGACGCGTCGAGCTTCTCGCCGAGCACGTCGATATCGGGGCATTGCTCCAGGCGCTTGAACACTCGTTACGCCCCGGATTCGAGTCGATGGAACAAAGTCTCAGCCTCTCCATGCCTGCTCATCCATTGTATGTCCGCGGCGACAGGGCTCGGCTGATCCAGGTGTTTTCCAACATCCTGACAAATGCGAATAAATACACCCCCGCAGGCGGCCACATCCAGGTAGAGCTCGAGCAAGCAGAGCGCACAGCGGTGGTGAGGGTACGAGACACCGGGATTGGCATCCCGACGCACATGTTGGACGAGATTTTTCAGCTATTCGCGCAGGTGGATCGGTCCCATCACCACACGCGCGGTGGCTTGGGAATCGGTCTGACCGTGGCGAAGCGCCTCGTTGAGCTGCACGGCGGACACATCGAAGCGCACAGCGCTGGTGAGGAGCAGGGCAGTGAGTTTGTGATACGGCTGCCACAAAGCGAAGACCCTACCCCCACAGAGAGGCCGAGTAACAGCAGATTGCGGGCGGAGCCGCGGCGGAAAGTACTGATCGCCGAAGACAATGAAGATGCGGCGATCAGTTTGGGGTTGCTGCTGCAGATGATGGGACATGAAACCTACATCGTGCATGACGGGTTGGCTGCGGTAACCGCCGTGCCGCAATTCAAGCCTGACGTGGTCATTCTGGACATCAACATGCCAAAGTTGGATGGATTCGGGGCGGCCAGTCGAATTGCAAGTCTGCCCGGCGGGAGCGACATCGTGCTCATCGCCATGACCGGCTTGGGTCAGGAGGCGGACCGCGAACGCGCTCGGCAGGCCGGTTTTCACCATCATCTGGTCAAGCCCGTGGAAGTCGACGTGCTCGCCGAGTTGATTGCGAGCGGCCAAGCTCGAAAGGCTGACCCGTAGTCCAAAGGCGTGTCGATCCAGGCACTCCGCATGGCACCCGATTGGCTTGTCGCAGCGCACAAGCGTCAGCGGCACGCGGGCTTCTTTGGTATTAGTGACGCGGTTCGCGGTGAGAGACCCTCGGCGGGGCCGATCATTTTTAGGTCGGCCCGATTCGAGCTGAACCTCGAGCATTTCGTCCATTCAGAAGAGGGACTCGCCTTGAAAGTCAATCCAACAGCACAAGCGGCCCCAGAGTCGCAGCCCGCAGCGCCTGCGAACACTCAGGTGCAGTACGCCACCGTCTACACCTTTGTGGTTTGGGATCATGACCGGCGAGCTACGGCGATCTACCCGCGTATGGCGACTCGCGAGGCGATCGCTAAGATGAGGGGCAAGGTGAATGAAGAGACCGCCTGGGTCGTTGAGGCCTCGGCTCTCGACGTTGAAGGTTTTTACTCCGGTTCGCGGCAACCGTAGCGACGCGAGCCAGGAGTTTACTCATCAGTCTTGGACTCGGTGTGAAGATCCTGGATGTCCTGCGTTCGTTCGGGCAACGGGGCTGGAGTAAGTTCGCACGGCCGGCCCACTGGCGCGCCTTCGTCAGCTGGCAGACCTACTATCGTGGGTATCTCGGCTCAGAGCCTGGCCATGCCTTGATTCAACACAGTGGACCGTGGGTGGGGGATGCCGCTCGGCAAGTGGAACTGATTGACGGGATGTCCTCAGGACATCTGGCCTCGATCGTGTGGGCGCCACCTGGCTGCGGTAAGAGTCGGTTTGCCCTGGAGCTGGCGCGGCGCATCGAGAAGGGCAGGGACCGGTGGCAGCCACTATTCGTCCTCCACGACGAAACTATAGTGCGTGAGGAGTTGCAGGAGCTCTCACGATTCAAACGGCCCGTGCTTATTGTGGACGATGCGCACGAATGTCCCGAGCTTGTCAAACTCCTGGCAAATGTCTCAATGCAATCCTCCCCCACGAGGCCGGTCTATCTCGTTTGCGTGACCCGCACCACCGGACGGGCCGAGGTGAGCCGGGCACTCAATGGCGCGTTTCCACCGGGAGTCATCCAGGAGTTCGACCTGGGTCGCCCGAGCACGAAGCTCGTACGCAACCTCATCGACAAGCTCCTCCCCAAAGCATCGCCGTTGCACCGAGATACGATTGAGCGTTTTGTGCGCCAGTCATACTTCGGGGCCGTGTTGGTCTGTACTGCGTTGAGCCGGGAACTCAAGCTTCCGCAGACCTTTCAACGGCAATACCTGCGAGATCGTGTTTGCCGCCAGCCATTGACGGAAGTGGTATCGGGAGTCTGCCCGGTCGAGACCGCCCTGCGCGCACTCGCAGTTTACGCAGCACTCGCTCCGGTGACGAAAAACAGTGCTTCGGTTCGTGAGCTGGCCGCGCAATTGAGCGAGCTGACAGCTGATCGAGTCGAGGTGCTGCTCGATCGCGTCCTTGCTGCAGGGCTCTTCCACGAGTACGGCCGCGGCAGTGTACGGCCCATTCCGGATCTTCTCGGAGATTTGATTCTCGAGGAAGCGTGCCTGGATATGCAGGGGCAGGCGACACCCTACAGCAGTCAGCTCCTGCAGCGCGTGGTTGCACTCGACTCAATCGCCGCGGTTGCCAACTGCGCCGCTATTGGCCAACTGTTCGGTACTGCGCAGGATGTGGATTTGGTCAGCAAGCTCGTTCTGCAACAGGCGCGCGCAATACCGACTGAGAGTAAGTCGGACCTCAGGCGACTCCTGCAAACCTGTCAACCGCTGAGCGTACGTCGTCCGACCACCATCATCGAAGTCGCGAACATTCTGGAGTCACGCGGAATCTTGCGCCGCAATCTTCCGGCCGATGACTTGTATGGAACCGATAGCATTGAGATGAATACGTGCGCGCTGCTGATGAGCGCGGGAGAAGTTGATCCGACGGCCATTCCGGCCGCCTTGCAGCTGGGGCGCGATCTATATCTAGCCGCGCGAGACGACGAGCAAAGCCGCCAGCCTGTGCAGGAGCAATTGGAGGCGTACTGCCGGTTTGAGATGGGCCGCACCGCGGCTCACGCCCGCACCGTGGTGGACACCCTGCGTACCTGGATCACCGAATCGGATGTGCAAGTAGCGGCTTTAGCAACTTCCTTGAGCGGCCAATTCCTGGTGCTGGAGGTCGAGGGTCAACATCGCCAGCGACACACCGTCAACTTCTCCCGCGCGCCTTTGAATCCCGCTCCGGAGGTTTGTGGGGTGCGCGATATCGCTGTCGATGCCTTGGTGCGCGGCACGTCGCATGCCGATACAACTGTTCAGCGCGCCGCCCTCGGCGCCCTGGAGACCTATGCCTACTACCAGCTCCCGCCGGAGCAGGTGCCGCTGGACGGCTGGCGGCCCCAGCTCACGCGTGAGATCGGTCGGCTCATCGATGCGATGATCAAACTCGTAAAAAATAGCCAGAGTTTGCCTGTTTGGGCTGCCGTGGAGCAGCAAGGGTGGCTCTGGTGGGCGCATGGCTTGGATGTCCTGCATCAGGCGGGGACAACGGTGTTGGAGGCAATACCTGACTCCGATGCCTATCGGCTCTGGAAGTCATTGCACGCTCAGAGTCTGTCAACGCGAACTGCCATTCCGAAGGAACTCAGCGGGAATGCCGCAGCACGCATTGATTACTTCCAGAACCTCTCCGTCGTACGCGAAGAGGCTGCAACCGATCAGGCGCGCGAATTGTTCGAGGCTCTGGATCCGCGGTATCCAGACGTGAACGCGTGGCGCGCGCTGTGGCTCACGGCGCTCGAACAGGTCCCGCCGACCGCACTACATATTTGCGCAGGTGCAGTGCTGCGGGAATTCGCACGTCGGCATCCTGATGTTGCGTGGTCTTTCATGACCGAGTCGGATGCGCGTGGCTCGCTGTTCGCCATTGTCCCCATGCTGTTGGCGGAGTTACGCAATCATGACCGCGCTCGTGCATCGCAAGCGGCGCGCGAAGTATCTCCTGGATCGCGACTCGAGGATGCCTGGATGCAGGTACTCTGCTCGGCTCAGGAGTTGGGCGAGTTCGAGAGTGTCTTGTTAGCGCGTGGCCTCGGATCCTCCGACGCCGCGATTCGGCGCCGAGCGGCCGCTGCGTTGCTGCAGGCAGCCAATACTGATCGGATCAGCGCTTTCCGCAACGTGTGCACAACCATAGCACAGCATCCGGCGGATGAGCTGTTATGGGCCATTGTGATCGAACAATTTGTAAACTGGACCGATGGGGTACTGCCACCGCAGTGCGCGGGACCCACGGAGGCCATGGTGCGAGTGGCCGATGAGATTATCACGCTCCTGCAAACCTATGGACCGCGCGTGCGCTGGGGTTATCAACAGCACACAAGGCAGCTTCCAAACGCATTCGCGATTCTCGCCATCCTTCATCCGGCACGACTGCAAGACTGGATGCAACAGGCCTGGGGAACATCAGGTGAGTCCGTGGCACAGTGGAATGACGAAAGTCCGCTCGGTGTCAATCGCCTGACCGAAATCATGCGACTGCTTCGCGAGGGCCCGGCAGCCTCTCATTGGACGGAGGTCTTCACGCAATGGATCCTCCGCGAGCGCCACCTGGGTGCTATCGGAGCACTGGGTCTGGCCCAGCTGTGCACCCTCGATCATGCGAGAGTAGGCGAGCTGGTTGAGCAGATCGGCCGGCAACCAACAGATTTTGCCGTCAAGTCTTTTGCCGAGTTCATTCAATACCAAAAATCCGATCGAGCTTTCGCACAGAAAGCACTCGCTATGTTGGAAGTTTGGAGCAGATTTCAAAACTCGTACGAGCCCATTGAGAATGCAGTGGTATATGGCCTGGTGCACGGCGCCAGTGGCCGAGCTTTGGGACAACCCTCAGCTGCTCACGTGCGCGCAGTGGAAGCTATCGAGGCCCGGGAAGCCCAAGGGACCTCATCAGGATTGTTCCGTTCCACGCTCGAACGCGCCAAACGCGAACTCCGGGCGGCCTGCTACTAAGATCAAGTCTGCGCTCGCGGGGGTTATGACCGCGGAAGGTGCGCTGGCGCGGAACCCATTCGGCCGCGCCAACGTTCATCCAGTTATGACCGATAGGTTCTCAGGGCTGGGCGCCGCTGTGGCGCGATAGCACCGGCTCCGCATGTTTCGGCGTGCTGGAGCATACGGCCTTCTGATCCTGCTCGGCAGCTCAGCCATTTGGGGCGCGGACCCACAACCGTACCGCGTCGAGATCGGCTCAACCAAGGACAGTGCATTGAATGACACGCTCAAAGGCACGTCCGAACTCATCACGTTGCGCAAGAGCGCACCGGTAGGGCCCTTCGGCCTGATCGGGCGCGCGCGAGGTGACCTCGAGCGACTGAAGGCTGTGTTGGAGAGCTTTGGATACTACCAAAGCAATGTGTCCATCACGATCGATACGCTCCCGCTGGATGATCCCACGCTCGGTGACGAGTTGACGCAACGGTCCCGCGATCAGGAGACGCAAGTCAACATCGCATTCAACCTCGGGCCGCTTTATCACCTGGGAAGCATCGACATCGACGGTGAGGTGCCGCCCAAAGCGGCCGCGTCGCTGCAACTGACCTCGGGTGCACCCGCGGTAGCGGCGGACGTGGTGGGGGCGGCGGAGCGGTTGCGCAAGGCACTCCAGGATGATGGCTATGCGTATGCGCGCGTGGATCCCCCGCATGCACGCGAGAATGCCGCGGAGCGCGTCCTCAACGTGCGCTTCCATGTTGAAGCGGGTGAGCGTCGGCCGCTCGGCGACATTCGCATCCAGGGACTGCAGAATCTGAAAGAATCGTTCGTCCGCCGACGGCTGTTGGTGCACAGCGGTGATGAGTACCGAGCCTCCGCCCTCGAAGCGGCTCGCCGCGACCTCCTTGCGCAGGGTGTTTTCTCGCAGGTCAACGTCCACATTGATCCCGCTCCCGATCCGCAAGGCCGCGTACCGGTGACCTTTGACATTCACGAGCGGCGACCCCACGTGGTGGGCGTGACCGGCGCTTACTCGAGTGACTTGGGGACGAGTGCCGGTGTCAACTGGACGCAGCGCTCGGTGTCGGGAAAGGGCGATGCGCTCAGCCTGTCCGCGTCCGTCATCAATCTGGGCGGCGGCACGGCGACCAACGGCATCGGTTATGACTTGAGCGGCAAGTATCGCATACCGGACTGGAAAACACGCGATCAGTCCGTGCAGGTCTCGTTGGGCGCGCTGCGCCAGTCGCTCGATGCTTACGATCAGACCGCGGTTACCAGTGGAGTGTCAGTCATACGAAAACTCTCGCGCATCTGGAGCGTGAGTGCAGGGTTCACCGCGGAGCGTGAGAAGATCGTGCAGGAGTCACCGCCCGATCCGCAAGAGAGCGCTGCCGTCGGGTGCACGACTCAGGTGGCCGCGCCCAAACCGGGCACCAGCGAACCGCGCTGCACCTATCATTACACGCTCCTGGGCTTGCCGCTCACCGCCGTCTACAACACAACCGGATTGGAGTCTCCGCTGGCCGATGCGCGCAAAGGGCTGCGCGTGTCGCTCGCGGTTACACCGACCTTCTCCTTGGGCCACCCGAGTGCCAAGTTCGTCATTACCCAGTTGACCGGTTCCGCCTATTTCGACTTGCAACACTGGGGGCTGGCGAGCGATCCCGGCCGTAGCGTGCTGGCGTTCCGTGCGCTCGGAGGACTTGCGGCCGGTGCCACGCAGTTCAGCTTGCCACCCGATCAGCGCTTCTATGCCGGTGGCAGCGGCACCATTCGTGGCTATCGGTACCAGTCGGTGGGGCCCGCGTTTATTCCGGACGGCAACCCGATCGGCGGTACGGCGATCAACGCCGGAACGGTTGAGTTCCGGCAGCGTATCGGCACCAATCTCGGCTTCGTCACCTTCGTGGATGCCGGTAATGTCAGTCGCACTTTGAATCCGCTGAGCGGGACTCTACGCATGGGCGCGGGCGCAGGCGTGCGCTACTACACCGCCCTCGGGCCCCTGCGGATGGATCTGGCGGTTCCACTCAACCGCCGTCGGCCGCCGGAGGTGCAGCGCGCCGATGATGCGTTTGAAGTCTACATCGGACTCGGGCAGGCATTCTGATGCGACAGGCAGTGAAAATCGCGGCGTGGACGGTAGGGGGTCTCCTCGGAGTCATCGTCCTGGCCCTGAGCGCGCTCCTGATCATCGGCAACACCGAGTCGGGACGTGCTCTTGTTGTCCGGATGACCCCGCGCCTGACGCAAGGGCATGTGCAGCTCGCGGGCATTCACGGGTCGTTTCCGGCGGCGTTGGATCTGGACCGTTTGACACTCAGCGATGCCGAGGGTGTATGGGCGTTTGCCGAACGCATCTCGTTGCGATGGTCGCCAACTGCCTTGATTGTTCGCCACGTGAAGGTAGACACACTTCATGCTGGAAGGGTGCACATTGAGCGCGCACCGCTACCGGACAAACAACCGCAATCCAGTAGCACCTCTTCCATTCCACGCATCGACCTCGCCGATCTGTCGATTCAAAGTCTGGAGCTCGGCAAGGCCCTGGCGGGGGATGCCGTCTCGCTCGTGGTCAAAGGCAATGCACACTTACGTTCACTGGACGATGCCACGGCGTATATCGTCGCGCGCCGCAGCGGCGGCAACGGCAACTATGAGATCGGCTTGCACTTCGATCCGGCGCGCATGGATGCGCGGCTGAAACTGCAGGAGCCCGCCAACGGGCCGTTGGAGAACCTCGTGAAGGTTCCAGGCCTTGGCGCACTGTCGGTGGTTGCACAGCTGAATGGGCCACGCAACGCGGAAGCCGTGCAGCTTTCTGCGGATGCGGGCCCGTTGCGCGCACGCGCTCAAGGGACACTCGATCTCGTTCACCGCGCGGCGAACTTGGACTACTCGCTCACAGCGCCTGCAATGACACCGTATGCAGGTCTCGCGTGGCAGAACGTTGAATTGAAGGGGCGATTTCACGGTCCGTTCACCACGCCGACGGCGAATGGGCGGTTGCTGATCAAGGCACTGCAGGCACCCGGTGGTGCCCAACTCGAGGCCCTTGAAGCCGATCTTACCGCCCAAGGCGGTCTCATGAGGCTACAGGCCGGAATTGATGGACTTCGGATCCCGGGACCGCACCCGGTGTTGTTTCGGGACTCGAGGTTGTCTTTGGATGCCTCTGTTCGCCTGGACGACCCAAAGCGTCCTCTGCAGCTCACCGCGCTCCACAAGCTCTTCGCCTTGCAGGCGAAAGCCACGACGGCCGGGGAGCAGAGCGGGGATCTGACTCTGCACCTGCCGGATCTCGCACCGTGGGCGGTGCTCGCCGGACAAAAGGTCCGGGGCGATGCGGACGTGCAGGTGCACCTCAAACGCACCGACTCGTCGACTCGCGTGATTGCGACTGCGGAGAGTCGCCTCGATGGGGGTGCGGCGGCCTGGGCGGGCCTCTTTCGCGGCACACCCGTCCGACTGGAGACTGCTGCCGAGTTGACCGATAAGTCGATCTCGGTGGAGCAATTGCAACTCACGGGTCGTGCCCTGTCGCTGACGGCAAATGTGACGGCCGCGCGAACCGAAGCGCAGGAGCTGAAAGCGCATCTCGATCTCAGCTTGCCCGATCTAACCCGGGTGTCCCCGGCGCTTGCGGGCGCCTTGAAGCTCTCCAGCAGTGTGAAGGGGCCGCGCGATCAATTGAGTCTGGATACTTCTCTCATCACCGATCTCTCAGCCCATGGCTCCCCTCGGGGGACGATCAAAGCGGTCGTACACGCCGAAGGCTTACCAAAGACGCCGAAGGGTACCGTTGAGGCTCAGGGCGAGCTGGATGGCGCTCCACTACAACTCAACCTGGCCTTGGACCAACCCAGCGGCACTGTCTATCACGCCGTCATTCGCCGCGCCGACTGGAAGAGTGCGCACGCGGAAGGGGAGTTTGCGACGGGTGCCACGGTCGCCCAGGCGCGCGGCAACGTGCGGGCGCGCATGGGGAACTTAAGCGATCTCAACCGATTGCTCGGCAGCACTTTGGCTGGGAGCGTCGACACCCATCTTTCGGTAGCTCCGCTCGCCGGACGTGCGCGCGTACAAGTGCAGCTCCAAGCGCAACACGTGGCTGCCGCCGGTATCACGGCCGACGCGCGGGTGAGCGCCACCGGTCCCACGGATGCCTTGGATGTCAGGGTAGACGCGCAGTCGCCCTCGGTGGGCGGACAGCCGGCGCAAATCAATGCCGCAGCGCTCGTGAACCTCACGGCCAAAGAGGTCCAGCTGGCGAGCCTCGAGGCGGTCTATCACGCTCAGAACATCCGCTTGTTGACGCCGGCGCGCGTCGCGTTTGCCAACGGTTTCGCGGTGCACGCCTTCAAAGTGGGGGCGCAGGAGGCGACTATCGAAGTCGATGGTCAGATTTCCCCGACGCTCGACCTGCACGCAGCCCTGCGGCAACTCAAGCCCGAGTTGATCAATGCGTTTGTTCCGGAGCTGCTGGCCGGCGGCACCATCGAGGCGACGGCGCAAGTGCAGGGCAGTACCGCCGCGCCCACCGGGCAGGTGCAGTTTGAAGCGCTCGGGCTACGCGCCAAGAACGCCGCCGCCTTGGGCCTGCCTGCGACCGATCTACGCGCGAAGGCCGATCTCATGGGCGAGACCGCTCGAGTTGAGGCCCACCTCGCCGCCGGGAGCGCCTCGCAACTGGAGCTCACCGGACGGGCGCCGCTGACGGCCACCGGCGCCGTCGAGCTGAAACTCGCCGGTAATCTCGATCTGGGTCTCCTCAATCCGATGCTGGAAGCGGGCGGCCGACATGTCACGGGCGCGCTCGCCATCGACACCGCAGTCACCGGTGCCGCCGCCACACCGGACATCGCTGGTACGGTCCGACTCACAAAGGGGAGCGTCCGGGACTACACTCAAGGGATCAGCCTCTCCGATATCACCGGTGAGCTCACCGGGAGTCACGGGCTGTTGCGGATCGAGAAGCTGGCGGCACGCGCCGCGCCCGGCAATCTGGCCATCGAAGGCACGATCGGTGTGTTGCAGCCGAAGATGCCGGTGGATCTGAAGTTGACCGCGAAGGATGCCCAACCGATCGCCAGTCAGCTCATGACCGCGAATCTCGATGCCAACATACAGGTCACGGGCACGGCGCGCGAGCAACTGGCCGTCGGCGGCACCCTGCACGTGAATCGGGCGGACATCGGCATCCCCAACGGTCTGCCACCGAGTGTCGCAGTCCTGGATGTGGAGCGGGACGGGCGTGCCAAGACACCGCAGACGCAGAGCGCGCATCCCCTGGTGATCAATCTCAACATTGCAGTCGATGCTCCCCGGCGCATTCTGATCAAGGGCCGCGGGCTCGATGCTGAGATGGGCGGACAACTGCATATCCGCGGCACGACGGCCGCCCCGGTAGTGGAAGGTGGATTCGAGCTACAGCGTGGATTCTTCACGCTCGCCAGCAGCAAACTGACCTTCACCAACGGCACGGTCACGTTTGCCGGCACGGGCTTGAGTCAAAAGCTCGACCCCTCGCTCGACTTCACAGCCCAAACCAAGGCGGCCGAAGTGACGGCGGTGGTGCATATCGGTGGTCTTGCGGATGCTCCGCAGATTGAGCTCTCCAGCACGCCGGAACTGCCGCAGGATGAGATTCTGGCGCGGCTGCTGTTTGGCGAAAGCGCCGCGCAGTTGTCGGCCCTGCAGCTGGTCGAAACCGGTGCGGCACTGGCGAGCTTGCGGGGCGGCGGCAATGGGCCGAGCCTGAATCCAGTGGCCAAGATCCAAAAGGCGCTGGGACTTGACCGCTTGTCCGTCGGCGGTGGCTCCTCGGCCGGGGAAACTTCCGGCCAGCAAGACTCCGGCACCAGCGTGGAAGCGGGTCGCTATGTTTCCAGTCGCGTGTACGTGGGAGTAAAGGAGACCACCACGGGGGGAAGTCAGGTGGGTGTTGATGTGGATCTGACGAAGCGGCTGAAGTTGCAAGCGAAACTCGGCAACGGCACCGCGACGGCCCAAGGCGTGACACCGGAAAACGATCCCGGCAGCAGCCTGGGTGTCGCCTATCAGTTCGAGTATTGAGTCCGGAAGGAAACCGCAAGCTGTTTCAGCTCAGCGCCGGTCCGACTTGCGCCATCGGGCCATCAGATACCACACGCCAAGCAGCGTTACTCCGAGGCTGAGGAGGGCCATCGGGTGAGCGCCGGCCCAACGCTCGCCCCGATGTAGGGTGCGGGTGCTCAAATCTCTCGTCGCGTTCCAGGCCCGGTGCAGCTGGTAGCGGGGAGAGAGGTGAAGTTGCAAGTCTGCCAACGTCCGATCGAGTTGGCGACGGGTCAACTCGCTCTGGTGCTCCAGTTCATCAATGTGAGAGCTTTTCACGAGGGTTGTATCTCAGTGACCTGGTAGATCCAACGGGGTAACTGCGCTTTTGGGTATTGCAGTAACGTTTGTGGGCTGACCTGCGTTCCGTAGCAGGCCATCGACGGCTTGCTGCAGTGCAGTCGCGCAAGGCGGCGCAGCCTGCGCATCCTTGGAACGATGATTGCTTTCATTGAGGTGCATCGGGAGATCCGCTATGCAATCCGATCGAGGGCGCCTCGCTGAGCTGCCACAGGAGATTCCTGCCCGAGGTTGGTGGGACATTGGTTGGCGTGTTGTGAAGCGGCTCGGTACCGACAATGTCACCCTCATCTGCGGCGGCCTGGCGATGTATGCGCTGCTGTCAGTCTTTCCCGGTTTGGCGGCGGCAGTCTCGATCTACGGCCTGTTTGCCACCCCTGCCGATGTCATCAAGCATATGAGCGTATTCTCCGGCGTGCTGCCACCGGGTGTGTGGGACATCTTCAAGACACAGCTGCAAACCATTACCAGCCACGAGCAGAGCACGTTGAGTGTGGCGGCGGCGCTGGGCATTGGCATTGCGCTCTGGAGCGCTCGCGCGGCGATGGGTGCTCTCATGACCGCAATGAACATCGCCTACGGCGAGCGTGAGAAACGTCATTTTCTCATTCAGGTGCTCGTCTCGCTGCTGTTGACCATCGGTGCGGTGCTCGGATTTCTCGTCGTAGTGCTGCTCGGGTTTGCGATCCCCCTGACTTTGAATATCCTCGGCACGAGCACCTGGCTTCAGGTGATTGCGGATGCTTTGCAATGGGCGCTGTTGTGGCTCTTTACGATCTGGGGCTTGTCGCTGGTCTATCGGTACGCGCCGGCCCGGGAGCCGGCCCGCTGGTTGTGGGTCAGGTGGGGATCCACGCTCGCTGCAACCCTGTGGTTGGGTACGAGCGCGCTCTTCGCCGTCTACGTGCGCAACATCGCCGACTACGGGAAGACCTACGGGGCGTTGGCCGGCGTGATTGCCCTTTTGATGTGGTTCTATGTTTCGAGCGTCATCGTGGTGCTCGGGGCGCAAATCAATGCCGAAATGGAGCGGCAGACCAGGAGGGACACGACGGAGGGGCCTGAGGCGCCGATGGGTAAACGGGGCGCGTATGCAGCCGATACGCTTGGGCCGGCGGCCAATGAGGATCGTGCCTCGAAATGAGACGGTTCGCGAGTGTGTTGCAATGCAATGTCTTTTAAGCCCGGCCCGTTAAGCTACGGGAACCTTGGCGCCGAGCTGGGCGTTCCACTATCGGCAGCGGTTGCTGGAGGGAATGCAATGATGGACCGGAAATCGAGATTCACAGTGGTGTTGGCGGGGGTTGGGATACTGCTCGGGGCCGCGACGGTGCAGGCTTCTCAAACCGCGAAGCACCAAGCGGAAGAACTGCGCAGGGCGAAGCTGTCGCTCATTGAGGCGATCATCGCGGCCGAAAAGGAGGGCGGCGGCAAGGCTACGAGTGCGGAATTCGCCTTCAAGCGGGGCAATCCCGCCTACTTCGAAGTCAAGATATTGAGTGCTGATGGCAAAAAGCTGACACGCTATGAGCTCAACCCTCAAACCGGCAAGATCCAGAAGGCCGAGAATGAAGTGCTGGAGAAGCTGGTGACGCGACTCACGCCGGAGGGGTTGCGTCGCTCGCCCACCGTCCTGACGCATGCGATCGCTGTGGCGCAGGAGCATTCTGGAGGTCGAGCGCGCAGTGCCGATGTTGACCGCAAGAGTGATCACCTCGAATACGACATCGAGACCGTGAAGGTGGACGGCTCCCTCCACAAGATCACGATCAATGGAGTGGACGGGACGATCCTCAAGGACGAGCCGGAAAAGTAACATTGAGGAGGCCGCCATGTCACTTCAGCAGCACACCTGGAAGGTTCACCCCCACGGGCATCTTCAGACTGTCACGCCTGATATTCTGACCGTCACCGGAACGATCAACATGCCGGCCGGCAAGCTCCCTCGCCGCATGACGGTGGTGCGCGTCGCCGGGCGCGATCTGATTATCTTCAGCGCCATGGCGTTGGCAGATAGCGAAATGCGCGCGCTCGAGGAATTCGGGCGGCCGGCATTCATGATCGTACCGAACGACCACCATCGCATGGACGCACGGAGCTGGAAGGATCGCTATCCCGGCATCCAGGTCATTGCGCCGGCCGGCGCGCGTGCGAAGGTCGAAAAAGTAGTGCCGGTGGATGCGACCCACGGGAACTTCGGCGACCCCTCCGTGATACTCATGGCCGTGCCGGGCACCGAAGAACAGGAGGCGGCCCTGGAAGTGCACCGTGCGGATGGCGTGACGCTCGTCCTGAATGATCTGATCGGAAACATCCGCAATGCCTCCGGAGTGAGTGGTTGGTTTCTGCGTATGATGGGCTTTGCAGGAGATGAGCCTCACATTCCATTTCCCGTCAGGCGCGCCGTCATACGCAACCGCGATCTCGTGCGTCAGCAATTACTAAGCTGGGCTGAACTGCCGTCCCTGCGTCGTATTCTCGTTTCGCATGGCGAGGTTCTCGGGGAGCAACCCGCGGCAGCCCTGAGAAAACTGGCGGAGTCTTTGCAGGTGCATTGATTGACCCATCACTCGAGAAATGGTCTGACCTTGGGCTTCCCCAGGCGTTGCTGTAACGCCGCGGACAAAGTGGCCCAGTGGCTTGCGCCATAGACCACCAAAACTGAATGCCTTTCGGCTAACTGCTGTTCGATCAGCCCCAGCAGGTGCCGATCTCGCGTCATCATATCGACGCGGGATTGCTGACCGTGTCGCGTTGTGTCACCGGCATCGATTCGCAGCGGAAACTCGTGATCACCCGCGAGGTCAACACCATAGATGTCTCGATAGTGCTGCCTAAACTTATCCAACGAGGGAGCGTCCAGGTTCCATCCGCCGTGGTCCAGCGGCAATTTTAGTTCCTGTATCAACCGCGGGTAAATTTTGACCAAACTCCCCGGCGACGTGTCGGGTATATCGCCGGACCTGAGTGCCTGTGAAAGCCCACCCAGCAAGCCGCTGAACGCAATATCGGCCTCCGTGAACCCCTTTGTCTTCAGAACCTGAAGCTCTTCTTCCCGGGTCGGTTCGCCGCCAAGAAACGGAATTTGCCGCAGCAGGGCAATGGATGCCGCATACATGGCCTCTCCCCGAGCAAACTCATCTGCATCCGGAGCGCCATACCTATGGGCTTCCGCTACGAGCGGTGGTGGATTCTCGCCCATTGCGGTTGGAAAGCCTTCCACGATGACCATGTGGGGCTGGATTTCGGCGAACCCTTCATCAACGGCCCGCATTGTTGGAGCATTGGGACGAAAGGCGTGCTGCGCACCGACGAACACCAGCCGCTCCGCCCCTTTCCGGTAGCTGGCGACGAATGGAACTGTCACCGCGCAGTCGCCCGGACACCAAGGTTCTGTCTTTCGCTCCAGTTCCAATGACGAGGGCAGAATGCGGTCCTCACTTGGTAAGGTGAAGGGTGTCGCGGCGTAGACGCAGACTGCCATCGGCAGCATCCCCATAAGGGCGCCCCACAATCGTTGCCTCTTCACTCCAATTTCTCCCGATGTTGAGCATCGCCCATTACCTGCTCGAGTGGGATATCGAGATGGTAGGGCTTACCCCTGGTCGCGGACTCGAAAGCCGCCTTGGCGCGAGTGCGTAAGGCGCTGTCTTCGAGCAGGTCGAGGCCCATCAGCGCGATGGCCTTGGCGGCGTAGAGCGTGCCCGGGATGGCTGACGGCACACCATGCGCGGCCGTGGCGGCCCAGGAATGCCAGGGGATCCCCGCAGGGGCGGTAGTAACCTTGACGCCGACAGTTGGAGCGATCCAACTGACTTCCGCGACGTCAGTGGAGCCGCCGTCGTAAAGGGGCTGGCTTGCCAAGGGTTGAACACGCCCGTCGTATCCCGTCTGCGCTATTCCGGCAGCGCCTTGTAACGCGCGTCCAAATGCCTGGTCGTCTGCCTCGAACGACACCTGACCTAGAATTTCCAGGTTGCGTTGCATGGCCTCCTGAAGCGGCCTGTTGAGCAACAAGGGATGTAGCGCGCTGAACAGCGTGACCTTGTATTCGACGCCCATTGCCATCGAGGCCCCTTGTGCGATCAAAAGCACGCGACCGTATAGCGCGTCGACGCCTTCGCGTGAGACATCCCGCACATTGATCACCAATCGGGTGTAGTCGGGAATGATGTTGGGTGCCACGCCGCCGTTGGCGACATAGTAGTGGACGCGAGCGGTTGGCAGCATGTGCTCACGGAACATATTGATGCCGACCGTAGTCAACTCCAGCGCATGCAACGCACTGCGTCCTTTCTCGGGCTCCTCCGAGGCGTGCGCAGCGCGGCCCAGAAACTCGATCTCGAAGTTGTTGAGCGCCAGCGCTGTCTCGTTGGAGGTGCCCGTGAAAACCTCCGGGTGCCATTCGATGCCCGCGTCGATGCCGTCGAACACGTGCGCTTTGGCCATGTAAAGCTTCCCGATGTCCCCCTCTTCGTCGGGCGTGCCGAATACCTTAATCGTTCCCTTAATGTGGCGCTCCGCCATCACTTCGCTCAGTGCGATCGCGGCGGCAGTGCTGGCGGTACCCAGCAGATTGTGGCCGCAGCCGTGTCCGTTTCGCTCACCATCGGTACGCGGACGTTTTTCGGGGGCTGCGACATTTCCTACTCCAGGCAGTGCGTCGTACTCAGCCAGTATGCCGATGACTGGCCCTCCAGAGCCATAAGTGGCAACGAAGGCTGTCGGGAGGTCGGCAACACCGCGTTGCATGTGAAATCCAGCGTGCTCCAGCGTGTCCTCCAGTAGCTTCGCGGAACGTGTCTCGCGCATTCCAACTTCGGCATATGACCAGATCAGGGTGCCGACTCTGGCCACTTCAGGGGCGAGGGCTGCCACCTTGGCCGATATGCGTTTCGCATTGGCGGGATTGGACGCGCCGGCGGCAGACGCGGCGCACAGAATGACGGGGAGAGCAACGCAGGCCAGCGCGAGTTTCATGCGCGTCTTTCTCCCGCTTCCGTCCCAAACACGAGCACGTGAGAGTCAGCTCCGAGTTTGAGTTGCTCTCGTAATGAGTCGCGTTTCATGACGTCCAGCAGGCCCGCTACTCCGGCGGCGCCTGAAAATCCCACATCGATTGGTGCGCCTGCGGCCTCCCCGATGCTCAACCGATGGACGGCATCGATAGCGGCTTCATCTGCAATCGTGAGAAACGCGTCTGCCCTGCGCGAGAGAATCGTCCATGCAATCGGCGATGCCATACCGCACGAGAGCATTTCCATGTTGGTCCTTAGATCCCCGCCAACATGGGAAGCTTTGCCGCGGCGGGCGCTTTCCATCAGGCAGGCCGCGGCTGTCGGCTCAACGACGATCAAAGTGGGGCAGCGCTTCCCAAAGGCCTCGGTCAGTGTGCCTGCCACCGCCGCTGCGAGTCCGCCGACACCGCCTTGCACGAACACGTGAGACGGCGGGCGGCCTTGTAGCTGCTGGAGGACTTCGTGGACCATCACCGCGTAGCCTTGAATCACTTCCGCAGGGATCTGTTCGAACTCCGCGGTGCTGGTATCCGCGATCAGAATGCAGGTTGAATCCCAGGCAGCTTCTTTGCGGGCGATCGATACCGAATCGTCATATGTTCCACGAGTGCGCCGGACATCTGCGCCCAGCCGCCGGATTGCGGCTGCCTTGGACTCGGGTGCGTGTTCGTGCATGAAGACGACGCAGGAACAGCCGACCCGGCGAGCGGCGTAAGCGACCGACTGCCCATGGTTCCCATCGGTAGCACAACACAGGGTGAAGGACTTCAGCTGTGTTGCGTAGCGCCCGTCGTAAACTTGCCCGAGGGATGCGTCGATGCCGAATCGATCGCGCAGGCGGCGCCGCAATTCGCAGCCGGCGGCGTAAGCTCCCCCCAGCGCCTTGAAACTGCCGAGGGAAAACCGTCCAGACTCATCTTTGTAGGAGATTTCGCGCAGGCCCAGCCTCTGCGCGAGGGGGCGCAGGCTACGCAGGGGCGTTATCGCATATCCAGGCCAGCGCTGCATTTCCTCCAGTGCTTCGCGTGATGCCTGAAGAGATACGACACGCTGCTCGTGAAGTTGTAACGGGCCATGCTGGGCTGAGGGGTTCAAAAGGAGATCCATATGCACCTGCCATTACCAACCTGAGAAGCCGAGCAGCCCCCAAGAGCTGAACGTGACTGCGCAGGAGGTGAAAACCAGAAGGCCGGCACAAAGCCCTATCCAACGCCACACCGGCCAGTCTCGCGGACGTACTGCGATGATCGCTACTACGAATGCAGCGGTGCCGATGGCGGCGATGAGAAACAGCCAGCAAGCAACGGGCAGAAGCTTGCCTGGGTACTGCATGATCAACACCTCGGTGTCGGACAACCAGGGCGCAATGGCAAGCCACGTCAGCACGAACGCTACGAGCCACGTCGACGCCAGCATGCCCCACGCAGCCATGAGACGAGGCTGCAGTGCCGCACGTCCATGGCGCACGAGTCGGATCGAATTCCAGAGTGCGACTACGTGAGTGAGTGCGAAGATCAGCAGGAACCAGGTGGGTCCTTCCCAGAATCGGATCCGTTCGAGCGGGTTTGATCCAGTCGGGTCGAGCAGCACCAGGCGATGTCCGGACTGTCGGAACGCGATGCGTCCCAACCCCGTGAGCTCTTGATACGTGCCATGTCCGAGCGGGCGATACCGAACCACCTCTTCGGACAGACCTGACACCAGGAGATCGCCATTGGCAGTGGCTTCGACGGAAGGCGCGAGGAGGTTGAGAAGGGCGCGTTCCGTGCGAAAGTAGGCCCGTCTGAGCGGGCGATAGGTGCCCGAAATTCCGGCTGATGGGGAGTTGATGGGTGCGCCTGCGCTGGGCACCACGGTCTGCGGAGCGTTCTGGCCTAGCAGATGCAGACCGACGAGGTAGGGTAGTTGCTCAACCAGGCGCAGACCCGAGGGTGTATTGACCGCGATGAATAGACCTACTCCAAGGTCGGGTACGATGATCATCACGCTGTGTTGATATTGCGTGGAGCCGTCATGGCCGAATGCCAGGCTCGAACCAGGAAAGGGAAACTGGAAGAAGCCGTGGTAAATCGTGCCGAAACCATCCGCGTTGGAGAATGAAGGTTCCATCAGAGTCTGTACGCTCTGGGCGCTCAGCACTGCCGCCCGGACCAGGCCATCGCGATCGAGCAGCGCACTCATGTACCTGGTCATATCGTTGGCACTCGCCGCGAGGGCACCGGCAGGGGCGTAGTGGGTGATGAACTCCGGAGGTGCTTCTTCGAGTCGCCCGTCTCGCCAACGGAACCCCTTGCTCATCGCCGCGACAGCCGCGCCGCTCGCGGGCCGGGGCAGGCCGTGCTGCCTGGCGAGATCTGCTGGTAGCGCCTCGCGATAGGTGGACGCTGACATGCCGAGCGGGCGCAGAACCTTGGTTTCGGCGTAGTCCTCCCAAGACATGCCGCTGGTGTGCGCGACAATGACTCCCGCAAGCGCGGCGCCATAATTGGAATACACGGCGAACTGCCCGGGCGGCAGCGCACGATGCGGCCGGTAGCGCGCCAGGTACGTTGCCAGAGGGAGCTCGCGCGTAGCATCGTTGACTTCCATGTGCCCGAGGATGGTCTGCTCCAAGCCTGTCGCGTGCGCCATCAAATGCCGGATGCGGATGGGCTCGGTGAAGCCCTCGTCGGGTATTTGCAGCTCCGCCGGCAGATGCTGATTGATTGGATCGTCCAGGCTGAGCTTGCCTTGCTCGGATAGTTGCATGAGCGCGATCCATACTACCGTCTTGGAGATCGAGCCCACTCGGCACAGGGTGTCACTGTCCATGGCGTGCGCCGGGCTCAGCGAGGCGACGCCGTAGCCTTTGGTGAACAGAACTCCGGAGCGATCAACCATCGCGACGCTGACGCCGGCGATCGCATACTGCTGCATGGCAGCGTTTACGACCCCGTCAACGAATGTACGCAGCTCGGTGGCGTCGATTCGCTCGCTCGAGGCGGCGCTCACCGCGACCGTCTGAATGAACAAAAAACAGAACAACATGACCCATCGCGCCGAACTCATCACCGCCGTGCCTCCTGTCTGAGATAGTCCATTGACACGGTAACGTAGGCTCTCACGCCGACCACGAGAGCGGCCTCGTTCACCGTGAAGTAAGGGGAATGATTCGGCGGAGTCTCTTCCATCGAGACTTCAGCGGGGCTGATGCCCAGAAAGAAGTAGAGGCCTGGGATTTTCTCCTGGTAGAACGCGAAGTCCTCCGATGCCATCACCGGCGGGCTGCTGACGACGCGCTCAGTCGTCCCGGCTGCTCGCACCAGGGCCGGCAACATGCGTGCCGTCAGTGTTGGATCGTTGAATGTGACAGGGTAGGGCTCATCATCCGGCAATACCTCGGCCTTGGCTCCCCAGCTGTCGGCCAGATCGCTGACAGTACGCCGGATACGAGTGATAGCGCTGTCGCGCGCCGCGGGGCTCAAGGTCCGCAGCACCCCTCCCAACGACACGGTTTCGGGAATGATGTTGCTGCGTTCACTGCCGTGCAGCGTCGCTATGGTGATGACGTTAGGACCCGCAGCTGGATCGAGTTGCCGGCTCGAGATCGCGTTCAGGGCTTCGATGATCTGCGCGGACAGGGTGATCGTGTCGATGCCTGCCCAGGGCATCGCTCCGTGTGTCTGTTTACCCGTCAGGGAGATGCTCAGATCATCGCTGCTGGCCATTGCGGCGCCCGAGGTGTAGTAAAGGGTCCCGGCAACGCCAGGCCTGACGTGCAACCCGAATATGGCCGTTGGCGCTGGATCTGTGAGCACGCCCTGCGCGACCATCATCCTGGCTCCGCCATCATTGGCCGGATGATTTTCTTCGGCCGGCTGGAAGATGAATTTGATGGTCCCCGGAATACGCTGCCGCATCGCAGTCAGGACGGTGGCCGCTCCCAACAGCATCGCAGTATGGGCGTCATGTCCGCAGGCGTGTGCGACATGAACCAGGCGGTCTCCTGTTTTCTCCGTCTTGCGTGAGGCAAACGGCAGACCGGTCTTTTCCTCCACCGGCAATGCATCCATGTCCGCACGAAGCGCCACCACGCCTCCCGGCATTCCGCCGTGCAGGACACCGATGACGCCATGGTGTGCAATGCCCATGTGCACCTCCATTCCAAGCTTGCGCAACTCGCCGGCGACCAGCGCGGCAGTGTGCTCTTCTTCGTTAGAAAGCTCGGGATCGGCATGAATCTGCCGGCGCCACGCAATCACCTGGGGCGCGAGGGTCTGGGCGCGAGCGGCAATCTGCGCATCGAGGCTTGCGGCGCCCTCGGCTGACTGAAGGCCGATACCCACGATGAGCGCAATGAACATGCGGTTTTTCATGCTGCACAGACCCGCGCCGAAGATTGCAATTGATATTATAGGAAACTAAATATAGTGTATACGACATGTGATTTCCACCAGGGAGTGCCGCATGTCGAGAGGGGGTGAGTCCGGCGCGAGCGGGCGGCCATCCTGGTTCGCCAGGCTGGTTCTGCCGGGCTTTGCTTTCAAGGCGGTCGTGATCGGCGGCGGTTACGCGACCGGCCGGGAGGTCGCCGAGTTCTTCCTGCCATGCGGCCCGCGCGGCGGACTGCTCGCCATGGCGGTCTCGACAACGATCTGGGCGGTGGTCTGTGCGCTGACCTTCCTGTTCGCCCGCGCAACCCAGAGCCTCGACTATCGGTCTTTTTTCCGCGAGCTGCTGGGTAGTGCATGGCCGGCTTTCGAGCTTGCCTACTTCGCGCTGCTTCTTCTCATCCTGTCTGTGTTCGGTGCGGCCGCAGGGGCTATCGGCGCGGCGCTCGTCGGTGCGCCCGAGATCGTTGGCGCGCTATTCCTGATGGTCGCCATCACTCTCGCCGTCTGGCAGGGCAACGAGTCGGTGGAGCGAGTGTTCAAATACGTCTCCATTGCGCTGTACACCGTCTACGCAGTCTTTTTTGCCTTGTCGCTAACGCACTTTGGCCCTGAGATCCGGCACGGCTTCACCCTCGCACCACCTACTACAGCGAATTGGTTCTTGGCGGGAGTCAGCTACGCTGGATACAACGTCGTGTGTGCTATCGCAGTCCTCCCCGTCGTGCGCCACATGACTTCGCAACGTGACGCACTTGTGGCGGGTTTGTTATGTGGACCCCTGGCGATGGTGCCGGCGGCGCTGTTCTTCGTGTGCATGTGCGCGTTCTATCCGGCCATTTCCGGCGCCACGCTGCCCTCCGATTGGATGCTCGCACGCTTGGACTTGCCCGCGTTTCGCGTCGTGTTTCAGGTAATGATCTTTGCGGCGCTCGTGGAGAGTGGCGCCGGCACGCTCAATGCCGTTAACCAACGCATTGCAATGGCGTACGCTGAGCGCGGCCGATCGCTCCCCGCCTCGCTCCGCGCCCTGGTGTCCTCCTGCATCTTGGTGATAGCGATATTTATCGCCAGTCGCTTCGGACTGGTCGCGCTCATCGCGAAGGGCTACCGCGCCCTCACCGCGCTGTTCCTGATCGTCTACATATTGCCATTACTCACATACGGACTGTGGCGTCTGCTCGTGAGATCCACGGTCCTTGGTTGCCATCAACGCGAGAGTGTCGTGCAGTGAGTCACTTGATCCGTGGAGTGTTGCTCTGTTGTTACTGTGCTGGCTCGTTGGGGGAGACTGTAGCTCATGCTGATGCGTCCAGGCACTTCGACGTCATTGTTCGTCACGGCGAGGTGATCGACGGGTCAGGCCGAGCTGGTTACTCGGCCGATGTCGGTGTCAGTGATGGCTATATTGTCGCCATCGCGGATCTGGCAGGCGATACCGCGACACGGGATATCGACGCCCGGGGTTACTTCGTGACGCCCGGATTTATCAACATCCACAGTCATGCAGAGCCGAATGCACTGCCAACCGCCGCCAACATGCTCGCACAGGGCGTGACGACCGAGATCCTGAACCCCGATGGCGACGGACCGCTCGAAGTCGGTGCACAACTGCGCGAGTTACAACGGTGGGGACTTGCGCAGAACGTCGGTGCGTATATCGGTTTCAACAGTGTCTGGGAGAAGACGATGGGCCTGGCCGACCATCGGCCCTCTGCCCAGGATCTGCGGCGGATGCGCGGCCTGGTGATGCGCGGGTTGCAGCAGGGGGCCTGGGGTGTGTCCGCGGGACTCGACTACAAACCGGCCTATTTCGCCAGGACTGAGGAGGTCATCGCCGTGGTGAGCGCGGCCGCCAGCTGGAGAACCAACTTTCCCAACCACGAGCGCATCATTGCTCCGGCTTACAGCTCGCGCGCCGGAATCACAGAGACCATCGGGATCGCTTCTTCGGCCGGCCTGTCGCCCGAGATCACGCATATCAAGGCACAAGGTCACGAGCAGGGGCGGGGGCCGCAAATAGTCGCCCTGATGGCCGAAGCCACCGCGCGAGGCCATTACACCCCGGCCGATGTGTATCCCTACCTCGCGGGGATGACGGATCTCGAGGATCTGCTCATCCCCGGCTGGGCCCAGGAAGGCGGGCCGGAGGCCATGCGACGCCGCTTTGCCGACCCGACATTGCGAGAGCGAATCGTGCGACAGAGCGAGGCGGCGATGAATGCCCGACTCACCGATGGCCCTGGTGGGGTTTTCCTGCCGTTGGTCAACAAGAGCTTGCGCAGTGCTATGGAAACCGAGCACATCGGTGCCGGTGAAGCGTTGATCAGGACGCTGGAGAGGGCGGGCGGCCAGGAGGTACCGGCGATTCTCCGATTCGGTGCGGACAGCGATCTGGAGGCGTTTCTTCGCTATCGTTTCACGGCAGTGGCGTGTGACTGCGGGGCGACCCTGCGTAAGCTCATTCACCCACGATATTACGGCACCTTCCCCAGGGTGCTGGCGCACTACGTGCGCGACCAGAAACTCCTGACTTGGGAGGAGGCCATCCATCGGATGACCGGGTTGCCCGCGAGCACGGTAGGCATGGTGGATCGTGGATTTATCCAGCCCGGAATGGCTGCCGACCTGACTGTATTCGACCCCAACACCATCACCGATCACGCAACATTCGAGGCACCTTGGTTGGCGCCGGACGGAGTGCGCGATGTACTCGTCGGCGGTCATATGGAGTGGCACGATGGTGCGGCGACGGGCGATGGCGGAGGTCGCGCGCTATTTCGTAGCCGACATATGCCGACCCGACCTCCGAGCTCCGAATCCGAGCGCAATGTGACTGTGAAAGGGTTGCTTGCCGGGGCGGCGCCGGGCAGCTCCGCTGGACCCACGCAGCCGAGGCTGAGATTAATACTGAACATTCACCAAGGCGCCGCCGACCCGCATGCTGGAGGAATCGGCCGTATTGAGGCCGCCTCGAAAGGAGATTTCTTCGAGCTGCAGGAGTTTGGTGAGCTGCAGACTTCCGCTCGCTGGGCGAGCCTGACGGGAATTGCGCAGTGGGGAACTTACACCGGCCCGGTCACTCTCGTCATCGATGCCGGGGATCCGCTCGCAGCACCTGGCCAAGCGGTGATCACACTCGACGCAAAGGGACGCCATGCGACCTGGACCCTGTCGGCTACCGCGGTGCATATCTCAGCGACTCGTTCCAACGAGGGATCGTAATGTCGCGGCAAGTTGAATTCCATGCCGAGCGTTGGCCGCTGCGAGTTCCTTTCCGGATCACGGGCCGGACGTTTACTGAGACGTGCGTCGTTCACGTCATCGTGAGACAGAGCGGCAGGGAAGGTCACGGGGAAGGCGCTGGCGTGTACTACCACGGCGAGACAGTCGACACTATGCTCGAACAGCTGCAGCGTGTAGCTGCGCGACTCGCCGATGAAACCCTGGACCGACGCATCCTGCAGCGGATCCTTCCCCCCGGCGGAGCACGGAACGCCATGGACTGTGCTCTTTGGGATCTCGAAGCCCAAACCGGCGGCCCGTCCGCGAGACAGGCCGCGGGGATACACGAGCTTCGACCTCTAATGACCACCTTGACGCTGAGTGCCGACGATCCTGAAAAGGTTGCGCAAGCCGCGCGGGATTTCACCAGAGCTCGCGCGCTGAAGCTGAAACTGACTGGAGACGGTTACGATGCCTCGCGCGTTCTCGCCGTGCGCAGCGCGCGGCCCGATGTCTGGTTGAGTGTCGATGCGAATCAGGCTTTCGATGGGCAGGGCCTGCTGCGATTACTGCCTGCCTTGCTCGGCAGCGACGTGCGTCTCATTGAGCAGCCTCTGCCCGCGGGACGGGATGCCGCATTGCGTGAGCTGAAGGTGCCGATACCACTGGCTGCGGATGAGAGCGCACAGTGCGCGACTGACATCCCGTCTCTCGTTGGACTTTATGACATAGTCAACATCAAGTTGGACAAGTGTGGAGGTCTGACCGAGGCGCTGGAGATGGCACGGCTGGCGCGCCGTTTCGGTCTCGATCTGATGGTGGGAAACATGTGCGGTACGTCGCTCGCCATGGCGCCGGCATACGTTCTCGGCCAACTTTGCGACGTGGTCGATCTGGACGGACCGATGTTGCTGGCTTCCGATCGGGAGCCGTCGCTGACCTATCGGGACGGCATGATCGACGGCGGCGAGAAAATATGGGGCGCCCCGCGGTGCCGGGAGCGATTGTCATGACCGATACTCTGCCCCAACCCTATCTGCTTTTTTTAGGTGACGAGCGGGATCCCGCACACGCCAAGACTGCTTTCGGACTTCGCGATTGGGCGCGCGCCGCTTGCATAGGCGAGTATGCGTTGCCCGAGTCCTCGGTCACTACTGGCCTGCCACATCTCACCCCGGAAGAGGCGTATCGCAGTGGAGCGCGCTCCATGGTGATCGGCGTTGCGCCCATTGGCGGTGCGCTGCGCCCCACGTGGATTACGGCGCTCAACGCGGCGCTGGAGGCGGGGCTTGACCTCATCAGCGGTATGCACGGACGGCTCGCGGATACGGTAGTGTTGGATACGACGGCGCGGCGCCTAGGTCGCCGGCTGTTCGACGTACGCTGCCCGCCCTCCGGCATTGCGACGGCGACCGGCCGGCGCCGCACGGGTCGCCGGTTATTGACTGTTGGATCGGACTGCGCGCTCGGAAAGAAATACACCGCCCTGAGTATCGCGCGGGAGCTGAGGTTTCGCGGTGTCCATGCGGACTTTCGGGCCACGGGACAAACCGGAATCCTCATTGCCGGTAGCGGAATCCCAATCGACGCAGTGGTTGCCGACTTCGTCGCCGGCGCGGCGGAGCTCTTGAGTCCGGACGCGGCGCCCGATCACTGGGATATTGTGGAAGGGCAGGGATCGATTTTTCACCCCGCTTACGCTGGGGTCTCACTCGGCCTGCTGCACGGTACACAACCCGACGTCATTGTCGTTTGCCACGATCCGGCCCGGATCGAGGTCGCGGGTCACCCGGGATTTGCGCTACCTACCCTGGAGGAAGTCATCGCACAGAATCTGGCACTCGGGCGGCGCACCAACGCTGGGATCCGTTGTGCCGGTATCAGCCTCAACACCTCGAAAATGAGCGCGGCGGACGCGCAGACGTGCTTGTCGAGTTATGCCGCCCGCCTGAATCTGCCGTGCGCGGACCCGATTCGCGGCGGCTCTGAGCTTGGCCGCCTCGTCGATGCCGTGTTGAGCGAACTGTGACGGCCTACTTGCGTGGTCGGGCCACTTTGGTTGACAGCGCGCCGCCTTTGCTCTCGGCCTTGCGCCCTTTCGGCCGGCCCGGCGCTCTGCGATCCTCGAGTCGGGTTTCCGGTTTGATCGCAACAGCCTGTTCCAACTCATCAGTGGTTCCGGTACAGACCACCATGACGCGGCAAGTAGCGTCCGAGGCAGCGAGATACGCATGTCCCATTCGGCTGTCGATGTAGAGGTGGTCACCTGCCTTCAGCACGACGGGGGCATAAAACTGCGTATGTACCTCGATCGCCCCTTCCAGCACGAAAAGGAACTCCTCGCCCTCATG